>Ga0208106_1000001_pt1 | contig 168840 bp, 163 predicted proteins | sample CryBogCBE25Jul08_FD_184577 | JGI IMG/M metagenome (GOLD analysis project Ga0208106, IMG submission 184577) | Freshwater microbial communities from Crystal Bog, Wisconsin, USA - CBE25Jul08 (SPAdes) | ecosystem: Environmental > Aquatic > Freshwater > Lake | place: Crystal Bog, Wisconsin, USA...
ATCTTGCTTCTTCTTCTTTTCGAGTGGTTATATCATGCATAGCTCCAACCATTCTTATAACATTCCCATTCTCATCTTTTATTCCAAAAGTTCTATCATGTCTAGTCCTGAAATAGCTTATCAAAATAATCCATGAACCTTATTCTTCCCTTTGAAATATCCTTTACATTGTAATTGCTATTTCTAAGCTGAATTTCTCGTTGATACCTTGCATCCTCAGCAATCTCTAATGTTTCTTTGTTGTGGTCGCTTTTCTCCTTCGAAAGTTTTCCTTTCTCAGGACTTGGAAAAAGATAGAGGTCCTTTAAGTATTCGTTTTTCCTTGCTCCTCTAACATAAATGTCCAAGTAAAGAACAATCTTGTTTCCAGATTCTCTTTGGCGAAGTGTTACACTCATTTGTTGGTTGATTTGTTGGCCCAACAAAAATAGGTCGATTAAAAACAATATACCAACAAAATATACAAATAAAAGGAAGGGATAAGAAATCAAGATTACTTAGAATACTTATTCAGTAAGGCTTTCAAGTAATATGAAATTAAAAGAAACATAAGTTACTTTCCGATACAGAACTTAGAAAAGATGAAATCTAATTGATCCTCATTAGTAATCTCACCAGTAATTAAGCCGAGGTAATGTAAACACTGACGAATATCCAAGGCAATCAAATCACTTGGTATATCATTATCTAAGCCTTGTAACACTTCAGTTAAAGATTGACTTAATTGTTTCAATGCATCATAGTGACGAGCATTAGTTACAATAGTGGCGTCAGCAAGAATATCTCCATTGATGGCTTTTGCAACCAGCGATTTTTTAAGTTGATCAATCTGTCTATTTTGTTTGGCAGAAATAAAAATAATTTCGGGGAATGCTGCAAACTTCTCAGCTACCATCGCTTCTACTCCATCCACTTTATTTCCAATTAGCAGGTAATGAATATTTTCTTTTTTTAACCCATTTACAATTTCTTGAATCCCATTTGAATCCATTTCCTTCACATCAAATAAATACATCACAATATCTGCTGCGCGCATTTTCTCAAAACTTTTTTCAATGCCAATGGTTTCAATCAGGTCTTTACTATGCTCGCGGATCCCGGCAGTATCAATCAAACGGAATAAAACACCATCAATATTTAATATTTCTTCAACGGTATCTCTTGTGGTGCCCGCTATTTCGCTAACAATGGCCCTATTTTCGTTCAATAAACTATTTAGCAACGTAGACTTGCCTGCATTTGGTTTGCCAATGATGGCCACCTGAACGCCATTCTTGATCACATTACCCAATTGAAAGGAATGCAATAATTCATTGGTTGATTTAGCAAGGGTGCCAATTAGTTGATACAATTGTTTACGATCAGCAAATGCAACGTCCTCTTGAGAGAAGTCGAGCTCCAATTCTATGAGTGCCGAAAACTTTATCAACTCTTCACGTAATTGATGCAGTGCCGATGAAAACCCACCGCGCATATTATTCAATGCTGTTTTTCTACTTGCTTCTGTATTACTCGCTATCAAATCAGCAACAGATTCAGCCTGCGCAAGATCCATCTTTCCATTCAAGAAAGCACGCTGCGTAAATTCACCAGGCTTTGCTATTCTCACGCCTAAACTACAAATGGCTTTGATGATTTTCTCAACGATAAAATTGGAACCATGACAGCTAATTTCAATCACATCTTCTCCAGTATAAGAAGTGGGGCCTTTAAACAAAGCAATCACTACTTCATCTAGCAACTCATTGTTCTGTTTTAAATAACCAACATGTAAGGTGTGCGAAGCCTGCGCAGAAAGGTCCTTTGATGGAAACATACTATTCACAATTGCTATGGTATCCTTTCCACTCAAACGAATCACTGATATAGCACCAATGCCAGGGGCAGTAGCTAGTGCCACGATCGTATCATCCCAAAGCATTTGCATTTTCGACATTTCTCTTTTTTCAACAAAAATAGACTAATGAAAATTCAAAAGTATAAATTCAAAAATCAACAGTAAAAATAAAAAAGCCCATCACGTTTATAACGAGATGGGCTTTAAAAAATTTGTAAGAAGATAATTATTCTTCAGAAACCTGGAAGGTGATGCTTTGTTTGTGACGATAGATTACGTTTCTACCGTTTTGAACTGCGGGTTTCCATGATGGTCCTTTTTTGATTACACGAACTGCTTCTTCTTTTGTACCATAGCCAGGATCGTTCTCAGCTTGTACTTCAGAAATACCACCGTTCTTATCAACAATGAAAGAAACTACTACGGTATATTTTCCGGGAGGTGCACCATTGTTTACAGGTAAATCCCTGTTCAGGTTACGCTCCAGGTATTTTGTCCATGCAGGCAAACCACCTGGGAACTCAGCGGGGATTTGTACTACGGTAAATACTTTATCGTAATCTTCCTCCTGCTTAGGCGCCTCCACCTTACCAGTACCAGTTTCAACAGGAGGAGCAACGATACCTTCATCCTTTGTTCCTTCCTGGTTAACAGTACCAATTTTGGTGTCTTCCAGTTTTTCTACTTCTTTAATTTCATCTTTTTCTTTAACTTCTTCATCCTTCACAATTTTTGGAGGAGTGAATTTAGTGATCTCCACTTTGGGTGGTTCTTGTTTTGGTGGAGGCGGTGGCGGTGGCGGTTCAGGCTTTTTCTCTTCCTGTTTCATGTTCTCAAGATTAACGTCCTGAGCAATCATTTCCACTGCTTTCTTTTTTGAAGAATTCGCAACCACTGAACTGATCACTAATAGCGCACAAATGATAAGCGTTCCTATTAAAGCATAAGTTATACGCTTGTTATAGGTCTTACGCAGATCGTATGCACCATATGATTTGTTTCTGCCCTCGAAAATAATATCGAGGATATCGGCAGATAAAATTTTGCTTACGTCCATGTTTTCAGTGTCTTTAATTGTATGCTTCCTTTCGGAAAATTCCACTTATTATTTTGCAGGTGCCGCAGCATTCGCTGCTTCAGATGCTTTAACCAATTTAGTTTCGATATCTGAGATATCTACAAGGGCATAACGCTTTAAAACATTTACGGCCATCTCATCCAAAATATCTACAACGTTACGATAAGTACATTCTTCAGATGGCTTTAGTACTACTACTAAATCTTTTTCCGGAGTACGCGCTTTCTTATCTAATAATACGTTGCGAATCTCTTTAAAAGTTGATGATTTAAAGTTAGAAGCGCTATTGTCTAATTGTCCTTCGTAGTAGAAAACATGATCGTCTTTTCCTAAAAGGATGGTTATAACACCCGATTCCTTGGCTTTATTCTGATCTTCAGGCTTATCAGCATCCTTTGGTAAGAATAGCTTCATTGCCGTCGGCTGACTCATCGTGGTGGTAAAGATAAAGAACGTAATCAACAGGAAACCCAGATCCACCATTGGTGTTAGATCCACACGGGTTGACAGCTTCTTACTTTTCTTGACCCCAGGTCCTTTTTTATGACCACCTCCACCGGAGGTATCCATTTCTGCCATGTCGGATAAATTTATTTTTTAAATAATCTTGTTTACTATTATTCTGTTCTCTTTTCGCCCTTCATTGCGCTCTTCCAAAGTTCAGATCCAACAGGAATACTTTCAGGATTGGTGATCATTTGAAACTTCAAGATATCATTCTTCTTAAACGCGTCAATGACGGTTTTGAATGCAGGATATTTTGCAGCATTATCACCTTTCAATTGGATATTAGCTTTTTGTCCAGCATATGCTGTTAAAACTAAGCTCATCCATTCTCTGATTTCGCTATTGGTAGAATCTTTAGCAGGAATGCCTGGTAAGGCACCGCCTTTGCGCGCTTCTTCTGGAATTGAAAGAAAAGCAGCTAGCCCACTGAATGGTGCACCATAGAAACCAGCTTTCTTAAATGCTTGCACATTAAGACCTAGATTCTTGGTAGAATTCAGCGTGTTTGCGATGATCTCTTTTTTAGATTCATCGTCCATAGAAAGAAATACTTTACCGTCTTTGTCGATTGTGATCAACACGATATCTTTTGTATCAGCAACTTTAGCTGCCACAGAATTTGGTGTTGTAACCGCAATGGCTTCAGCAGGCTTGAACTTTGTTGTCAAGATAAAGAAAGACAACAAAAGGAACGCCACGTCACACATCGCCGTCATGTCGATACTAGTACTCTTCCGTGGTAATTTGGCTCTACCCATTGTTATTAATTTAAAATTTCACTAATTAGATTCAAAACTGTTTGCATTCCACAAAAATCTTTCGATTATTTGTAATTAGCAGCAAAGCTTTGAGTCAATGTGAAACCTGATTCATCAATACCATAGGTAATTCCATCAATGCGAGTAGTAAATACGTTATACATAATGATCGCTACAGCAGATGTACCAATACCTAAAGCCGTGTTGTAAAGGGCTTCAGAGATACCTTGAGACAATTCACGAGCAGCTTCTCCACCACCTTCGTCACCTAATTTAGAAAAAGAACGGATCATACCCATTACCGTACCTAACAATCCCATTAGGGTTGCTACTGAAGCGATAGTTGATAAGAATACTAAATTTTTCTCCAACATTGGAAGTTCCAAAGCAGTTGCTTCTTCGACCTCTTTTTGAATATTCAATACTTTCTGATCAGTTGTTAATTCTGTATCAGTAATCATTTCTTTGTATTTCTTAAGACCTGATTTCATTACATTTCCTACAGATCCTTTTTGCTTGTCGCAAGCAGCCAAAGCCTTATCCACATCTTTGTTTGCTAAATGGAATTGTACGGAACGTACAAACTCAGCAATATTGCCAGTACCATTTGCTTTTGTGATAGTCAAGAATCTTTCGATACAGAAAGAAAGAACAATTAAAAACGCACCAATCAAAATTGGAACGATAATTCCACCTTCGTACATTTTAGACAAAGCACCTTTAGGTCCTTTGTGACTAGGCCAAAAACCACCAGAAGCATCAGGTGTAGTGAAATTACTGTCGGCACCGATAACGAAGCGCCATAAAACATAGCCTAAAATAATACAGGCAATAGGAGCGATAGTTGCAACCAAGTTGCTGCTCTTTTTAGGTTGAGCAGATGTTGCGGTTTTAGCAGCCGCTGGTGCAGTTGGTTTGATGTCAGCCATGATTCAATTGATTTTTGGTTTTTAAAAATTACAGTTGATAAAAATTTACTTTCGCAATGCTACATAAAAATGTCTTGAAAAAATCAAAACATTTCCCTCATTTTCTAAAGGGCTTACAAATTAGGGATTTTATTTAAACACCAAACAAGAACGGCCCATTCTTTTTTTACTTTTTTTCAAAAGAATAAATTAATGGTCTGAAAACCGCTCTATACAGGGTTATCAGGCGATTTCACCGATTTATTTTGGTTTTCTCTTCCGTCGATAGAAGAACTGTCATTAAAACAGTTATTGAAAACGTTTGCGGAGTATCTTTAGTCATAATTTAATAATAACTACTTATGAGAATTTATTTTATTTCGTTGGCATTATTGACGACCTCACTCAGTTTTGCCCAACAAAAGCCACAGAAATCTGACCCTGCATCAGGGAATCCTGCCACAGAAGTTACGCCTAAATCAGGCACCGGTGGACCCGTTACCCCAAAAACTGGCCCAAAACCCTATAAAGAGGTCATTACCGAAAAAGCTATTACCAGTGTTGGTCTTTTTACTGTACATAAAGTTGATGAGAAATTCTACTTCGAAATCGCGGATAGTATGATGGGAAGAGAGATCTATGCGATTACCCGTTTTTCAAAATCGCCAGGTGGTGGTGGTATTTATGGAGGTAATGAAGTAAATAAACAAACACTCAAATTTGAAAAGGGGCCCAATAACAATGTGTTTGTAAGAGTTGTTACCCTAATTAGTATGGCAGATTCTACAAATAATATTTCAAAAGCTGTTTCGAATTCCTATCTCGACCCTATTGGCGCTGCATTCGACATCAAAGCTTTTGGAAAAGATTCTACAAGTACAGTTATAGAAGTGACCGATTTTTTTAAAGGAGATAACCAGATTGTAAGTCTTGATCCAAATTTGAAAAAAATATTCAACTTAACATCAATCGCTTCCGATCGGTCCTATGTTCAGTCGATCAAAACATTCCCAATAAATACAGAGATAAGAACAGTAAAAACTTTTTCAACTACAACGGGTAGTCCTATGCCTAGCATGATGCCCGGTTCTGGTGCTAATTTCCCGGCAGCAAATAAAGCAGGTGTTGTTACAATGGAATTAAACACATCCATGTTATTGCTCCCGAAAACGCCTATGATTCCTAGATTATTCGATCGAAGAGTTGGCTTTTTTACTGATCGCTATGTATTATATAGTGATGATCAACAAAAAGTTGACAAAAAAGAATTCGCTGTTCGTTGGAAATTAGAGCCCAAACCTGAAGACCTTGATAAATATAAAAATGGTGAATTAGTAGAACCTATTAAACAAATAGTTTACTACATCGATCCAGCTACACCAAAACAATGGCACCAACCGCTTATCGATGGTATTAACGATTGGCAAAAAGCTTTTGAGAAAGCAGGTTTCAAAAATGCTATCATCGGAAAAGAATGGCCTACTGATGATAGTACCATGAGTTTAGAAGATGCCCGATATTCTGTTATTCGATATTTAGCTTCTGATATTGAAAATGCTTCTGGCCCACAGGTGCACGATCCACGAAGTGGGGAAATTTTAGAAAGTCATATTAATTGGTACCATAACGTAATGAAATTAGTACACGATTGGTACCTGATACAAACAGCCGCAGTTGATCCGAAAGCCAGAAAGATGAAATTCGATGATGAACTAATGGGTCAATTAATCCGTTTCGTTTCATCACATGAAGTAGGCCATACATTAGGTTTAAGACATAACATGGGTAGCAGTAGTAAAACTCCAGTAGAAAATTTAAGAAATAAAGCATGGGTAGAAGCAAATGGACATACCGCGTCAATTATGGACTATGCACGTTTTAACTATGTAGCACAACCGGAAGATAGCATTAGTGAAATAGGTTTATTTCCACGTATCGGTGAATACGATAAATGGGCTTTACAGTGGGGTTACACGTTTACCGGAATAACGGATCCGGAAAAAGATCAAAAATTAACCAACAAATGGGCGATTGATAGTCTTACTAAAAATCCCAGACTTTGGTTTGGTGGTGAGGGCCGCACAGCAGATCCTCGAGCACAAATGGAAGACCTTGGAGACAATAGCATGAAAGCCAGTGAATATGGTATTAAAAATTTAAAAAGAATTATTGTTGCGATTCCTGAGTGGACAAAAGAAGAGGCTGATCCTTATGAAAATCTTGCTGATATATACAACCAATTAATCGGACAATATTCTCGATATATTGGTCATGTATTAAGAAATGTTGGTGGAGTTAATGAAACTTTCAAAACCATTGAGGAATCTGGAGATGTTTATGAACCAGCACCAAAAGCAAATCAAAAAGAAGCTATCGCTTTTCTGAACAAACAATTATTTGAAACACCTAATTGGTTGCTTGATAAAAATATCCTTAATAAAATTACTAGCCCTATTTCTTTAGAAACCATTCAGTCGATTCAAACCAGTGCACTTAATAGTTTATTAGATGGGCAACGAATGTTTAGACTGGTTGCCGCAACAAATCGTTTTGGGAATGTGAGTTATAATTTAAGTGATATGATTACTGATTTGCATAAAGGCATCTTTAGTGAATTGAGTGGCAATAAAATAATTGATGGATATAGAAGAAATATTCAAAAAATTTATGTAGAAAAACTACTCGACTTAATAAACCCGACTCCTACATTTTCATTTAGCGTAGGCGCGGCTTTTGGAATGCCTGCATCAGTGAACATTATAAACACAGATGTTTTTTCCATTGCAAAAGGAGAATTAAGATCTTTACAATCTGAAATTAAAGCAGCCATCACTATTAATACTGATAAAGTAAGTAAATACCATCTGCAAGATCTTGCAGACCGAATTAAAAAAGGCCTTGATCCAAAATAATAGGTCAATCTAAACTAAGAGCCGGAGTTTAACTCCGGCTTTTTATATATAGGCACTTCTTATTCTTTACCTTTGTTTAAAATTATTTCATGAAATGGCTACTTGTTTCTTTAGGCTTTTTGTTTTGTCTGCATCTTTCCGCACAAAAAAACAAAGTGGTTATTGGTTATTTGCGCGATAGTGTTACTCATGCTCCCATAATACTAGGAAGTGTTACCAATAATAAAACCCATGAAACAGTGATGAGTGGAAATACCGGGCGCTTTAAAATACAAGTGAAAGAAAACGAAGTGCTTTCATATGCTGCTGTTGGTTACCATTTCGACACCATTCAATTTGTTCATAAACTTGTATTACAAGATTCCATTGAAATTTATGCTTCTCCGCTTTCACATGATTTGGGAAATGTTACTGTAAAATCAAAAGGCATGAGTGCTTACCAAATGGATAGCATTGAGAGGAGAAACGATTTATTACATGATATGGTTTCTTATAAAAAACCAACATTCGCACTTTCTAATACAGGTGCCGGTTTGGGTATAAGTATTGATCGTTTTTCAAAGCATGAGAAAAGTAAAAGAAGGGCACTTGATTTTTTTGAAGCCCACGAAAAGGAAGAATATATCAACTATAGATACTCCGCAACATTGGTGGAAGAAAGTACAGGATTTAAAGACGAAGTACTAAGAAATTTTATGCAACAGAGTAGACCAAGCTATACCTGGCTAAGAGCTAATACAAATTCCGAAGACATTCGATATTATATCAACGATCAATTAAAGAAGTTCTCTACTAAATAATTAATTATTCGTAACGTAAAGCAACTATTGGGTTTAATCTAGCAGCTTTCATTGCTGGATAAATGCCTGCTGCTAAACCAACGATTGAGCAGATTACAATTCCTAATATTACCCAGAACCAAGGAATTACAAATCCCGTATTTAATATCATTGAGAATATATTGCCTACCAATACACCTAAGATAATTCCAAAAAATGCACCGAGCATACTAATGATGATACTTTCGAAAAGGAATTGCTGACGTACATTTCTGCTTTTACCTCCGATCGCTTTAATTAATCCCACTTCTTTGGTTCTTTCGTTTACAGCAACCAGCATAATATTCATCAAACCAATGGCAGCCCCAATTAAAGTAATTAATCCAATGGCCCCAGCAGATCCTGTAATACTACTTAAAAAGCCTATAAACATTTCTGCAAACTTATCGCTCTTTTCTATTGCGAAGTTGTCTTCATCAACAGGTTCTAATTTTCTAACATTACGAAAAACAGCTGATGCTTCACCATCAGCTACCGTTAATTCTTCTACGTTCTTCACCATTACACCAATATTGTACGAAGGACTTCCATTTGTAAATCGCCTTAGGTTGGAATAAGATGTTACTACAACATCGTCTTGACGAAGCATGGCGCTGGATCCTTTTTCTTTCAATAATCCAATTACACGATAAGGAACGCTGCCAACACGTATAATTTTTTCGATACATTTTTCGGGTTTATCACCAAATAATTTGCTGGCCACACTTGATCCTAGAATACACACATTTCGCCCACTTTGCACATCCAGATTATTAAGGTTCCTACCAAGAATTAGGGTATATCCATTTACAATTAAATAGTTTTCGTCCCCTCCCATAACTACAATATTGGGATTGGTTTTCTTTTCTAAAAAATGAATTTCATTTCCACCCGGGCCTCTACGATAAACTGTAGAAATCGCGCCAGGAAAGCTAAAGTTAGATTTGAAACCAGTAGCTTCTTCCATCCGTATTGGCTTACCAAGGTTAGATTTTTTTTCTTTCTTTGCTCCTTTCTTTTCTTTAGCAAAATTATCATTCCCTCCACCCATTCGGAAATTGGATTCCTTAAAGCGGATACTAAAGGAATTGGCTCCCATAAAAGAAAAACTTTCTTTCAAACTCTGATTCATGGCTTGAATAGCTGTAATAATGCCAATTAATGCCATAATTCCAAAGGCAATAATAGCTACAGTAATACTAGTTCTAAGCAGGTTGCTTCGAACATTTCGCCAGGCTAAACTTAAAGAATCGAGTGTGGTCATGCAGATTTAGATTATTCCTTCAATAATTTAAAGGTAATCGAGATTCTGCGATTGGAAGAAAGTGCACTAATAAATATGAAGAGCGGTTAAAAATAGAAATAATTGAGCAATAGAGAGGGTAGCACTCCGATTAAAACGATCAAAGCCGCTACAAAAATCAAACCCGTCTTAAATCCAGAGGTGATTTCAGTGGTCTCTGAAACGCCTTCTCGGAAATACATCGCTTGAATTACTCTGAAATAGTAATAGACACTTACTGCAGCAAAAAGAACGGCTACAATAACCAGCCATAGACCTGATCCGGTTTTAACAACACTTGCAAGCATATAATATTTTGCAAAAAATCCTGCCGTTAATGGAATACCTGAAAGAGATAACAAGCAAATAGTAGCAGTTAAGGCAAGCACCGGTTCTGTTTTTGCCAATCCATTAAAACCATCGAGGGTATAATCCTTCAGTTTTATTAATACCGCAAAAATTCCGATAGTTGCCAAACTATATGCCGCAGCATATAATAAAATCCCTTCTTTAGCCACATCGTTGAAAGAATAAAGCGCAAACAACATAAAGCCTGCTTGAGCAATACTGGAGTATGCCAGCATTCGTTTTACACTCTGCTGAAATACTGCCGTAATATTTCCAATCAATAATGTGGCAATGATTACGAAGGATAAAAGTATTTTCCATGTTGGTCCTAAAATGGCCGACTGACCTTCCATTAATCGAATGAATGCAAAGAATCCAGCAGCTTTTACCACTGTTGCCATAAATGAAGTGAAAACACTTGGAGCACCATCATATACATCAGGTGTCCAAAAATGAAAGGGGGCTGCGGATACTTTAAAGCACATGGCTACAAATAAAAGAAGTACTCCTGCAATTTCAAGGAATGATGCTTTTGGAGCCGAACCTGGTGTTGGCGTATTGATAAAGACTGGCGAGGTAATTCCAAATGAACCAGTTGCTCCATAAATTAAAGCAATACCCATCAACATGATTCCTGCGGTGAAAGCTCCCATCAAAAAGTATTTAAGAGAAGCTTCATTACTTTTTAAATTACGTTTGTCTGCACCTGTAAGAATATATAAAGGGATGGATAAAATTTCAATTCCTAAGAACAACATCAATAAACTATTGAATCCGCATAAAATACTTACCCCACACAAAACAAAAAATATTAAAGCGAAATATTCAGCAGGATAGTTGCCTACATTTTCAATATCCTTTCCACTCAATATTACATAAATCAAAGTGGCAGTTATCGCTATTGAATTAAAGAATAATCCAAATTTTTGAAAGCGTAAAAGATCATGACTATTTACAACTATTGTATATACGCCATAGGTCTGAAACAAATTTGCAATCAGCAATAACAATAAGCCGCCAATAGCTATATACTTCAATGATGATTTATTTTTGAGTAAGATGCCACTAAACATCATTACCACTCCTAATAAAGCCGAAACAATAATTGCATTCATGTGTTTGTTTTTTTCCTCTTAATCCCTTTCGTAATTTGTGTTCATTTAACGGTTTGCGAATATAGCGCTCACTGTATCTTTTGTAAGTTCAATCATTGGTTGTGGGTAAACACCCATAACCAATACAACTAGAACTAATATGCTTAATACCCATTGTACATTTCCACTTACTTCAACTGCCACTAAAGTTTTTTCAACCGTATTGCCATAGAATATTTTCTGAATCATATTCAATGTATATACTGCCGCCAAAATAATACTGATTCCTGCAATAGCTGCTACCCATCCATTAAATTGGAATAAACCATTAAACATTAAGAATTCACCCACAAATGCATTTGTCAATGGCAATGCCACATTTGCTAAGGCCATAATTACAAATAAAATAGCAAGAACGGGGGCCTTTTGTGCCAGTCCACCTAATTCACTAAACTTCCGAGTTCCTAATTGTTGTTCAATCACATCAGCTACAATCCACAATCCTATCACATTGATACCATGATTAAACATTTGTATCATCACTCCTTCCAAACCAATTTGATTTTGGACAAAAATCGCAGCACACATTAAACCGATATGCGCAATAGAAGAATAGGCAATTAATCTTTTAATATCGTCCTGGCGAATGGCAATTAAAGATGCGTAAATCATTCCGGTTACAGACAAGATCACTACAAACATACTGTGCCCATGAACAGCTTGAGGAACCATGGGAAGTAACCAACGAATCACAGCAAAAATACCCATCTTTACCATTACACCACTCAAGATCATTGTAACAGCAGTAGGTGATTGCTCATAGGCATCTGGTTGCCAAGTATGAAAAGGAAAAATAGGCATCTTAATAGCGAATGCAATAAAGAATAAAGCAAACACTGCACCTTGTGCATGCCTAGGTAAATTGGCATGATAGAAGCTTTGCATTGCAAAAGAATGATCAGCAGTTTGAGCATACACATACAACAAACCAACCAACATTAATAAGGACCCGATAAATGTATACACGAAGAATTTAAAAGTAACAGCAATTCTTTTTTCGCCACCCCAAATAGAGCAAAGAAAATAAACTGGTATTAATGCTAGTTCCCAAAAGAAATAAAATAATAAAGCATCAGATGCTAAAAACACGCCTAATAAACCTGCTTGGGTTAAAAGCATCAATCCGTAAAATGCGGAAGAACGTTGATACACATTTTTATAAGTGGCTGCAAAAACTACAGGAAATGAAATAGCTGTTAAGAGACTGAGCATTTTACTCATTCCATCTTGCAACAAACTAAAACGGCTACCTAATCCTGGCAACCACGCTGCATCATAAGTTAATGCGCCTTTAGTAAAGACCGCCATTAGCGACAATACCAACGTAGCCAATGAAGATACAAAGGCTAGTGATTTGGTTGAAGGCGAATCTTTAAGCAGAAAAACTGCTAGTCCACTCAACAATGGAATTAATATCAGTAAAAGAGGAATCATATATTTTCTTTAACGCTTAGGCCTAGTTAAATAATCGGTTCAAATAATATATTATGGTGATATCATTAAACCAAACCAATACAAATACAACGATCGCTAAAACCATCATGATAAGATAATTGCCCACTTGTCCGCTTTGCAACAAACGCAATTGTCTTGAACCATATCCCACTAATCTGCCAACACCATTAACAGCACCATCGATCACAAATTTTTCTACGAAATTTTTAAAGAATCCAGCAACTGCATCTAAGGGGTTTATAATAATGGTATCGTACAATTCATCCACATACCATTTGTTTTCCAAAACAATTCCAAGTCCAGTACTTTCTTCTGTGTTAGCCTGATATTTTTTATAACTATTTACAGCATAAATGATAACAAAAGCTATTAATGCAGTTGATCCCAATAAATACATCCATTCTTGTGAAGCGGGCAAATGTGGGTGTTCTGAAATAGCAGTTGAAGCAGCAAAAATGGGTGCTAGAAAATGTGCTAAGCTATGAGCATCTTTTGCAAATAACTCAGGAATACCAACCCATCCACCAATAACTGATAAGATTGCCAATACAATTAAAGGGATGATCATGGCATTCGGGCTCTCCTTCAAATGATGTTCTTGTTCATCAGTACCTCTGAATTCACCTAAGAAGGTTAAAGTATATAAACGGAACATATAAAAAGCAGTCATTAATGCGCCACCCAAACCTAAATAATAATAGATAGGATTTTTAGCAAGCGCAGCCATTAGAATTTCATCCTTCGAAAAGAAACCAGAGAATGGGGGAATACCTGAAATAGCTAAACAGGCTAATAAAAAAGTAATATGAGTGATAGGCATAAATTTTTTCAATCCACCCATTTTACGGATATCTTGTTCATGATGCATGGCATGAATTACTGAACCAGCTCCTAAAAATAATAAGGCTTTGAAAAATGCGTGAGTCATTACATGAAATACAGCACCAGTATACGCTCCAACACCAAGACCTAAAAACATATATCCTAACTGACTTACTGTTGAGTAAGCCAATACTTTTTTAATGTCGTTTTGCTTGATAGCAATAGTAGCAGCGAAAATAGCTGTGGCTAATCCTACCATTGAAACTAAAGATTGTGTACCCGGAGCCATGGTATATAAAATATTGCTTCGTGCAATCATATAGATACCTGCAGTAACCATGGTAGCAGCATGTATCAATGCAGATACAGGAGTTGGACCGGCCATTGCATCGGGCAACCAGGTATATAAAGGAATCTGAGCACTCTTACCCATCGCGCCAATAAATAACAATGCTGTGATGGCAGTGATATCGAAAGAAGATAATTGACCAACTTGTGCAAATACATCGGTATAAGTTGCAGTACCTAATTTAAAAATTAGCCAGAATACGGCTAATAAAAAACCAAGATCACCGATACGATTCATTACGAATGCTTTTTTGGCAGCATAATTATAATCGTTGTTTTTGAACCAGAAACCAATTAATAAATAAGAGCATAATCCAACGCCTTCCCAACCGATAAACATGATCACATAATTCGCACCCAATACAAGCAGTAACATCGAGAATACAAATAGATTCAGATAAGCGAAGTAACGTCCAAAGTGTTGGGGTTCTTCCTCATGCATATACGCAGTAGAGTAAAGATGTATTAAGAAACCTATTCCGGTAATGATTAACAGGAATAATGCAGAAAGCTGATCAACCTGAAATGCAAACGGAATCAATAACCCTTTAATCTTAATAAAATTAAAGAGTGTAATTACTGAAGCACCATTCGCTTTTACATCAAAAAACACCAATACGCTTACTACGAATGATGCCAAAATAGTGCCACTGCCAATAATGCCGATCAATGATTTCGACAATGATTTCCTTCCCAATCCATTGATCAGAAAACCCAGCAGGGGAAATAGCGGAATTAAATAAACTAGTTTACTCATAATCTACTGAAAGCCTGAAACCAACCACAAAACTGCAGTTGATAACAGTATTTTAATTTTTCAATCTGTTCAAAAAGTTAATATCAACCGAATGCGTATTTCTAAATAACATCACAATAATCGCAAGCCCCACACTTACTTCTGCTGCTGCAACTACCATGATGAAGAATACAAATAACTGCCCATCAGTTCCCACTGTTGAAGCTTTATCTGCAATAGTAGCTGCAGCTAAATGCATTTTAGAAAATGCAACCAGCAACAGGTTCACTGCATTAAACATCAACTCAATACACATGAAAACGATAATCACATTTCTACGTGTTAATGCACCAATGATTCCGATGCTGAATAAAGCTAAACAGAGATAGATATAATATTGTATTGGCATAATCTAAATTGATCTTTATTAATCTTTTTTACCCATTACGATGGCACCTATCATAGCACTCAAAAACAAAACGCTTGTGATTTCAAAAGGCACTACATAATCACTGAACAAAACTTTTCCTAAATTTTTTATTAACCCTATATCTCCACTAGTTGTCATGGCCATTTTAGATTGCATATCTAAAGTTTGACGAACTAATGAAACTAAAACCATCATGAAACAACCACCAGAAATTACACCTGTTAGCTTCATCCAAAAATTCTTTTGTGGTTCGTTTTGTTGATTTAAGTTCATCAACATGATTACGAAAAGGAACAATACCATAATGGCTCCTGCGTAAACTATGATGTTTACTATTGCAAGAAATTGCGCATTCAATAAAATATAATGGCCTGATATTGCAAAAAATGTGACTACCAGCCATAGCACACTGTGAACAGGGTTCTTGCTAATCAAAACCATGCTGGCACTAAATAAGGCCAACGCACTTAAAAAAAAGAATAATATTTCTGTTGTACTCATTGTTGCTATAATTAGTAGTTAATCAGTATGATCAACCAGTAATTGTTAATTATTAATTACTCCTAGATGGCCCTTTTGCTTTTGCAAATCCTTCAGGATCTGTTATCGGATTTGGAATTACTAAATCTTCTTTACCATAAATAAATCCGTTGCGTGTATAGTTTGCTGGTGCAAAAGTTTCGCTCAAGAAAATAGCTTCCTTCGGACAAGCTTCTTCGCATAATCCACAAAAAATACAACGTAGCATATTGATCTCATACTTCGCTGCATATTTCTCTTCGCGATACAGCTTCTCCTCACCAGGCAAACGCTCTGCTCCTTCCATTGTGATTGCTTCCGCAGGACATGCTACAGCACACAAGCCACAGGCCGTACAACGCTCTCTTCCTTCCTCATCTCTGTTCAGAACGTGTAAACCACGAAACACCGGACTAAACTCTCGTTTCTTTTCCGGATAACGAATAGTGGGCTGCTTCTTGAACATATGGCTGAAAGTAATGGCCATACCTTTTAAAATACTAGGTATGTATAAGCGTTCGATGAAAGTCATCGGCTTGCGGTTTACTTCTTTTACTCTATTAGTTAATGCCTCCATGTATTTGATCTCTTTGCTTGCAAAATATTTTTTATTCTAACCGAAATATAAGATCCATGCGCCTGTTGCCACCATGTTTGCCAAAGCTAATGGTATCAAACTTTTCCAACCTAAGTTCATCAACTGGTCATAACGGAAACGTGGAATGGTCCAACGAATCCACATGAAGATGAAGATGAAAATCACAATTTTTATCAGTAGTGCACCCACTCCCACTAGTGCTGCAATATTCTGTGGTAATACTTTCTCATCAAAAAACGGAATATCATACCCACCGAAATAAAGTGATGCCATTATTGCACTACTCATGATCATATTGATGTATTCGGAAAAAAGATAGAATCCTAATTTCATGGATGAATACTCTTGATGGTATCCAAAGTTTAATTCGTTTTCTGCTTCAGGCAAATCGAAAGGAGTTCTATTACATTCTGCCATAGCACATATAAAGAACAGCAAAAAGCCTAATGGCTGATAGGCAATATTCCATAAATGCCCAGGCTTCATTTGTTGATCAACTATTTCTTTTAGACTCAAAGTATTGGTGGTCATCAGTAAAGCTATCAATGCAATACCCATTGCCAACTCATAACTTATTGCCTGTGATGCGCCACGTAATGCAGCCATCAATGAGAATTTATTATTTGAAGCCCAGCCGCCAATCATGATACCATAAACACCTAAACTCACTACTCCAAAAACATATAAAATTCCAATATTGATATCCGCAATTTGTAAATCAATTTCTCTACCAAACAAATGCACAGTGCTACCCCAAGGAATAACCGCACAAGTCATCAATGCTGCAGTCATTGCTAATCCCGGACCCAATATGAACAAGGCTTTATTCGAAGAATTAGGAATAATTTCTTCTTTCATAATTAATTTCAATCCATCGGCTAATGGTTGAAAAAGACCAAAAGGTCCAGCTCTTTCAGGACCCGGACGATCTTGCAGAATTGCGGCCACTTTTCTTTCCGCAAAAGTGGTATACAATGCAATACCCAGACTCGCAAAAACGATGATGACAATCAACACCAGTTTTTCGATTAGTAACAGCATATCTAAAGAAAGTAATGTCATGATTTATAATCAATTAGTCTTTGTTAGAATTAAAATTGTTGGAATGTGCCGGACCATTTATTGAACTTAAATCAATATCGGTCTGATTCACTTCACTCACCGAATGAATATCCATCAATAGTTTAGGCTGTCTGCCATGATGCACCGCAGAAAAAGTTTCTGTTGGCATGGTTAATCCAATCTTACCCGCATAATGACCTTGAGAAATAACAGAATGTCTGTCAATCAATCTTGGTCCTTCTATGATCCAATCGGTTGATTTCTTGTTTTCAAATCGGCAATCGTTGCAAATCCATTCTTCCACTTCACCCCATTGATCTTTGCGTGCAGTAACACGATATACTTCATCACCCCTATTCCATAAAGTAACCTTACCGCTGCATGCAGGACAATCGCGGTGTGCGTCCATTGGTTTTAAAAACCAAACCCGATTTTTAAAACGGAAAGTCTTATCAGTTAATGCGCCAACAGGACAAACATCAATTACATTTCCAATAAAGTTGTTATCTAAACTCTTCTCAATAAATGTGGCGATCTCTGAATGATCTCCACGATCTAATACACCATGAGAACGTTTATTTGAAATTTGATCAGCAGTATAAACACATCGGTAGCATAGAATACAACGCGTCATGTGTAACTGAATATATTTTCCTAAGTCGTGCTTCTTAAATGTTCTTCTTTGGAATTCGTATCTAGTACCATCTTTACCATGTTCGTAGCTCAAATCCTGTAAGTGACATTCACCAGCTTGATCACAAATTGGGCAATCTAATGGATGATTCAATAATAAAAACTCCACGATACTTGCGCGAGCATCTACTACTTTAGGACTCGTAATATTTTTAACTTCCATGCCATCCATTACGGTTGTTCTGCAACTTGCAACCAACTTAGGCATTGGGCGAGGATCTTTTTCTGAACCCTTGCTTACTTCTACTAAACAAGTACGGCATTTACCACCGCTTCCTTCCAACTTGCTATAATAACACATCGCTGGAGGTGCAACATCTCCCCCAATAATCCTAGCTGCATTCAAGATAGTAGTTCCTGCAGGCACTTCGATGCTGATGTTATCGATGGTAACTTTAAATAATGGTGTATCTGACATAATTCAAAATTCAAAATTCAAAAGTCAAAAGTCAAAAGTCAAAAAAGTTGACTTACTATTTTTTATTTTCACCTACACAGGCACATGAATAGCATCTGCATAATGTGCTAATCCGTAGTTCCTTGTTTGAGCTTCAGCAGCATGCGTTACATGCCATTCAAACTCATCTCTAAAATGACGGATTGCAGCAGCCACCGGCCATGATGCAGCGTCACCCAAGGGACAAATGGTGTTGCCTTCAATTTTGCTTTGGATATCCCAAAGCAAATCGATATCACTAATTTTTCCTTCCCCTTTTTCTAAACGCAATAAAACTTTCTCCATCCAACCAGTTCCCTCTCTACATGGGGAACATTGCCCACAACTCTCGTGGCGATAGAATCTTGCCAATGAATAAGTATTTCTCACCACACACTGATCCTCATCTAATACAATAAATCCTCCCGAACCCATCATTGAACCAGTAGCAAATCCACCGTCACTCAAACTTTCGTAGTTCATATAACGTGTTTCCCCTTTAGCTGTTTTTAATAACAGATTAGCAGGAAGGATTGGAACAGATGATCCACCAGGAATACAAGCTTTTAATCTTTTTCCGTTTGGAATACCACCACAATATTCATCGCTATAAATAAATTCTTCCACTGAGATGGTCATATCAATTTCATAGACACCTGGCTTATTAATATTACCACATGCAGAAATTAATTTTGTTCCTGTTGATTTACCTACGCCAATCTTTGCAAACTCTTCACCACCTTCATTAATAATAGGAACTACCGCAGCTAAGGTTTCTACGTTGTTTACAACTGTTGGTCTACCCCATGCTCCTTTGATTGCAGGGAAAGGAGGTTTGATTCTTGGATTGCCGCGTTTACCTTCTAAAGATTCTATCAAAGCAGTTTCTTCACCACAGATATAAGCGCCAGCTCCACGATGTACATAGATTTCACAATCAAATCCAGTACCTAATATATTTTTTCCTAAAAAACCATTTGCTTTTGCTTCTGCAATAGCTTGTTCCAAAATATCTGGGATCCAAGCATATTCACCGCGGATGTAGATATAGGTATCATGACTTCCTAAAGCATAGGAAGCAACAATTAATCCTTCTATTAATAAGTGCGGAATAAATTCCATCAAGTAACGATCCTTGAAAGTACCAGGTTCACTTTCGTCGGCATTACAAACCAGGTGACGGGGAACACCTTCTGGTTTTGCAATAAATCCCCATTTCATACCAGCTGGGAATCCAGCACCACCTCTCCCACGAAGACCGCTCTTCTTCACTTCTTCCACAATCTCATCTTGTGTCATTGTTTTAAGAGCCTTCTCCACGCTGCGATATCCACCTTCACGGCGATACACATCGAAATAACGAATTCCTTCAACGTGTGCTTTTTCTAATAATAATTTTCTTCCCATTGTCTTCAATTGCTGGGCTTACGCCATTCGTTGATTTAAATATTTTCTTCTTAATTATTAGCTGCTGCAGCAGTTCTGCATTCAGCAATAATTGAATCCACTTTTTCTTTTGTCAAATGCTCTCTATAATGTTTACCCAATTGCATCATCGGCGCATAACCACATGCACCTAAACACTCAGCAGTTTTTAAAGTAAACAATCCATCAGCTGTTGTTTCGCCTGGCTTGATTCCTAAAGTCTGACTGATATAGGCAATGATATGATCACTTCCGTTCAACATACAAGGTCCGGTTTGACAAACTTCGAAAACATATTTGCCAACCGGTTTGGTATGATACATGCTATAGAAGGTAGCTACTTCATACACTTCAATAGGTTCGATTTGCAAAAGTGATGCCACATAGTCCATCGTTTCGGCACTAAGCCATCCACCAAAGTTTTCTTGAGCTAAATGCAATAAAGGCAAGAGTGCACTCTTCTGTTTTCCTTCCGGATAGCGTGCAATGATTTCATTCACCTTCGCCAGTTTATCTTCTGAAAATTGTACCATATCAATCATTTTCAATAATTCAATTCTATTATGCGTCTAATTCTCCTGCAATTAAATTCAGGCTACTCATTACAACAATTGCATCACTTAACATTCCACCAGTTACCATTTCTGGATAAGCCTGATAATAAATGAAGGATGGTCTGCGGAAATGCAAGCGGAATGGAGTTCTTCCTCCATCGCTAATTAAATAAAATCCTAGTTCACCATTACCACCCTCTACTGAATGATATACTTCCCCTTTCGGCATATCAACTTCACCCATCACTATTTTAAAGTGCCAGATTAAAGCTTCCATTTTTGTATAAACATCTTCTTTCTTTGGCAAATAATATTCGGGAACATTGGCATGAAATACTTCCGCTTCAGCACCTTTAAATTCCTGCACTTTTTTGTATGCTTGATTAAGGATGCTAATGCTCTGCCACATTTCTTCATTGCGAACCAAGAAACGATCATAACTATCTCCGGTTTTTCCAACAGGCACGGTAAAATCGAAATCTTCGTAACTGCTATACGGACTATGCACACGTACATCGTAATCAACTCCTGCAGCACGTAAATTCGGACCTGTAAATCCATAATTCAATGCACGCTCGGCACTAATCGGACCGGTACCAATAGTACGTTCCATAAAAATTCTATTTCTTGTAAATAGATTTTCCAATTCGCGTAAAGCAGCAGGATATTCTTTTAAGAATTTCTCGAGTTTCGTAAACGCTGTATTTGTAAAATTCCTTTCAAAGCCGCCAATACGCCCAATATTAGTAGTAAGACGGGACCCACATATTTCTTCATATATTTCGTAAATTAATTCGCGGAATTGCATGATGTACATGAAACCAGTGTAAGCACCAGTATCAACACCCATGATGGAATTGCAAATCAAGTGATCAGAGATCCTTGATAATTCCATGATGATGATACGTAAATAGTCAACACGTTTTGGAGTTTGTACACCTAATAATTTTTCACAAGTTAAATGCCAGCCCATATTATTAATCGGACTGCTACAATAATTCAACCGGTCTGTAAGTGTAGTGATCTGATATAAAGGTCTACGCTCAGCCAGCTTTTCAAATGCTCGATGAATATATCCTACTGTTTGTTCCGTAGAAATAATTTGTTCCCCATCCAGTTCCATGATGTTCTGAAAAACACCATGTGTGGCAGGGTGTGTAGGCCCTACATTTAAAGTAGTGGTCTGCTTTTCAATAGAACCTTCTGGTAATTTAATATGGTGTTGGTGATGTTCTGTCATATCCAAACCCCAAGGGGCTTATTTATTTTAATTAATCAACTTTTATTTTACCCTCTCCCAAACATTTGATCGTCTTTATCTATACGTGTTTGATCTTCTAATGGATATTCTTTTCTAAGTGGGAAATAATCCATTTCATCCACATTTAAAATTCGCTTCAGATTATCGTGACCTACAAAATTGATTCCAAAAAAATCATAGGTTTCTCTTTCCATCCAATTGGCTGAAGAGAATAATTTACTAGCCGTAAAAATATCTGGAGATAGAATATCCGTATACACTGTTAAACGTATTCTCACATTGTCTTTCAAATTATGCAAATGATACACAACAGCTAATTCACGACCTGGTTGATCTGGATAGTTAACCGCAGTTATATCAGTCAGAAATTGAAAATTCAAATCTGCTTCGTCGTATAAGAATTGTAATACTTTCAAATTTTGATCCTTAACTGCTTCAAAACTAAGCATGCCATAAGGCGAATGAAAATTGGAAACAAGGTCTCCAAATTTTTCTGAAAGTCTTAATTGAATATGTTCTTGTGTTAATGCCATTTCGTTTTTATTATTCTATTCCGTAACTATTCATCAACGCTTTGTATTGCTCACTATTTCTTCTTCTGATACTTTCCTGTCCTACTAAATCCTGAATCTTCATAAATCCATCCAAAACAGCTTCAGGGCGGGGAGGGCAACCAGGTATGTACACATCAACAGGAATCACTTGATCAATACCTTGCAGTACACTATAAGTATCAAAAATACCACCACTACTGGCGCAAGCACCCATCGCAATAACCCATCTAGGTTCTGCCATTTGCAGGTAAACCTGACGAACTACTGGTCCCATTTTCTTGGAAATAGTACCCATTACCATTAACAGATCGCACTGACGAGGAGAGAAACCTACTCTTTCTGCACCGAAGCGACCCAAATCATAGTGAGATGCCATCGTAGCCATGAATTCAATACCACAGCATGAAGTTGCAAAAGGCAGTGGCCACAAGCTATTTTTTCTAGCCAAACCCACTACATCACTCAGACGAGCTGAAAAGAAACCCTCGCCAGAGTAGCCTTCTGGAGCTTCCGTCATTGAAATCGACTCAGCGATTTTAGACTCAGTGGGATGTATATTAAATCTTACCGGACGAGACATATATCATTCAAAATTTAAAATTCAAAAATCAAAAGAACATTAGTTTAATAACCTCTAAAACTCAGTTAAGTTCATTTCGAAGCCATCCTAATTAAAGTAAAACTTAATCTTCCCATTTTAGAGCTCCTTTCTTTAGGATATAAATAAATCCTACTAAAAAGAACCCTACAAACATGAGTAAAGCACTAAAACCAGACCAACCTAATTCCCTGAAATTAACAGCATAGGGATAGAAAAAAATGACTTCCACATCGAATAATACAAAGAGTATCGCCACCAGAAAATACTTGATAGCCATTGGCTGACGTGCATTTCCGTGTGATTCGATACCACTGGTAAAGTTTTCGAGCTTATCGTCTGTTTTTCTTTTAGGACCTACCCAAGCAGAAAGTCCAATCATGGCAGCCACAAATCCCACTGCAAAGATCAATTGGATCCCAATAGGAAGGTAATTTGCTGCAGAATTTGATTCGTTAACATCCAATAAAAGTGAAATCCAATTCATGAGAAGCGTTTAAAGTGCTGCAAAAATAAGCCTGTATGAGATATAAAAGAAAAACTCCCCAAAATAGGAGAGCTTTTCTTTTCAATTCTTAAGAAATAAGACATAAATAATGTTATTTAAGTCGATTCTCATTATTTCTTAGCCTGAGGTTTGGTATAATAATCTATATTTTTCTGAAGTTCTGCTTTTACCCCCACCGCAAACTTATTATTATCATCTGTAGCATCTGGATATTTTTGTAACATGCTATCAGTCACTAATAATCCTTTTTGACATAAATCTAAAAACTGATCAACTGCAGGAGTTCTTGTACCATCACTCTTCACTTTAAAATCAGGACTTTTCTTTAAGCTATTAGTTTTACTGATATAGTAAAGAATACTGTAATATTCATTTAAGAAAATATCTTTCTTAAATTTTTCTTTATTAACTACTGTATAAACCGAATCAAGGTATTGCAAATACTCTACTCCTTTACCGCTTGTAGTATCGGGGTCTGAAGCTATTGCTGCTTTTTTGTAAAAACTATAAGGCTGAGGCTTATCAGGATAAGCAGTCATATATTTTTTAGCCAATTCAATCGCTTGGGGAATATCTTTTGCATTTACAGCTGCACTAGTAAGTCGATAGTAGTCACCTTCGCCCATTGATCCTTTAGCGTCAACCACTTTTCTCATCCAAACTAATTGGTCTTTGTACATTTTGGCTTTACTATAAATATCAGCTGCCTGATTCATATAGTTTAATTTATTAACACGAGAAGTATCGTTAGCAATAGCTTGTTCTAAGTAACCAACAGCTTGTGCTTCATTACCTGGAAACTTAGATAGTAATTTTACAGCCAAATCATAATCTGTTGATTGAATATCCAATTTTGCATTAAAAAACTTTAGAACATTATCTTTTGCTGAAAGTGAATCCCCTAAACGATCATAGTTGTAGGCATACAGCAAACTCAAACGAGGAACTGCGGCTACGCCACCAGCTGAAGCTTCTATTTCTTTTGCTTTAGCTAAAGACTCAGCATATTTACCTGCACGGAATAAATACTCTGCATAAAAGAAGTCATTCAAAGGATCTTTATCAGCATATTTCAAAAAGTCATCTAAATAACCTTTTGCTTTAACAACATCTCTATTGGCATAATAATTAAATAATTCTAAATAAGGTGCCGGAAAAGCAGGCTCAGCCTGAATGGCACCATTGAAGAATAATTCTAAAGACTCTTTATTATTCTGACTTTGATAAATTTTACCTGTGCGCCAAAGAGCTCTGCCACTTTTAGTGTCACGAAGATTGGCTTCCTGGAAAGCTTTTACAGCTTCTCCACCATTTTCTCCGCCCATTTTCAAATAACAAACACCCATATTAATATAAATATCAGGATTGTTCAGGTCGATAGTAGATGCTTGCTTTAATTTTTCAACACCATAGGCAGGGTCACCTGTAGTAGAACTACCCAAAGAATTAGCATACCCGATTGCATTCAATATGGTAGCACTAGGTTTTCCTTTGTTTTTGCCTTTAGTTTCTGTTGTTGTAGTTATAGCCTGCTCAAATTTTTGTTTAGCAGCATTTACATTATTTCCGTCCAAAATATCCAAGGTTCCCTGACCTACCCAAATTAAAGGGTCGTTCACTCCATCTTGTAAAGCTTTCTGATAAAGGGCTCTAGCAGATGCAACTCCTTCTTTAGACAACGCTTCTCTGTTTTTTGCTACATAAGCAATCCCCAACCAATAAATTGCCTGCGGATCTTTGGGATTCGCATCATAGGCTTTTTGTAACACCGCCTTAGCACTATTGTTTTTATACACGTACTGTAACAATTTAACACCCTCCTGAACGGATTGTGCCATCGCACACTGAATTAAAAACAGTGCTGTTAACATCATCGATACGATCTTCTTCATTGGTCGAAATTTATAATTGTTGCTTTAATCTGGCTCTTTAATTTTCCCTGATCTTATTTTGAAATTCATTTTTGCGGGAACCAGGAGTGCTCTTTTAAAAATCAATTGCCCTCTTTCAAGGCTCATGAAATTCATGAAACCCGTTCCTAATCCTGCTGAATTTTCTTTCAAAATATAATACAATGGTCTTGGTAATGGATACTGTGCATATGAAATTGTTGCCTGTGAAGGCTTTGCGAACAATCCCTTTTCTACACACCGTACGCATTCTATCAATGCCAATCGAATTTTTTTCAAGTTCTCTATCTGTTTCGGGTCATAACTATCACCCACCCAACTTAATCCCACAAATCCAACTACATTTTCATTTTTAGAAACGATATCAATTACATCATCACTATTTTTAGAAGCAACAACGTTAGCGCCAAAATCTGCGCCTTTTAAAACTGAATCTTTCAAAAAACGAACAGTACTTGTAGCATTTTTCCCGTCCATCACAGCCATTTTTTTGCTTTTGCCGCTTAGAATGTTTTTCAAATCATTGATCGTAAAAACACTATCCGCTGATGCATGATTTACAATCACTGCCACTGCATCATATGCAAGAACAGCAAATTGCGGACGGTAACCCAAACTTGATTCAAAGATCGAAGATTCTTTTTTCGATAGCCCCCTAGCAATTAATATCATTCTAGTGCTATCGTTCTGTAAGTCTTTTAAACACTCTACTTCTGGCTTATAACTCGCGATTATTTTGGTTTCTGGAAAGGAAGAATGAAATACTTTTATCTGTTCTTCCATTACAGGCTTAAAACTTTCGTCAACACTTATTCGAATGGTTCCTTTATTAGGTGTATCCCGATCGTCTATTGCCCCTACCTTACCCTTACAGGCCGCAAAGAAAAGCAAAACAGCTAAAATCAAAAAACTATGTTTTATCCTTTCCTTCATCACTAATAATCTCTCTTTATACCCCTATACAATCTAAACCCACCATACAAAATGCAAACGCCCCCAAAAAGGTATCTACCTGTGTCGTCCAACCTCATGATTTGCTCAATTTTTAACCTTTCGGCAAAAAACATTACAAAAGCCATCCCTAAGATTAACAAGGCCATTGCAAGGTCATATGTCATCTTCATTAATGTATAACCATTCTTCTGTCTATCTCTAAAACTATCTTGCATATATCATCTAATTGAACAGGGTGAGCAATTTAGTCAATAATTGCATTGGGTAACCTAAAAAAGGCCTGCAATTCAAAACAAAAACCTTGTTTTATACTAAGATTCGAAAATTTATTAATTCCATAACTAAAAAACAATAAATAAACTAATATTCGTTAGTAAAATAAATGAAGAATAAGAAGTAAAAAGTGAGGAGTGAAGAAACAGTGAAATGTAGAGGGAGAGTAGCTAAACCTTTCAGTTTACTTATATTTGCCGCGATTAGAATTAGTATATGAGCAAACCTAGTTTACCACAGGGCACCAGAGATTTTAGCGCAAGTGTTGTTAGAAAAAGAAATTATATTTTTCAAACGATTCGTTCTGTGATGGAGAGCTATGGTTTTCAACCATTGGAAACACCAGCCATGGAAAATCTCGATACTTTGATGGGAAAGTATGGAGAAGAAGGAGATAAACTGATTTTTAAAATACTGAATAACGGACTCGATAATCCAGCGAAACTCGATCAGTCAAAACTCGAATTCGATAAAATACTTGCAGGAAAAAACACGAAGGGTTTAACAGAACGAGCACTACGGTACGATTTAACTATACCATTTGCCAGATATGTTGCCATGAATCATGCACAACTCACCATGCCTTTTAAACGGTACCAGATTCAACCTGTATGGAGAGCCGATCGTCCTCAAAAAGGACGCTACAGAGAGTTCTATCAGTGTGATGCAGATGTGGTAGGGAGTTATTCTTTATTAAATGAAGTGGAATTAGCCAATTTATATGCAGAAGTGTTTAATCAATTAGGCGTGGATGTGACCATTAAAATGAATAACCGAAAAATTTTAGCAGCATTGGCTGAAATATGTGGTGGTGCAGATAAAATGGTAGACATCACGGTTGCAATTGATAAATTGGATAAGATCGGCTTAGAGAAAGTTAAGGAAGAATTGAGTGGAAGAGGTTTGAACGAAAATCAAATTAATACTATCGAAACTTATTTGCAGATAGATGGTTCAAATGAGGAAAAAATTATTGCACTTAAAAAATTAATTGGCGAAAACGAAACTGGCATTAAAGGAATAACAGAATTGCAATGGGTTTTAAGTTATCATCAACACAATTTTGTTAGTAAGCATTTACAAGCCGATTTTACTTTAGCAAGAGGACTTAATTATTATACTGGAATCATATTTGAAGTAAAAGCAAATAATGCTCAGATGGGTAGCATTGGAGGAGGTGGACGATACGATGATCTTACCGGAACATTTGATGTTCCCAATATTCCAGGTGTTGGCATTTCTTTTGGTGTGGACAGAATTTATGATGTGATGGAAGAACTCCAACTTTTCCCCGCTGAAGTACAAACAGGTACCAAAGTTTTATTTTTTAATTTAGGTGATGCCGAGTGCAGGGCTGCTTACACACTGGTCCAAACCCTTCGCAGCAAGGGTATTTCGGCTGAATTATATCACGAGAACAGCAAGTTTGATAAGCAATTCAAGTATGCAGATAAAAAACAAATTCCTTACGCCGTAATCATTGGCAGTAAGGAATTGTTGGAGAATTCTGTGGTGATTAAAAATTTAATGACTGGCGAACAGCAAAACTTATCTAATAGCGAATTGCTTTCTTTCGCTTTTTAAAAATAATTGACGATCGATCAAAGCAACTGGAGGTGTTTCCTTTACCCCTTCAATATGATAACCCATTACATCAATGATCACACCATTGACTTTGTTATCAGCATTACGCGTGTATTTGCCTGTACCCTGATATTCTGGTATTGCAAAAGAATCTGCAGAAACTCTTTCAATAGTTCCAGATCCTTTATCCGAACTAAAACTCAATTTTCCAGCTTCAGCAGTTACTGTTACATAAGAAACAATGCTACCTTCTGGAAAATTAAATTTTCCTATATACTGTGCTAAGCTGTCTTGTGCTTTTGCAGAAAACCCAATTGCTAAAAATGCAATAAATAAGTAGGTGATTTTTTTCATATGGTGATTCTTTTATGATGTTTTGTTTAAGGAAATGAAAATAATATTTATTTCCTAAGTTATTATACCATTAATAAAAATTTAAAGCCCTTCATAAATGACAGCTGCTCCCTGCCCCACTCCTACACACATGGTTGCTAAACCATACCGAGATTTTGTACGATACATTTCGTGCAATAAAGTGGTAGAGATTCTAACACCACTACAACCTAAAGGGTGACCAAGCGCAATCGCACCGCCATTAACATTCACTTTTCCTGGATCTAATTCCAATTCTTCGATACAAGCCAGGCTTTGTGAGGCAAATGCTTCATTCAATTCTATCAAATCAAGATCTTGGATTTTCAGATTAGCTCGAAGTAAAGCTTTTTCTGATGCCAACACCGGGCCCATCCCCATTATCGCAGGATCTACACCGGCAACACCCATACTTACTATTCTTGCTATGGGCTGTAAATTAAACAGCTTCACTGCTTCTTCACTAGCTAATAACATAGCCGCAGAACCGTCATTTATTCCCGATGCATTTCCAGCAGTTACTGTGCCATCACTACTAAATGCAGGTTTTAATTGCGCTAACTTTTCTAAAGATGTTTGTCGGGGATGTTCATCCTCATTGAACCAAGTAATCAATCTGTCTTCTGTCATCAATTCAACGGCCGCCAATTCATCATCCCATTTATTAGCTTCTTTCGCTGCAAAATATTTTTCCTGAGAAGATAGTGCGAAGGCATCCTGTGCCTCTCTGCTTATTTTCCATTGTTTAGCTACATTTTCTGCGGTTTCACCCATTGAATAAGTATGATATTGCTCTGCCAATGCCTTATTTACAAAACGCCAGCCCATCGTGGTATCAAAGGTTTCTACTTTTCTGTTCCAGGCTGAAGCAGATTTTGCTGTAACAAAAGGCGCCCTGGTCATACTTTCTACACCAGAAGCAATATAAAATAATCCTTCATTACACATAATTGCTCTTGAGGCATCCATGATTGCTTGAAGACCAGAAGCACATAATCTATTCACGGTACTTCCTGCTACTGATACCGGCAAACCTGCTAATAAAGCAGCCATTCGTGCCACATTTCTATTGTCTTCTCCTGCCTGATTTGCTGCTCCTGCAATCACATCTTCTATAGTGGAGGGATCAATATTGGGGTTCCGACTTAATAAAACCCGAATTACATAGGCCAATAAATCATCTGGTCTAATAGTACTCAATTTGCCCCCATAACGACCAATTGGGGTTCTAACAGTATCAATTATATAGCAGGTCTTCATCATATTCAACTAAACTTTGACTGAAATTAGGATGTTTTTAAAGGCCAAACTTATTATTTATACTTTAAAATTGTCGGTCCTTTTGCAAAAGGTATCTTTGCAGCATGAAGGAATCTTTAAAAAATATACGCCATCTCAGTTTGGCTGAGTTGGAAAACTATTTTGAAACTATCGGCGAGAAGAAATTTCGAGTGAAACAAGTACACGAATGGTTATGGCAAAAACATGCGCATAGCTTTGAGGATATGACCAATTTGAGTAAGGATTTACGTACCAAATTGGCGCAAGAATTTTCATTGCCCGCTTTAAAAGTGAATCTTACACAGGTTAGTGAAGATGGTACTATTAAATCTCGCTTTAAGACTTTTGATGGACATATGATTGAAGGAGTTTTAATTCCAACATCCGAAAGAAAAACAGCTTGTGTTTCTTCCCAAGTTGGATGCAGCTTGTCGTGCAAATTTTGTGCAACTGGTACCATCGATCGTAAAAGAAATTTGACTTACGATGAAATTTACGATCAGGTAGTTTTGATTAATCAAGAATCGGAAAAAATACATCATCAAAAATTGACCAATATTGTTTTCATGGGAATGGGAGAACCATTATTGAATTATAATAATGTATTAAAAGCAATTGATCGAATTTCTGCTGAAGACGGATTATTTATGAGTCCAAAAAGAATCACTGTTTCAACTGCAGGTGTTGCAAAACAAATTAAACAATTGGGTGATGATAAAGTACGGTTCAAATTAGCGGTATCGTTACACGCAGCAACCGATAAAAAGCGTAACGAAATTATGCCCATTAATGAAACTAATAACATTGAAACATTAGTTGAGGCATTGAATCATTTTTACAAGCAAACACAAAACGAAATAACATTCGAATATATCCTCTTCAAAGGGTTCAATGATAGTTTGAAAGATGCGGAAGATTTGGTTAAAATTTACAGAAAAGTTCCGGCAGATTTGATAAACATTATTGAATACAATCCTACAGATGCTTTCCGTTTTACCAAACCCGATGAACATACTACCACGGAATTCATGAACTATCTCGAAAGAAATAGAGTGAACTCGAGATTGCGTAAAAGCAGAGGAAAAGATATTGATGCAGCTTGCGGCCAGCTTGCAAATAAATCAGCTAATAAATAAAACGAATAAATAAAAAATTCGTTTTATTTATTGATAGGTTAGTCCAAATCCAAAATGATATAATGGGTTTTCAGAATCATAGGGTACATCTTCTTTCTGTTTTTCTACTGCAGTCATGGATGAAGGCAATTCAAATGGAAGCTTACCATTGGGTTTGAATTTTCCGAATATCAAATCGAGAATGATATTGTCCTGACTACTAAAATCGCCTATCACTGCTTTACTCGCAGAATTAATTTCAGGGAATACTGCAGGCCTTTCAAGATTCATTACTGTGATAGTTGGTTTTGTTTGAATCAGTTTAAGGATCTCGGATTTTCGGGCATCATCAAAATCCAAATGACCCTGATGAAATACTTTTTGCATTAAATATTTTTCTTCACCCGGTTTTAATCCGTATGGCGTATTGAGTTTTAAAATAATTACATCCGCATTTTTTGCATCCGTTACCAGATTTGCATATCCTTTGGTTTCTTCTTTATCAAACCCTTGCAAATATATTTTTGTTGTTCTCTTTAATGGTAGAATTGATTGATCATTCTTGAGAAGAACCAATGACTTTCTTTGAGCTTCCAAACCCTTCTCAACGAATTTTTCATTGTTTACGATAGATGCATTTTGTGCTTTTAAATATGGATTATCAAATAGTCCTAAACGGAATTTTTCTTTAAGGATCCTTTTTAGAGATTGATTAATTCTTTCTTCAGAAAGCTTTCCATCTTTTACTAATTTCACAATTACTTCGGGCAGCGATTCTCCTCCAAACATATCGCATCCAGCATCTAATATTTTTAAGATCCTTTGTTCTTGTGAAAGACCTTCTACTCCATGAGCAGCCGCCGGTTTCACCATGATTCCAAAAAGTTTATAATCAGAAATCAAGGCCCAATCTGTACAAATAATTCCATCAAAATGATATTTATTTCGAAGTAACCCCGTAATGATGTCTTTGTTATATCCAAAGCCCACATCTTCTTTTGTTTGTCCAACGGGCACTCCATAATAAGGCATTACTTGCGCCACATTTGCAGCAAAAGCTCCTTTTTCAAAAGGTATTAAATGGTATGCAAAATTGTTTCCTGGATATGCTTGTTTTCCTGGAGGAAAGTGTGCATCCATTCCGCCTTTCTGCGGACCACCGCCAGCAAAATGTTTCACCATGCATTCTACACTTTGCGAATTAATAGTATCTCCCTGAAATCCTAGAATATAGGCTTTGGTCATTTTAGCAGCGAGTTCTGCATCCTCTCCAAAAGTTCCATTTATTCTAGCCCAACGAGGTTCTGTTGCCAGGTCTGCCATGGGAGATAAGGTTAAACGAATCCCCATTGCTAAATATTCCTGGCGAGCAATGTTTCCAAATTCTCTTGTCAATACAGTATCACCGGCAGCAGCTAAACCTAAAGTAGATGGCCACTTTGAAAAGAAAGGAGTATAAATACTAGCACCCGGTGCATTTGGCACTCCATGTCTTGGGTCTGAAGCAATGGTCATCGGAATCCCCAGTCTTGTTCTTTCGGCCAGTTTTTGAATATTATTATTCCAAATGATCATGGCTTCGGGTGAAGGCGATTGCAGAATATTTACATGGTTCATTTTTTTTCTAGCCACCATCGCCACATTCGATTCCAATAATAATGAAAAGGGGTTGGAAGGCGACATCACATTACTCAACTTTCCAGTGCTATTCATGGCCGCCATATTGATAAATAAGGAACCAGCTTTTTCTTCGAGATTCATCTGTTTAATCAGGTCATCTACACGACTATTAATCTCAGCCCTACTATCTTCATAAATATCCAGTTTGCCATTCCTATTTAAATCACGAAAAACAAAACCATCTATTTTTAAAATAGGTGCCTCTACTCCTAAAAGGCTCATGTCTTTCATTGACTGACTAGAAGTTTTCACATAATAATAAGTAAAGAAACCAATTACTAAAAGGATGAAAAACAAAACTATCAGCCCTAAATATTTGAAAAATTTTTTCATATGAATCGTTTATAAAGCCTTCAAAGATACCTTAAAATATAAAAGACTACCTTTGGAGTTCCTGTTGAAAAACAGCAAAAATAGTTATCATGCAAAAAAGAACAGACAATTTCGACAAGTTCGGACAGAAAAGAGGTAGTGCCATTAAAGAAGAATATCGCCAGGCAAAGAAAAAAATAAAGGCAGAAGCCCGCGCAGCAGGAGAAGCCATGCGATTAAAAAAGAAAAATGCCAAACTCGGCATTATCACAGAAGAACCTAAAAAAGCAGCTTCTAAATTTCCTAAAAGAGCCCCTGGAGCAAGTAAAGCAGAATATCACGAACGTAAGGAGAATTCCAAAAATATTGGAAAACCCGCCCCTCGTGTAAAGCCCGAAGCCAAGGATGCCGCATCTAGAGATACGGGTGCACCGCGTTCAAAAAGAGCGGGCGCACGCCCTCCAAAATCAATGAGAGAAGCAGGTTTTGTTCCTGGTAAAGACGGAGGCAAGCCAGGTTTTAACGGAAGACCAGCATTAAGAGATAAAGATTCACAAGACAAAGAACAAGTAGATAGCAATTCTCCGGATACGGTAATGCCTTTGAATAAATACATTGCGCATTCTGGTGTTTGTGGAAGAAGAGAGGCTGCAGAATTAGTGAAAACCGGGAAAGTAACTGTAAATGGAGATAAAATATTTGAACCCGGCTATAAAGTTTCAGGTAGAGATAAAGTTGTGGTAAAAGACAAACAAGTATTTCTTCAAAAGAATTCAGTTTACATTTTGCTTAACAAACCCAAAGATTTTTTGACAACAGCAAATGATCCGCAAGGAAGAAAAACGGTCATGGATATTGTTAAGTCTGCAACACAAGAAAGAGTTTACCCTGTAGGACGTTTAGATAGAAACACTACCGGTGTTTTATTATTAACTAACGATGGAGAGCTTGCACAAAAATTAACGCATCCTTCTTACGAGGTTAAAAAAATATATGAAGTAACACTTGATAAAGCGGTTACTAAAAAAGATATGGAATCGATTGTATCTGGTATCACATTAGAAGATGGTTTGATTGTCGCAGACTCCGTTGCATATGCTGATGCAAAAGACAAAACAGTGGTAGGCATTGAAATTCACAGTGGACGCAATCGTATTGTTCGACGCATATTTGAGCACTTGGGCTATGATGTAAAAAATCTGGATCGAGTGATGTTTGCCAACCTCACCAAGAAAAATGTAGAACGCGGTAAATTCCGTTTCCTAAACGAAAAAGAAGTTAGGTTACTAAAGTTCATGAATAAAGCATTTGTACGCAAGTCGGCAAATACTATCAGCAACGAAGACACTTTTGAATAGAATAGATTCCTATGCACCTTGATATTATTTTCGAAAACGAACAGTTCATTGCAATTAATAAACCATCAGGATTATTAAGTATTCCCGACCGTATGGGAAAGGATATTTCTTTGAAAGATATACTCAAAGAAAAACTCGGTGCTATTTATACGGTTCACCGTTTAGATAGAGACACGAGTGGTATCATTGTGTTTGCTAAATCCGAAGAAAGCCATAAAGAATTATCGGTATTATTTGAAGGCCGTACCATGGAAAAATATTATGTAGGATTGGTATATGGAAACATGATGACACTTAAGGGAAGTGTTGATGCGCCCATTATGGAACATCCTGGAAAGGCAACTAAAATGATGACGCATGCAAAGGGAAAAATTTCACTCACGGATTATGAAGCAATAGAAACATTCCGCTCTTACTCATGGGTTCAATTTCAAATTCATACAGGTCGTACGCATCAGATTCGCGTGCACATGCAACATATAGGTCATAGCATAGTTTGTGATCCTATTTATGGAGATGCAAAACCCATTTTATTATCTGCATTAAAACGCAATTTCAAACTCGCAAAAGTTGCAGATGAAGAGCGCCCGATTCTAAACAGACTAGCCCTTCACTCACATCGATTAAAGTTTACATTAAATGATGAAACCTTTGATCTCGAAGCAGATGTACCCAAAGATTTACGAGCTGTTTTGCAGCAATTGAGGAAGTGGAAAGGATAATAATTTTTCAAAAAATTATCAACCACCTCGTCTGTTCGCTTAGCCACTCCTCCATCGCATGCGATGGAGGGAAACCTTTTTTTATTTATACTCTTATTCTCCGACTTTTTTTACCCCTCATCCCTCACCCCTCACTCCTCATTCCTCACTTTTTTCTTTTTACTTTTTTATAAGTTTTTATAAACCACTCCATTCTTCATTACAAAAGAAACTTTACCCATCACTTGTACATCTTTTGTTGGATCGCCATCAACCGCAATAATGTCGGCATATTTACCTTTTTCGATCGACCCCAAAATATCACTTACTCCAAGTAAATCAGCTGCATTAACTGTAGCAGATTTAATACATTCTAATATTGGCATTCCTGCTTCGGTCATATACACAAATTCTAACCAGTTTTTGCCATGTGCGTATACGCCTGCATCTGTGCCGAATGCAATTTTTACCCCAGCCTTATATGCTTTTGCAAATGTGGCTTGAATATAAGTTCCAACTACTGCAGCTTTCAGACGAACAATTTCAGGATAGTAACCAGGAATCTTTGCAGAGTCTGCGGATGATTTTCCCGCAATAATAGTTGGCACTAAATAAGTGCCATGTTGTTTCATCAATTCCATTACTTCCTCAGACATATAAGTACCGTGCTCAATTGAACTTACTCCTGCTAAAACAGCACGCTTCATACCTTCTGCACCATGTGCATGGGCCGCTACCTTAAATCCATAGTCTTTTGCTGTAGCAACAATTGTACGAATTTCTTCTTCGGTAAACTGTGCACCACTACCATCTTTTGCCATACTTAACACCCCGCCGGTAGCAGTAATTTTAATTAGATCCGCTCCAGTTTTATAACGCATACGCACTGCTTTAGCACAGTCTGCCACTCCATTTACAACTCCCTCATCCGGACCAGGATCGCCCATCAAATCTTCCCGATAATTGTTAGTTGGGTCTGCATGACCACCAGTAGTAGCCAACGATTTGCCAGCCGTATAAATGCGTGGCCCTACAACAAGACCTTTATTAATTGCATTTCTCAAAGAAATATTTACGCCACTACCACCCAGATCACGAAGTGTGGTAAAGCCAGCCATAAAATCTTTTTGTGCCAAGCCTATTGCCACATAGGCCCTGTCAGACTTGTTTTTGGTGAATCCATCGATATATCTAGTTGGACTTGTTTCTTCTTCCACATGTACGTGCATGTCCATTAATCCGGGCATCACTGTTTTAGATTTCAGGTCGATTATTTTATCAGTAGCATCCGCTTTCGAATATCCTTTTTGAACATCAATAATCGAATTACCAGTAATAATGATGGACATTTCTTTTTGCACTTGCAATGTCTTTACATCAATTAATTGACCACAATAAATGATAGTCTTTTGTGCTTTCCCAATTTGCATGATGAACAGAAGAATGAACCCAAAAAAGATTTTTTTCATACTATTATTATTTTGAGTAAGATAATATGAAACAAGGTTCTATCAAAAAATAAAAAGCCCCGATAAAAATCGGAGCTTTATATGTATAAAAAATATAATTATTTAATCACTATTCTTTATTTGGCTGTGGGGTATAACGTAAGTAAGGTTTTACAATATTCAAACCTTTCGGGAATTTTAAAAGTGCATCTTCTGTTTTAACTGCAGGAACTACAATTACATCTTCCCCATCTTTCCAATCTGCCGGAGTGGCTACACTATAATTAGCGGTTAATTGTAAAGAATCGATAACTCGCAATACTTCTACAAAATTTCTACCAGTAGATGCCGGATAAGTAATAAATAATTTTACTTTCTTATCTGGTCCGATGATAAATAAAGAGCGAACAGTAAATGTTTCAGAAGCATTTGGATGAATCATATCATACGCATTTGCAATGGCTTTGTCTTGATCGGCAATAATTGGAAATCCAACATTTACATGTTGCGTTTCATTAATATCAGCTATCCATCTATTATGACTTTCTGCGCTATCCACGCTCAATGCCAACACTTTTACATTTCTTTTTTCAAATTCTGCAGCAAGGGAAGCAGTTCTACCTAGTTCAGTGGTGCATACTGGAGTAAAATCAGCTGGATGTGAGAATAAAACGCCCCAACCAGTTCCAAGATATTCATGAAAATCAATGGGACCTAAAGAAGTATTTGCCTGAAAATTTGGTGCGATATCGCCTAAACGTAAGCTCATAGATATTTTTTTTATGGAAGGCTAAATTATACATTTCCTACTAAAAAAGTAGAGTTTATGATAAAAATATTTTTATTCTGCTTTTTTTACTGTTCTAGCTTTCTGCAACAAGCTTTTACCGAACTTATCCTTCACCTCATCAATTGCCTTATATAGCTTATTTTTTTTCTCCGCATCGTCGAATAAGCTACCCTGTATTGCTTCATTTGTAAGTTCACTTAAACGAACGCCAAGTAATCGAACTGGCTCCCCTTTTCGATAAAGTTTATGAAAAAGGTCTATTGCCTGAGGAATTAATTCATCATCACGAAATGTATAATCAATAGTAGTTTGTCGGGAAGTAGTTTCAAAATCAGGATACCTGATTTTAACGGCTATACAACCAGCCAGTTTCTCGTCTTTACGCAATTCATAGGCCACTTTTTCTGTCATCCTTACTAATTCACTCAACAAAAAATTCAGGTCCGATTTATTTTCTTCAAAAGTATTTTCTGTGGAGATCGATTTTGCTTCATGATAGGGATGCACTTCTCCAAAATGAATTCCCTGTGATTTTCTCCAAAGAGATGCCCCATTGTGCCCGAGCTTTTTCTCTAAAATTTCTACCGAGGTTTCGCTTAATTGCTGAATAGTAAAAATTCCCATTGCTTTTAATTTTTCAAAAGTATGCTCTCCAACTCCCGAAAATTTATTGACCGATAATGGTGCTAAAAATATTTTTTCCATTCCTGGCTGAACAAATAGATATCCATTGGGTTTCGCTTCATCTGTGGCTATTTTAGCCACCATTTTATTGGTAGCTAACCCGAAAGAAATAGGCAAACCAGTTTTTTCAATAATCTCATTGCGCATATCAATTGTCCATTGATAAGGATCGAAGAATTTATCCATGCCCGTTAAATCGATATAAAATTCATCAATCGACGCCTTTTCAAATAGTGGTGCTTTTGCTGCAATAATATCTGTAACCATCCTGCTATACTTACTATACTCGCCTCGAGTGCCACGAACGATGATGGCATGGGGACAAAGTTTCATTGCTTGTTTCATTGGCATGGCACTTCTAACACCAAATTTCCTTGCTTCATAACTGCAGGTAGTTACCACACCTCTGTCTTTTGAACCACCTACGATTACGGCTTTCCCTTTAAGAGTGGGATCGTTCAAGACTTCCACACTCACAAAAAAGGAATCGAGGTCAAAATGGGCGATATAGCGTTGTGGAGGCATTGGACTAAGTTAGTAAAATACCCATTGAAACATATAATAAGCATTTTGAGCTAAGAAAATGAGGAAGATGGCTAAAATTAATTTAGCTAAAGGCCTGATATTTAACACACAATATATATGCTATTCACTAACTTGTAGTACCCTCCGAATTTTTATCACTTATAAAATATGATATGAAAAAAATTTCAGCTTTTTCATTAGGACTGCTATTCTTCCTATGTGGAATGATCAGTTTTAAAACTGGCTTTTCTCAATTTAATTTAACCAGTAAGTTGACTATTGACCCGAATGTTAAAATTGGAAAATTGTCCAATGGATTAACTTATTACATCAGAAAAAATGTAAAACCAGAAAAGAAAGTACAATTACGTTTAGCTATAAATGCTGGTTCAATTTTAGAGGATGCAGATCAGCAAGGTTTGGCACATATGATGGAGCATATGAATTTTAATGGCTCTACCCATTTTCCAAAAAATGAATTGGTGAGTTATTTACAATCAATTGGTGTACAATTTGGGGCAGATTTAAATGCATATACTGGCTTTGATGAAACAGTATATATACTTCCAATTCCAACTGATGATTCATTAAAAGTTGATAAAGGATTTACCATTTTAGAAGACTGGGCAGGAAATGCAACTTTATCTGTTGAAGAAATTGATAAAGAAAGAGGAGTGGTATTAGAAGAATCAAGGCTTGGTAAGGGTGCTAATGAGCGGATGCGGAATAAATATTTTCCATTACTATTAAATGGTTCGAAATACTCAGAAAGACTACCCATTGGAAAAGACAGTATTTTAAAGAATTTCAAAGCCGAATCCTTAATTCGTTTTTATAAAACATGGTACCGGCCAAATTTAATGGCAGTTATTGTTGTCGGCGATATAGATCCCGCATATGCTGAAAAAGAAATTATCAAACATTTTAGTCATTTTAAAAATCCTACAAATGCAAAACCTCGCCCAAAAGAAATAGCAATCGCAGAAAGAAAAGTGGCGGCAAGTATGGTATTAACTGATAAAGAGCAGCCTAGGAATATTTTACAAGTTTTTAATTACGTTGAAAAAGATAAGACCATTTCAACTTGGAATGATTACAGAGAATCAATTATAGAAAATTTATTTAACACCATCATTAGTCAACGTTTTTCTGAAATGACACAACAGCCAAATCCGCCATTTATTTTTGGCACTGCTACTTTTGGAGGTTTCATAAGAGGATATCGTTCATTTATGAATATTGCATTATTAAACGACAGGCCTGTAAAAGATGCGATTGATGCATTAATTACTGGTACTGAATCAGTAAAAAAATATGGGGTACTTCCTACTGAATTAGAAAGAGCAAAAAGTAGTTTACTGAATCAAATAGAAAGTGCTTATAAAGACAAAGACAAAACCGAATCAGCAGAATTAGTTGGTGTTTATTTAAATAATTTTTTAACTAATAGTCCAGCAATTGGCATTTCAGATAAAACAAATTTTATTAAACAAATCCTACCTACCATCTCTTTAACTGAGGTAAATGCGCTTACAAAAAGGATGGAAACCACACAAGGGAAATTTAGTTTATTAATGGCTTCTGATAAAAGTAAAAACCCTTTGCCTACTGATAAAGAATTAAATGCGTTGATAGATGCGGCACATGTAATCCCGGTGAAAGCTTATGAAGAAAAAGCAGTAGCAAAAACTTTATTAGACAAAGCTCCAATTGCAGGAAAAGTTGTTAATGAAACCTTGAATAAAGCCCTGGGAACAACCAATTGGGAGCTGAATAATGGTATTACCATCAGCATCAAACAAACAGACTTTTCGAACGACGAAATTAAAATGGATGCATGGAGATGGGGTGGAATCACTAAATACCCTGTTGAAGATAAAATGAATGTTACCATTGCAACAACTGCGATTCAAGTAATGGGGATCCGTGATTTATCGCCTACTGATCTTCGGAAGTTCTTATCAGGAAAGACAGTATCTGCAACTCCTTATTTGAATTCAAATGATGAGGGAATTGAAGGCTCCAGTAGTGTGAAAGATTTCGAAACATTTCTTCAATTAGTTCATCTTTATTTTACACAACCTCGTTTAGATTCTTCTTTATTTAAAGGTTTTATTAGTTCTCAAAAAAGTAGTATTGAAAATATGAAAGCTAATCCGAATTTTTATTTTGCGGATACTTTGAATAAGATTCAATTTAAAGATCATCCCTGGGCACCAAATTTCCCCTCTGCTGCAGATTATGATAATATTAATTTAGCGCGCGCTTTTGCAATTTATAAAGAGATCTATGGTAATGCCTATGGTATGCATTTCACGTTTGTTGGAAATATAGATCCGATAAAAGTGAAACCTCTTATAGAATCCTATTTAGGTTCTTTACCAGGAATAGCAAAAGAAATTAAATTTAATGATGTTGGTCTTCGTCCTGTAAAAGGACTAGTTGAGGCCTATGTAAATAAAGGGGCCGCAAAACAAAGTAGAGTAACTATTATATTTTCTGGAGAATCAAAGTATAGCCTTGATGAAAGTTTAAAACTTGATGCTCTAACAGAGGTATTGAATATTAAAATCATTGAAACTTTAAGAGAACAGATGAGTGGAATTTATGGAGGTGGAATGAGAGGTTCTCTAAATAACAGGCCCTATAATAATTATAATATTACTATTGGTTTTCCATGCGGACCAGAGAATGTAGATAAGTTAACAACTGCCTTATTTAAGATTCTAAATGATGCAATTGAAAAGGGCATTGAACAAAAAGATCTTGACAAAGTAAAAGAAACATTAAAGAAACAGAATCAAGACAGATTAACCAGAAATGAATTTTGGTTAGATGCCTTATCGAAAGCATTCATTGAAAAAGATGATCCAACCTGGCATCTTGAGTATACTCAAAAAGTTGATGCATTAACAACGAATGAATTGCAACAATTGGCGAAGAAGTATTTTGATATGAAAAACTATATTAAAGCAGTTCTTAATCCAGAAAAATAAAAAAATTAAAAAAATCCCCGGTCATCTATTTGATTGGGGATTTTTTTTAATCAAAAACTGCTTTTATGGATTCATCAATTCTTCTTGGCCTTCCTGTTTTTTTATCAAGCATTACCCAGCAACTTTTGGCGGTTATCAATCTTTTGTTATCACTTATACGAATGATTTCATAGTGTCGATCCCAAGTTACCGCTGTGGCTTCGCCAGTATGTGTTTTGAGGATTAACTCATCATTTAAAAATGCGGGTGCATGGTAATCAATTTCATGTCTTTTCACTACCCAAACAATTTCTTCGTTCAATGCAGGGGAGGAAATGCTAAACCAATGTTGCATGGCAATGTCTTGCATAAATTGCACATACATTACATTGTTCACATGGTTCTGATCGTCGAGATGTTCTGATTGAACAACCATTGTATTTTCAAAGTGATGAGGCATTTCGTGCGTTTTTTAACCTGTATAAATTTCTAATAATCCATCTGGCAAAATCACGTGCACTTGTTTTTTGACATGATCAATTTTATCAAGGCTTTCTTCGTGCAATGGGATTAAAACTTCTTTACCTTTTAAAGTAATCCGTAATAAAATCTGATGTGGTTGATTGATCACTTCTTCAATAGGAGACAATTCTTCACCTTCGTTAATTAATGTGTATCCTAATAATGCAATAGGTGCAGTTTTTCCAACCAAAGATCTAAAATCAGTATCTGTAACCCAGGCATTCCTACTCACAAAACGAGCTGCGGATTCTTTAGAATTGATGCCTTCAAATTTTACATTGGTTTCTTCATGGTTGGCGGCTTTGGCCGACTCCACAAAATAGGGCAGGTAATTCCCTTTTTGTTCTTCTATAAAAATTACTTCAATTCCTTTGAAGGTTGATTTCTTGCCCAACTCATGTTTTAAAATGAGTTCCCCTTTTAAGCCGAAGCTTGCAACTAATTTACCAATATGTATATATTCACTCATCTACTTTAAATATTTAAAACAACAAGTCCCGGCAATTGCCAGGACTTAAATTGTTTGCAGAATAACTTCTTTTCAGAACATATCTTACTAAGCTTCAGTCTGGCTTTCAGGAGCTGCTTCTTCCGTGGTTTCTACCTTTTTTGCAACAGGTGTGTACACTTTTTTTGCTCTTTCAGCTGTCTTGTGAGCATCATTCCGACGCGTAATTTGCGCTTCATGACTGTTGTGCCATTCCTGGAACTTGGTCATTGCTGCTGCATCATCAAAAAGACCCAATTTAACACCACGTAAAAGGTGTTTCAGGAATAATACGCCTTTGAAAGACAAAATACGACGAACAGTGTCGGTGGGTTGAGCACCTTTGTTCAGCCACTCTAATGCTTTTTGACGATCTAATTGAATAGTTGCAGGAACTGTAAGCGGGTTGTAAGTACCCAATTTTTGGATAAACTTACCATCTCTTGGAGCACGAGCATCGGCCACTACAATAAAGTAGAAAGGACGTTTTTTGCTACCGTGTCTCTGTAGTCTCATTTTTACTGCCATGTTAAATAGAAATTTATAGGCTTTAATAAATTGGTTAATCCAACTAAGAATAGCTGGACGGCAAATGTAAATGGAAAACCCATTCCTTCCAAGTTTGTATGTCAAGGAATTGTTAGATTCCTAGAATCTTCGTCTTTTTAAGGGTTTTCCAGCTATTTTAACGTCTCATACCAGGGAAACGGCCTCCCATAGGCATGTTATTCATTGTTTTCATCATTTGTTTCATTTGCTCGAATTGCTTCATAAAAGCATTTACTTCCGCTAAATCTTTACCACATCCTTTGGCTATTCTGGTTTTTCTACTAGGATTCAGCAAATCTGGGTTAGCTCTTTCTGTTGGTGTCATCGATTTAATAATCGCTTCAATGCCTTTGAATGCATCATCATTTATATCAACATCCTTGATAGCTTTCCCAACACCAGGAATCATACCCATTAAATCTTTCAGGTTACCCATTTTTTTTATTTGCTGCAACTGATCTAAAAAGTCCTGAAAATCAAATTGATTCTTCCTGATTTTTTTCTCCAGTTTTTTAGCTTCTTCTTCGTTATACTGAGCCTGGGCTTTTTCAACCAAACTAGTGATATCACCCATCCCCAAAATACGTTGTGCCATCCTCTCTGGATAAAACACATCCAACGTATCCATCTTCTCCCCAGAGCTTACAAACTTAATCGGTTTATTTACGGTGTATTTAATTGATAGAGCCGCACCACCACGAGTATCACCATCTAATTTGGTAAGTACCACACCACTGAAATCTAAACGATCATTAAAAGACTTTGCCGTATTAACAGCATCCTGACCAGTCATAGCATCTACCACAAATAAAATCTCTGTTGGGTTTATTGCGGCCTTGATATTAGCTACTTCTGTCATCATCACTTCATCAATCGCCAAGCGACCAGCAGTATCTATAATAACAACATTTTTATTAGTTGCCTTAGCTTCTTTTAATGCATTTAAAGCAATGGAAACGGCATCTTTATTTTCTCTTTCGCTATATACTGAAACCCCTATCTGCTCTGCAAGAACGGTCAGTTGATCAATCGCAGCTGGTCGATAAATATCACAAGCAACCACTAATGGAGATTTGCCTTTTTGGGTCTTTAAATAATTGGCTAATTTACCAGTGAAAGTAGTTTTCCCACTACCTTGTAACCCGGCAATTAAAATAATAGCTGGGTTTCCAGAAATGTTGAATGTTGCTTCAGAACCTCCCATCAATTCCGTCAATTCATCCTGTACGATTTTTGTCATTAACTGACCCGGGCTGATGGCATTGATTACTTTTTCCCCTGTTGCTTTTTCCTTTACCTTATCAGTAAACTCTTTAGCAATTTTATAATTCACATCCGCATCAATCAATGCTTTGCGGATATCTTTTACCGTGTTGGCAATATTAAGGTCGTTGATTCTGGCATCGCCCTTCAGGTTCTTAAAGGCCGATTCGAGTTTTTCACTTAAAGAATTAAACATAGTTCGCTGCTTTCAAATCTTTCACAAAAAAAAGTGAACGGAAAGTTCACTTTAAATGAGGTGCAAATATAGTATCTAAAAGCTTTCATGAGTCCGCAGTATTATTTTGATTCCCAGTATTTCGAATTTGTGATATTAATTGGTATCAAAATTTTCATATAGCTCAATTCAACCTAAGTAAACCCTGAGTTGCTTACAGCGATTGGTGCTCCGCAGTTTGGTTAGTGCCTTGTCTTTAATTTGTCGTACCCTTTCCCTGGTTAGGTTATACCTTTCGCCAATGTCTTCTAAACTTAAGGGGTGGTCTACGCCAATTCCAAAAAAATAACAAACTACATCTTTTTGCCTTTCCGTTAAAGTGCGTAAGCTTCTTTCAATTTCCAATCTTAACGACTCCACATGTTCCAACTTATCATCAGTTTTTTCCGCATTGGGATTTTCCATTAAATCCATTAGAGTGCCTTCTTCGCCTTCAGCTAAAGGTGTATCCATACTAATATGCCTAAAACCAACATTCATAGTTGCAGTAATCTCATCAATCCCTATTTCTAAAATGTCTGCCAGTTCTTCAGGTGAAGGTTCACGCTCAAACTCCTGCTCCAATTGCTGGTATGCTTTACTAATACGATTGGTGAGCCCTACTTTATTTAAAGGCAATCGTACAATCCTGCTCTGTTCAGCCAAAGCCTGAAGAATACTCTGTCGAATCCACCAAACGGCATAAGAAATGAACTTAAATCCCCTGGTTTCGTCAAAACGAAGGGCCGATTTTATTAATCCCAAATTTCCTTCATTGATCAAATCTGGCAGTGTAAGCCCTTGATTTTGATATTGTTTCGCAACAGAAACCACAAAACGAAGATTCGATTTAATCAATTTTTCAAGAGCTCTCTCGTCCCCATTTTTAATTCGACGTGCCAATTCTACCTCTTGCTCGGGAGAAATCAGTTCCACTTTGCCTATTTCTTGCAGATATTTCTCCAAACTTTGAGACTCACGATTGGTGATGGATTTAGAGATTTTTAGCTGACGCATACTCATAAATGCCTATTTTATTGGTATATATTTTCGATAATCTTTGACAAACTGCAGAGAAGGAGGCTCAACATTTCAATTAAATCACTAAATGTTAAGAGCAATTTAACAAAAAAAAATATCTATTCAAAAAAAATAATTTTACATAAAAAATTGTAAATCAATATGTTATAATCTTATATTTCAAAAGAACCTTTTTATTAACATTAAAATGGAGTCGTTAATCAAAAAAACATTTGGTAAGGAAAGATTATTTTATATTATTGCAACCCTAGGATTGATTGTCGCTAAATAAGAATTAATGAGCAAGAAGCAACTTTTTACTATAGAATTTCCGGTTAGATGTTCTCCAGGTATTTTATTTGAGTTTTTATCAACACCAGCAGGTTTACAAGAATGGTTTGCTGATAAAGTGGATGAGTGGGAAAATGTTTATAGCTTTTCATGGAGTGGTGGCGTTCCGGATAAAGCAGAAGTAGTAGATAAGGATGAAGATAAATTTATCCGTTATCACTGGTTACATTCAGAAAAAAATGAATATTTTGAATTCAAAATTGAAAAGACGGAGATCTCCAATCAAACAATTTTAATTATCAAAGATTTTGCAGAAAAGAACGAAATAAAGGACCAAAGTCAATTATGGGAATACCAAGTGAAAGAATTATTTCACCGCTTAGGAGCCTAATTAGTCGTTGGTAAGTACATGCAGTATTTCTTTGAAAGTCTGCTGTAAAAAAAAGTCTACCTCATCCCACTCATCAAGTGGGATTTTTTTTGCCAATTTGATATAAGGCAAATGAGCAAGCATAGCGGGATTCAGTTCTGCAGCTCGCTGATAATTTTCTGGTCTGAAATGGTGTTGCCAAGCATCTTCTATATTGATACCTATAAACCATTCATGTGTGGGATGAGGATTGCCATTTCTTAATTGAAAATACTGCTGTATGGCATTGCTATAAAAGGTTTTGAACTTTCCAGATAATTGCAAAGTGATACTAACATGATTGCCCCACCAAAAAAAACAACGGATTGCAAATACATCATTCCCTTTAAAGTAACGTGGATAATCGAGCATCACCCAGGGTAAGCCCTCATAATTTTCACCCTTTGAAATTTTTGGGGCTACCGAACACGCTTCTTCATTTGCTAATGGAGGACACTGCTGGATAAGCATTTGATACTGTTCTGATAGCTGCCCATAAAAGGTATACAACTTTTGGATTACCGCATTCTTTGTTAAAATCCAATCGGCATTCATTACCAATTCCTGTTCCTTTGATGAAAGCCTTACTTTTGCGTTGCTCATTTAGCAATATTAAGCAAGGACAAGTGATTAAAAAACTAGATATTCTTATTATTCGTTCTTTCATTGGCCCATTCATTGGGGCTTTTGTTATTTCACTTTTTGTACTAACCATGCAATTTTTTTGGTTATATATTGATGATTTGGTAGGAAAGGGTTTAGATATGTTTACCGTGCTAAAACTTGTGGGATTAGTTACCCTTTTCTGGGTGCCAACTGCACTTCCGCTTTCATTACTTTTTTCATCCATTATGACTTTTGGCAACCTTGGCGAAAGTTTTGAGTTGGTAGCCATTAAAGCTGCGGGTATTCCTTTGCTACGTTTTATGCGCCCATTATTAGTAATAACATTATTTATCAGCGGGCTAGCATTCCTTTTTGCAAATAATATTATTCCTGTTACCCAACTAAAATTAGCAGCACTCAAATACAATATCATCGTTTCCAAACCTGCATTAGATATTAAACCTGGTGTATTTTATGATAAGATAGATGGTTATGTAATTAAATTAGGAAGTAAGGAAAAAAATGATAGTGTAATACACGATGTGGTGATCTTTGAAAAAGGAGCTGGCTTGCAAGACCAAATGATCAAAGCGGAAAGTGGTATCATGCGAATCAGTAACGATCAACAATTTTTAGAATTCATTTTAAAGAATGGATGGAGACACCAAGAAAGAGGGCCCAGAGGTTCCACTAACACAGAGTATATCCGAATGGGATTTCAATCGTATAAAAAAGTATTCGATCTGAAAAGTTTTCAATTAAGTAATTCTAAAGACAGTTCATTTTACGATCCTAAAATGTTGAGTATACGACAACTTAATACAACAATTGATTCTCTTAGTAATATCGATACCTTTTATGCCAAAAAAGCGGCTACAGATATTAATCCCTACTTAACTTTTAGTAGATATGCAGATTCCGGCTGGAAAAAAGTAGATCCCAAGAAACTGAAAAATGTTAAAAGCTTAGCTAGTTTAATACCAGATTCGATTAAATCCCTGATTCAAGTAAGAGCTAAGAACCAAGCATTTACAGTAAAAGGAAGCATTGGTATTTTAGCCGATGACTACACTTCAAAAATTACTTCATTACGATTACACGAAATTGAGTGGCATCGAAAGTTTACACTTTCAGTAGCCTGCCTGGTATTGTTTTTAATTGGAGCGCCTTTGGGATCGATTATTCGAAAAGGTGGATTGGGAACACCCTTAGTATTCGCCATCATTTTCTTTGTTGTTTTCCATTTATTTAATACGTTCGGAGAGAAATTTGTAAAATCTAATTCTGCTAGTCCTTTAATGGGAATGTGGTTATCCACGTTTATTTTAATACCCATCGGTATTTTTTTAACCTTTAAAGCCATGCGCGATTCTCAATTGTTTAATCAAGAATTCTATTACAGATCCTTTAAGCAGTTGCAAATTTTTATAGCTAAATTTAAAAGATCAAATCAACAACCCACCTAAAAATTAATTTATGCAAAACAAACAAAACCGTCGTGCATTTCTTGCTAATACCGGCAAAGCTGCTTTAGCCTCAGGTTTATCACTTACCATATTACCCACTATGGCAAATGCATTTGTAGGATTTGCTCCTAACCCTTTTTCACAAAATCCACTGCCCTATGCATTCAATGCATTAGAACCCATTATAGATGCTATGACAATGGAAATTCATTTCACTAAACACGCAGCAACTTATGCCAAAAATCTAGGTGACGCTTGTGTTGCTGAGAAGGTAGATGTCAATAACAGTAAACTAGAAGATGTTTTACATAATATTTCGAAGTATTCACCAAAAATGCGTAACAACTGTGGAGGCCATTATAACCACGAATTATTTTGGCAATGTATGGGTCCGGCTGCAGGCGCTAAACCCGAAGGCAAATTAGCTGCAGCTATTGTTCAAAGCTTTGGTTCATTCGACGCTTTTAAAACACAGTTCACTGATGCAGGTAAAAATCGTTTTGGCAGTGGATGGGCTTGGTTAGTAATAAATGCTGATAAAAAACTGGTGATTGGTTCTACACCTAATCAAGACAATCCTTTGATGGATATAAGCGATTTAAAAGGAAGTCCAATTTTGGGATTAGATGTTTGGGAACATGCTTATTATTTAAAATATCAAAACAAACGTCCAGATTATATCAACGCTTGGTGGAATGTTGTTAACTGGCGTTTTGTAGAGAAACGTTTTGAGTCTTTATAAATAAACTTTATTTTATAATGCGTTAGAAAGTGCCGTACTTTCTAACGCATTTATTTTTTAAATAGTTTTATGAAATAAGCCTAATAAGTTTTAGAATTAAGCAACATTGAAATTGCGAATTTAATAAACCGAAAATAAATTATTGACCTATGAAAGTTGTAGCTAACTGGAAAGAATCATTAGCTTTTGATGTTGTTTCAGATAATGGACACCAAATAAGGGTTGACACTACTATTGAAAATGGAAGTTTGAATTCTGGAATGAGTCCTAAAAAATTAATACTCGCGGGATTATGTGGTTGCAGTGGAATGGATGTGGTGGATATATTGACAAAAATGAAAGTTGCTTTTACTAAAGTGACTATTTCAGCAGAAGCTGAACAAGTAGAGGAACATCCAAAGGTTTTTAAATCAATACAAATGGTTTATCAGGCAGATGTTACTCTAGCTGATTTAGATAAATTAACCAGAGCCGTAGCGCTTTCTCAGGAAAAATACTGCGGTGTTTCTGCCATGTTAGAAAAGCATTGTTCTATAACTTACAGCATTGAATTAATCTAGCTTTTATAGTTATTCATCTTATAATATTAAAGCTTTGAAAACAGCTCAAGAAAATTTCAGATTACAAAGATGGATATCATTACTAAGTGTGATACTTTTTATTGCTAAAATAATTGCCTACTATTTAACACACTCACTTGCAATTTTAACAGATGCATTAGAAGGAATTGTAAATGTACTTGCAGGTTTCATTGGTTTATACAGTTTATATGTTGCTGCTAAACCAAGAGATTTTGAACATCCTTATGGACACGGGAAAGCAGAATTTGTATCGGCAGCCGCAGAAGGCAGTTTAATTGTTGCAGCAGGGTTAATGATTTTATATGAAACTGTACAAAACTTAATTGAAAATGCAACTATTCATAGTTTAGATTATGGTTTGGCATTAGTGGCAATAACCGGACTCATTAATTATGTGGCTGGATCATTCTGTATCAAATTAGGAAAGAAAAATAATTCACTGGCTTTAATCGCAAGCGGGAAACATTTACATATCGATACTTATTCAACCCTTGCCATTATTGTTGGATTAATTCTCATGATCCTCACCAAATTATTTTGGCTTGACAAAGTAATTGCCCTAGTGATGGGCGTTGTGATTGTATTTAACGGTTATAAAATAATACGTACCTCTTTAGCTGGAATAATGGATGAAGCTGATCAGGAACTTTTGAATAAAGTAATTGTAGTACTAAATCAGAAACGTCAGGAAAACTGGATCGACTTACATAATCTTAGAGTTATTAAATATGGAAGTTTATTACATATCGATTGCCATTTAACGGTACCCTGGTTTTTTAATGTACATCAGGCACATGATCAAATTGACGCTCTGGCATTATTAATTAAAAATGAATTTGGAGATGCAATAGAATTCTTTGTACATACAGATGGCTGTTTGCCTTTCAGCTGCAGTATCTGTAGCAAAGAGGAATGTGCCGAAAGAAAGGCAGTTTTTGAACAGAAAATTGAATGGACACTATCAAATATTATTTCAAATAAAAAGCATCAGTTAAATATTCCCTTAACTGCTTAATTTTACTTATCGATAATTAATTAAACAATTTACTATATGCAAGTTTGGAAAGAATATCAGGAAACACATAAAGAACGTTTTTTAAACGAATTACTCGATTTATTGCGTATCCCAAGTGTGAGTGCAAAAACGGAAAATAATCAGGACATGATCACCTGTGCTGAAGCAGTTAAGAAAAGTTTTTTAGATGCTGGTGCTGATCATGCTACGATCTATAAAACTGATGGTCATCCAATTGTTTATGCTGAAAAAACGATCGATCCTTCAAAACCAACCATCTTGGTTTACGGACACTATGATGTACAACCCGCAGATCCTTTGAACCTTTGGAAGAGTGGTCCTTTCGATCCAACAATTATTGACGGTAAAATTTTTGCACGCGGTTCTGCTGATGATAAAGGACAATTTTATATGCATGTAAAGGCATTAGAAATAATGACTAATACCAATACCTTAAAGGCAAATATTAAATTTTTAATAGAAGGTGAAGAAGAAGTGGGTAGTCCTAATCTAGCCACATTTGTAAAAGCTAATAAAGAATTATTAAAAGCTGATGTGATATTAATTAGTGATACTTCCATGTTGAGCATGGAAAATCCTTCTATTGATATTGGAGTTCGAGGATTGAGTTATATAGAAGTAGAAGTTACTGGACCTAATCGCGATTTGCATAGTGGTGTTTACGGTGGTGCAGTTGCTAATCCAATTACGATGCTGGCAAAAATGATCGCTTCTTGTCATGATGAAAATAACCATATCACTATCCCGGGTTTCTATGATGATGTGATTGAATCAACTTCAGAAGAAAGAGCAAAAATGGCATTAGCTCCATTTAATGAAAATGAATTTAAAACCGATTTGGGTGTTGAAAAACTTTGGGGCGAGAAAACCTATACCACCAATGAAAGAACAGGAATTCGTCCAACATTAGAAGTGAATGGAATTTGGGGCGGTTATACCGGTGAGGGTGCAAAAACAGTATTACCATCAAAAGCATTTGCAAAAATATCTTGCCGCCTAGTTCCTAATCAATCTTCCACTGTTATTACAGAGAAGATTATTAACTATTTCAAATCAATAGCACCTGTAGGAGTAACGGTTACTGCGTCTGAACATCATGGTGGAGAACCCTATATGACTCCTATCGATTCTGATGCATATAGAGCTGCTTCAAAAGCCATTCATACAACATTTGGAAAAGACCCGATCCCAGTACGTGGTGGTGGAAGTATTCCGATCTGTGCATTGTTTGAAAAAGAATTGGGATTGAAAATTGTATTCTTAGGCTTTGGTTTGGATAGCGATAACCTGCATAGTCCGAATGAAAAATTTGATATCGTTAATTTTTATAAGGGCATTGAAACCATCCCTTATTTCCATAAGTATTATGCGGAAGGAAAATGAGTGAAGTAAAAGAAAAATTACGCATCGATAAATACCTCTGGGCTATTCGTTTATTTAAAACACGAAGTCAGGCTGCTGATGCATGTGATAATGGGAAGGTGAAGCTATTAGGTACCAATGTGAAGGCCTCTAAAGCTGTGAACCTGGGTGATGTGTATGATGTAAAAGCAGAAGGCCGCAAATGGGTGATCAAAGTAACTGGCTTATTAGAAAAGCGAGCTGCATATCCGGAAGCAATCAAAAATTATGAAGACATTACGCCACCAGAAGATTTGGATGTAGTGAAGTTTCAAGCGTCTTCTTTTAATACGGGTAAACGTTTGAGTAAAGTGGGTAGACCCACCAAGAGAGATCGCAGAGATATTGAAGGATTCATGGGCGATGATTGATCTTAATTTAAAATTGACAAATGCATATTGATATTATCACTGTTGTACCTGAATTATTGGAGAGTCCTTTCTCTCACAGCATTATGAAACGTGCGCAGGAGAAAGGATTGCTTACAGTGCAAAGTCATAATCTGCGTAAATGGGCTATCAATAAACATATGCAGGTAGATGATTATCAATTTGGCGGCGGCGCTGGGATGGTGATGATGCCGGAACCCCTTGCTAATGCAATAGATGAATTAAGTAAAGAGAGAAAATACGATGAAATCATTTACATGACGCCAGATGGTCCTCGATTTAATCAACAAGCAGCGAATCAATTATCATTAAAAGAGAACTTGCTAATCATCTGCGGACATTATAAAGGAATTGATGAGCGCATTCGTGAACAGTATATCACACAGGAAATTTCTGTGGGTGATTATGTATTAAGTGGTGGGGAATTGGCAGCAGCCATTGTTGTGGATGCAGTAGGCAGATTAATTCCAGGTGTTTTGAATGATGAAACATCTGCACTATTCGATTCATTCCAAGATAATTTATTAGCGCCACCAGTATATACCAGACCCGCAGATTTCAGAGGTAGCAAAGTGCCAGAGATCTTAACACAAGGCGATCCTAAAAAAGTGGAAGCCTGGCGATATGAACAATCTTTGCTTCGAACCAAAGAAAGAAGACCTGATCTTTTGGATGAATAATTTTTCCAACTTTTCTTATTAATACTTCTCTTTCAAAGAAGTCGTTAACCACTTATCATGGAAATGTAACGTTTTCAATGCTTTAACGTTGATTAACCAACTATTCTGCTTTTTTTGCAGCTAATACAGAAATGCCTACAACTAATATGCGATTTATTAAATATTTGATTTTATTTTCCTCTATCCTTTACTCATTCACTGCAGGTGCACAAGCTTCCACTGCAAGTGTAGAGAGTTTCCAAAAGGATTACCAAATACATATTACAAAAATTACTGAGCCAATAAAATTAGACGGTGAATTTTCTGAAGCAACCTGGGCAACACTTGATACTACTTCTTCCTTTTGGAGAAAGTTTCCAACAGATATTGGGAGACCAGAAAGAAGAACTACCATTAAAGTAGCTTACGATGATAAATTTATTTATTTCGGTGTTACCTGCTATGATTCAACGAAACCTTATATCAGTAGTTTAAAACGCGATATTGGTCATGATGGAAGTGATGGTATCGGAATTATTATAGACCCCACCAATCAAAAAACCAATGGATTTTTCTTTGTGGTGAATGCATTGAATGCACAAAGCGAGGATCAATTGCCTTTTTCAGATGGTGGAGCTCCTTCTTGGAGCTGGGATAATAAATGGTTTAGTGCTACCAAATTATATGATGATCGATGGCAGGCAGAAATTGCCATTCCTTTTAAAAGCATTCGCTATACCGCTGAAAAATTATTGTGGGGATTGAATTTTGTTCGCATCGACACAAAGGCAAATGAATATTCCACATGGACGCATATGCCCCTCAACTTTCGTTCAATGGATCTTGGATATACTGGTGCATTGATTTGGAAACAACCGCCTCCAGCTGCGGGGAGTAATAAGGTATTCATACCGTATATTACTGGTGATGTATCTGGTGATCAAGAAAATGCTGTTCCCACTAAAGCCACTGCCAATGCAGGTTTTGACGCAAAGATCGCTTTGAATTCTTCTTTGAATCTAGATCTTACAGCGAATCCTGATTTCTCACAAATCGAAGTTGACCAACAAGTAACTAATCTTACCCGTTTTGATATTTTTTTACCTGAACGAAGAACTTTCTTTTTAGAGAACTCTGATCTTTTTTCTGCCTATGGCATTCCTCCTATCCGACCTTTTTATTCAAGAAGCATTGGACTGGATAAGAATGGAAACAAGATTCCCATTTTATTTGGGGCAAGGCTATCAGGAAATATTACAAAGAGTACTCGTATTGGATTTATGAATATGGAAACGGGAGGTAAGGGATCTTATTCGCCAGAAAATTTTACAGCAGCGAGTATTAACCAAAAAGTATTCAAACGTTCGGTGATCAAAGCTTACTTTCTAAACCGTCAGAACTTTATTTCTGATGCTGAAAAAAAATTACACCCTTTAGATGCATATGGTAGAAATGCAGGTGTTGAATTTGATTATAATAATGAGAAGGGAACTTGGGGTGGATGGGCTTCTTATCATCACTCTTTTAAAGAAGGCATTACCTCAGATAACAATTATATTGATGCTGGCGGAAATTATAATGGAAGGCATTTAAGTGTTACAGTTGACCTTAGTAATGTAGGTACCAACTATTACACCGATATGGGTTATGTGCAAAGAATGAATAATTATGATGCTGCACGGGATACTACTATCAGAGTTGGTTTTAAACACATTTTTAATGAAATAGATTACAAAATATTTCCTACTAAAGGAGCCATCAATAGTCACCAATTTTCTCTGAACAGTTATACTGTATTCAATCCTGATAATTCAATGAATGAAACTACGCAGGAATTGAACTATAATATTATGTTTCGCAATACGGGATTCTTATTTGCATTTGTGAACCGGGATGAATCAAACTTACTCTTTCCGACCTCTTTTACAGGCGATCTTCCTTTGCCAGCTGGTAATTATGTTTTTCAACAAGGAGGTATTGGATATCAAACAGATTTTAGAAAACCGCTGAGCGTATTTGTACGGCTTGCAGGTGGAGGATTATATAATGGAGATTATGAAGGTATCAGAACAGTGATAACCTATCGCAAACAACCGCATATCAATCTTGCGTTACAAATGGAATATAACAAGCTAAGATTCCCTGGAGCCTATGGAAGTACGGAACTCTTATTGATCGCACCAAAAATCGAAGTCAATTTCAGTACCAATCTATTCTGGACCACATTCATACAATACAATACACAAGCTAATAATTTCAATATCAATAGCCGCTTACAATACCGCTATAAACCAATGAGCGATCTGTTCTTAGTTTATACAGACAACTACTACACAGACCCTATATTCAGAAACAAAAACCGAGCAATAGTTTTTAAATTGAACTACTGGCTTAATTTATAAAAGTGAAGAGTTAATAGTGAGGAGTGAAGAGTGGCGGATTAGTTAGTTAATGAATAGTTTGAGCAAACATATATGCCTTTCAAAAACAAAACCCTTGGCAGTTAATTACGCCAAGGGTTTCTTATTTAAATATCATTTTTAACTATTGAACCTACTTTTCACTCCTCACTATTAACTCTTCACTTCTCTTTTATTCCTATTACCGGCACCTGTTTCTCGTTAATCAATTTGTTATATGCTTTAAGGTCCGTGTCGAGGATCTTTTTCAATTTCGCAAGCTGCACATCTGCCTGTCCACCTAGGTCATCAAGGGTTTCACGTGCTTGCTTACTAGGCGGATTTTGTCCGCTCGCCGCCACACCATACAATCCGGCTAATTTATCATTGATGCGTATTGGAAAATTCAATACGTCTTGGAAGCTTTTAGATTTTGTTTGATACAATGTTTCTTCAATAGCAGTTAATTGCTTATTAATACTATCACCTTGCGCTTTTAGCTCCTTGTTAGTAGCAGTATCTATTTTTGCAGTAAAGTCTGTTATTTGTGTTCTAACAGAACGAATATTTTTGATGCCGTTTTGAACTTCACTAAACTTATCACGAATCTGCAATAAAAATCCAACTTGTTCGTCATAATCAGCTTCCGTCATTTTATAATTTGGATCAGCCTTAATTACAAATGGTATCTCAACAGAGTCCTTTCCATATATGAATCTAGCATTGTATTTTCCGGGTGCCGCTTTTACAGAACCAATACTACCGTTCCACAAAATCATACCCTCTGCTTTTTCTGCAGGCGGGTAATTCATATCCCAAACAAACTGATTCATGCCTGCAGAAAAATCAAGCTTGTCCCCAGCTTCCTTCGATTTTTTGCTAAAGGTTTTAATTAATTTATGCTGTTTATCAAAAATGCTAATTGATACTTTGGAAGAATCTGTTGCATCTTTCAAAAAGTAATTAAATACTACTCCTGATGCAGGATTCTCTCCCATATTCTGCAAACCAGTTCCTCCACGTTGTCTTCGTCCTCCGCCACCTTCTGTTCTATACGCTTCATTTACTGCAAATACGTGCAGACTTTTTTCCAATACAGTTTCTTCTTTCTGTTGTATTAAACTCAAATCATCAATTGCCCAAAAAGCCCGGCCCTGTGTAGCTACAATTAAATCATTATCTTTTATTGTCATATCAGTGATCGGCACAACCGGTAAATTCAACTGGAATTTTTTCCAATTTGCACCATAATCAAAACTAATATACATACCATACTCTGTGCCCGCATACAATAATCCTGGTCGCTTATGATCTGCTCTTAATGCTCTTGTGAAATGCATTTTATTAATCCCATTGGTGATGGTTTGCCATGTTTTTCCATAGTCTTCTGTCTTATACATATAGGGAGTAAAATCGTCTGATTTATACTTTGTCCCTACCACATAAGCAGTTCCTTTTTTAAAGGGATCGTTTTCTATACAATTCCACATCATCCACTTTCCTGCAGCAGGTGGGGTAACATTTTCCCAATTTTTTCCTGCATCCTTACTCATACTTAACACCCCATCATCACTTCCTATCCAAAGTAAATCTTTTTCTAAACTTGATTCTATTCCTGTGAATATGGTACAATAATATTCAACAGAAGTATTGTCTTTGGTTATCGGACCACCACTTGAAATTTGTTTGCTTTTTTCGTTGGTAGTTAAATCCGGACTAATTGTTTCCCAGCTTTGACCTTCATTTTCAGTTACAAATAAATGGTCTCCTCCAACATATAATCGCTTAGGATTATGTGGAGAAAAGAAAAAAGGGAAATTCCATTGGAAACGGTATTTCTGCACATCAGCACCGGCTCCCATTGGATTATCAGGCCAAACATTAATGGCTCTATTCTCTCCGGTTTTATGATCTAATCTCGAGAGATATCCTCCATAGTTACCTCCATAAACCACATCAGGATTATTAGGATCTGCTATCACATAACCACTTTCTGCACCAGCTGTACTTTCCCAATCTTTTTCCGTGATACCTGCACCGCTAGTTCTACTCTTAATGCGAATAGTACTATTATCTTGTTGTGCACCCAATATATGATAAGGGAAAGCATTATCGGTTGTTACACGATATATTTGGGCTGTTGGTTGGTTCATTAAACTACTCCAATTATTCGCAGCATCATAACTGATTTGTGCGCCACCGTCATCTGCAACAATCATTCTATTCCCATCTTCTGGATCGATCCATAAATCATGGTGATCGCCATGTGGTGTATTCACTGAAGTAAAAGTTTTTCCCCCATCTCTACTACGCATGAATTCAACATTCGGACAGTACACTAAATTTTCGTTTTTGGGATCTACATAAACTTTTGAATAATACCATGCACGCTGACGAATATTATTATCACTGCATTGCAAGGACCATGTGTCTCCCCCATCATTACTTACAAACAAACCACCATTTGCATTTTCAACTAATGCAAATATTTTATCTGTATTTGAAGGGGCAATAGCAACACCTACAATACCCCAGATGCCTTTTGGAAAACCTTTGTTGGTTGAAATATTTTTCCAGGTTTCTCCACCATCAATTGATTTATAAAGACCACTTCCTTCACCACCGCTTTCCATACTATAGGGTGTGCGTATTACATGCCACATACCTGCATATAATACAGATGGATTACCTGGCTCACTCACTAAATCTGAGCAACCAGTTAAACTATTCGCGAATAATGTTCGTTTCCAGGTTTTACCACCATCAGTTGTTTTATAAACTCCCCGTTCTTCATTGGGTCCGAATAAATGTCCCATAACACCTACTACAACCGTATTTGGATCTTTAGGATCAATGATGATTCGAGTAATATGCCTGCCTTCTTTTAAACCTAAATTATTCCAGGTTCTGCCACCATCGGTTGAACGCCACATACCGCCCAAGCCCTCGGCCACATTGCCTCGCATGGTGTTCTCCCCTTCACCAACATAGATAATTGATTCATCACTAGGTGCTACTGCAACAGAACCTATCGTTCCGCCAAAATACTTATCAGTAATATTTTTCCAGTTACTTCCGCCATCTGTTGTTTTCCAAACACCACCTCCAGTACTACCAAAATAGAAGTTCATTTTGTTTTTATAACTACCAGTAACTGCACCGCTTCGACCACCCCTAAACGGACCAACTAAACGATACTTTACTTTTGAAAACAAAATTGAATCAGCATTTAATTCCATACTTGGAACTAATGGTGCTTTAGCATTTTTCTTCTGCGCCATAGCAGAAAAAAATAAGATACTTGCCATGGCAAGCAGGAGGGAATACTTTCTCATGTTTATAGAATTGGCTATTAAGTTAGTGATCTAAATTTATTTTGAACAATGCAATTGATAAATGGTTTACCAATTTATCAAAATTTGTATTGGTTTACTGCTGAAACCTACGGGCAGCAACAATTGATGCTGTTTTCCTAAATTCCAAATAGCTTGTTCACCTGCGCTTATCCCCCTTGTTTCGCTGGCATCAAGGATGGATAATGATTGTTTATTAATAGTAATTTTTTTTGGCATTTGTTCGATACCGGGTATTTGAAAATTTATTTTCCGTTGAGCCATTTTTCCAGAATAATTACCACCATTTGAATTAATCATAATTTCTAGTGTAGAAGCAGTTTTACCTTTTGAACTGAAATTTATTAATTCATATTGTTTACTACTAATAGCGTTCTTTGAAATTCCATCATCAAAATATAACTGATAACTACTCGAGTTTTCAGATGGAATATATAACACAGTTAAGTTTTCTGATTTTTGTTCCAGCGTATTTTTAACCCGATTCAAATATTGTGGTATAAAACTACCTGCTTTAATAAGAACAGGATATTTATAATTATCCGTATTAAAACTAATTGTTTGTTTTCCAGCAAAAAATTGATGCGAATAATAATCGTACCAATTACCTTCTGGCAAATAAACATCTCTAGACTTTTGCCCCTTAACTAAAACTGGCGCAATCATAAATGCATCGCCCCAAATAAACTGGTCTTCAATGGAAACAGCTCTCTCATCGTTTTGATATTGATAATACATTGGCTTAATTAAAGGCTCACCAAATGCAGCTTGTCGATACGCCAATGTGTAATTGTACGGCAATAATTGATATCGCTGATCCACTACTTTTTTAACATTGTCTAAAACAGATTTCTCTGCCAATGCAGGTTCACTCGGATAACTAAAAGCATTCGGATCTACTTCAAATAATGCAGTACCATGTGGACGAAAGATTGGCGTAAATAAAGAAAACTGTAACCACCTCAAATATAATTCTGCATCACCCTCTCCCATCGCAAAGCCTCCCGCATCACTATGTATATATGGAATCCCGCTCATACTCATACCAAGTACATTCGGCAATTGCGCTCGCAAGCCACTCCAGGATCTGCTGATATCACCAGTCCATGGAAAAATACTATAACGCTGACTTCCAGAAAAACCTGAACGATTCAGGTGAAACAATCTTGTGTTCGGAAATTCTTTGGCATAATTATCAAACAACATTTTATTCCAATAATGCCCGTATAAATTATGCACTTCATCTGCTTGCATCATTCGACTCACCCCTAGGTCTTTTAAATTATGCAATATATCAGATGGATGTTTTTCTGGTTCGCCCAAATCAGTCCACCATCCTGCTACACCATTGGCAATTTGTTTTTTATAGTGATAGCTCCATAACCAATCACCGGCGTCTTTTCTAAAAATATCTAACAAACCCCCTTTACCAAAATAAAAGTCTTGTAGCTGATACGCCTTACCCGCACTATCTTTCGCCAGATACTGTTCTGCAAATGGATAAGATTTTGTACCCTTTAAGAAAAAAGGTTCCGTAATTAAGATTGAATTGAGGTTATCTTTTTTAAGATCTGCGATCATCTGCTTTGGGTTGGGCCATTTAGATTTATTTACCCAATCAATATTGCCCAAAGTATTTTTAATGCTATCGCCAAACCAAAATAAATCAAAGATCACAGCATCGAAAGGAATTTTTTCTGCGCGCATTTTTGCAGCAATATCCTTGGTTTGTTTTTCGCTCGTATATCCAAAACGACTCATGAAATTTCCCATCGCCCATTTTGGAGGCATCGGTTGAAATCCAGTAAGCTTTTGGTAAGAAGTTAAAATCTCTTGATAGGTTTCTCCAAAAATCACGTACACATTTATTTCACCACTCAAAAACCCCACTTCAAAAACAGATGGATTTGTTTTGCCAATATCCGCATATCCTTTTGAACCGTTATCAAAAAACAATCCATATCCCTTGGAAGAAGTAAAGAATGGAACGGAAAAATTTAAATTATCAGCCCCTTCGCTATAACCATACCAAGGATTATTGTATAAATTAAAACGATACCCTCTTCTATTCAAAGGCAAAGCCCTTTCTCCACCACCAAATATTTGTTCTCCTTCTTCTAAATTAATTCGAAACCCTCTAAACCCATTTGTATCTGGCAAAACAGAAATGGAAATATGCTTATCTGATCCTTTTGCATAAAGCAAAGTAGCACGTCCCTTTATGATATCAGTCCCTTTTGATTCAATAATAATGGGTTTCTCAACAACAGCATTGGTAATTTTATCATTATTTTGATATCCCGATGGCTCGTAAATAAATTTCCTGATATCACGATTATAATATTCCTGACGAAAGATTCCTTTTTGTGTTTCCGTATTTTTTGATAGAACTTTGAACTCGTTCTGTGCGGAAAGAACATTCGTACAAAAAAGCCCGCAAAACAGAATACTAAAAAAGGATTTCATACTTTTTATTTGAGATCTATAATGAGTTCAAATTTAGCACAAGAAAACCATGAACCAACAAAGCTTTACAATAACTGGGAATATCGTTGACATCCTAAATAAATCGATTTTCGAAGCAACTATTGAAGTAGTAGATGGGAAGATCAAAACTATTGCACCAACAGGGAATACCGAAAAGCCTACAAATAATTTTATTTTGCCAGGTTTTGTTGATAGTCATGTTCATATCGAAAGCAGTATGCTCATTCCAAGCGAGTTTGCAAGACTTGCAGTAGTTCACGGAACCGTTGCTACTGTTAGCGATCCACACGAGATTGCCAATGTATGTGGAATGAAAGGAGTTGAATTCATGATCAATAATGGAAAAAAAGTTCCATTCAAATTTAATTTCGGAGCACCTAGCTGCGTACCTGCCACCATTTTTGAAACAGCAGGTGCTTCTTTGAATGCAGATGATGTAAAAAAATTGTTAGAAAAAGAGGAGATCAAATACCTCAGTGAAATGATGAATTTTCCTGGCGTGCTATACAAAGATCCTGAAGTTATGCAAAAGCTCCGTTATGCGCATGCATTAGGTAAACCCATTGACGGTCATGCTCCGGGCTTAAGAGGAGAAACAGCAAAGACTTATATCGAAGCTGGTATTTCTACCGATCATGAATGCTTCACGGCAGAAGAAGCGCTCGACAAACTCGAGTATGGTATGAAAATTATTATCCGTGAAGGAAGTGCTGCAAAGAATTTTGAGGCACTCATAGAATTACTCGAAGATTACCCCAACATGATCTTATTCTGCAGCGATGATAAACATCCCGACAGTTTAGAAGCTGGCCATATTAACCAACTCTGTGCACGTGCCATTGCAAAAGGCATAGATCTATTCTCTGTACTTAAAGCAGCTTGCATAAATCCTGTACTACATTATAAACTTGATGTAGGCTTATTATATGAAGGCGATGATGCTGATTTTATTGTGACTGATTCATTAACCGAATTCAAGATCAATAAAACATTTATTAAAGGCGAACTTGTTGCAGAAAATGGGAAAAGCTTTATTAAATCTGTTGTTGAAGAACCCATCAATCAATTTGTATGTGAAAAAATTAAATCAACAGATTTATTAATTCCTGTTGGAACTTATCCAACTAGTCATGGAAATATTGCAGTGATAGAAGCACTCGACGGCCAACTGATTACTAATAAACTTTGGTTAAGTCCCACTATTGAAAATAATCATTTCATAAGCGATCCTTCGAAAGACCAATTAAAAATGGTGGTGGTTAACAGGTATCATGCTGCACCCATCGCTAAATGTTTTATCAAAAATTTTGGTTTTAAAAAAGGCGCTATTGCATCTTCTGTGGCACATGACAGTCATAATATAGTGGCAGTAGGAACAGATGATGAAAGTCTTGCTCAAGCTATCAATTTAGTGATTGAAGAAAGGGGTGGGGTAAGTTGTGTAGATGGCTTAAACGAACTAGTTTTGGGCTTGCCAGTTGCCGGCTTAATGAGTGCGAAAGATGGCTATGAAGTAGCAGCAGCTTATACTGCCATCGATGCCATGGCTAAGAATCTAGGAAGTAATCTGCAAGCGCCTTTCATGACATTAAGCTTTATGGCATTGCTAGTTATACCTCATTTAAAATTAAGTGATAAAGGGCTTTTTGACGGAGATGATTTTTCATTTCTTCCTATTAAATAATTAGGCTTCTTGTCCAATCCAAACAGCTCCACCTATACTACTTCTTTTAGCACCAGTAACACTATGCAAAACGGTGTTTTCTTCACGCCATCTGAGTACGCCTAATAATGCCATAATGATGGCTTCTTTATAATCAACTAATTGTTTATCCGGCACAATCACTTCCACGCCATAACCACTAATTAAAGTGGCGATACGTTTTACCAAAAATGTATTATGTGCACCGCCGCCAGTAATTAATAATTTAGAAAAATCTAAAGGTTTCTCTTTATGGAAATGATTAATGGCATACCCAACTTGCATAGCAATATGTTCGGTATAAGTTCTCAACGCATCTGGAATAGTAATGGATTGATTTTTAATCATTGGGTATACCAGATTGGTACCAAAATTATTTGCTAATGATTTGGGATATGACTGTTGATAGTATTGTAAATTATTCAACCCAGTTAAAAGTTCGGTATTCATATTTCCTGATGCAGCTATTGCTCCACCTGCATCGTATTCCATTCCCAATTCATTACATAACAAATTCAATACCCGATTAGCTGCACAGATATCAAAAGCAATTGGATAATCTTTTCTATTCGCAGAAATATTAGCAATCCCTCCAATATTTAATAAATAAGCATAATCTGCCCATAATAAATTTTCTCCCATAGGTACAATTGGTGCACCTTGTCCGCCCAAAGCCACGTCCATTATTCTCAAATCACTTACCACATTAATCCCAGTTGTAGCAGCAATCGTAGCCCCATCCCCCAATTGTCCTGTCATACCTAAACTAGGTGCATGAAAACTGGTATGTCCATGGGAAGCTATCAACTGAACCCGATGATGTAAATTAAATTCCTCCATAAAACGATTCACTGCGGCCCCAATATATTTTCCATAATCACTATGAAGTATTAAATATTCATAGGCCGACAAATGAACGGCATTTTTTAAACGAGCGGTCCATTCATCGTTATAAGCATAACAGGCAGATGCATGAATACGGTAAGACCAAGCACCTCCTTCTTCTTCTAACTCAGTAAAAACAAGGTCCAATCCGTCTAAACTGCTCCCACTCATGAGTCCGATTGCGTTATAAAACATAAATTTCCTATTACAGAGGTTTGATTTTAGTTTTGACAACTCGAATTTAACTGCAATTATCTAAATGCTATGATAGTAAATCTAAGTGAGCAACATAGCCTGGTTAGTAACTGGGTGTCTGAATTAAGGGATGTGAATATCCAGAGTGACCGTATGCGTTTCCGCCGAAACCTTGAACGTATTGGCGAAATCGCAGCCTACGAGATTAGTAAGGAACTAGCGTGGAAAACGGTTGAGATACCTACACCACTTGGTATACACGAGAGTAAGGTATTAGAAGACCAGCCCGTTTTGGCTACTATCCTTAGAGCTGGTGTGCCCTTACATCATGGCATGATGAACTATTTCGATAAAGCAGACCATGCATTCATATCAGCTTATAGAAAACACCATCGCGACGGTAGCTTTGAAATCAATTTACAGTATATGAGCAGCCCAAATTTAGAAGACCGGGTTGTTATTATCAGTGACCCCATGCTTGCAACAGGGGCTTCTTTGGTGAAAACCATTCAATATATTAAAAGAGAAGGCAGCCCTAAACAAATATTCATCGTTTCAGCAATTGCTTGCACTGTGGGCATTGAATTTATCCGTCGGGAAGTTGGAACAAATATTAAAATTTTTTGCGGCGATATTGATGATGAAATCACAGCTAAAGGATATATCGTACCTGGACTAGGGGATGCAGGAGATTTGGCTTTTGGTACCAAAGTTCAATCCTAGTCGTGTTATTTTAAGAGCATAAAAGTTAATACACCCCTAATTTTCTTAACAAAACGGGGTTATAAAATGCTTTCTCTTAAATTCGATTAATGATGAAGAAATTCAGATTGATTTTTTTAATAGGATACCTATTTTTACTGGGAAAAGTCTCGGCCCAGGATCCCCATTTTTCACAATTTTTTTCATCACCTCTTACCCTAAATCCTGCATTTACTGGGAAATTTGATGGTTCATTAAGGGTCATGGGTAACTATCGAAACCAATGGCCAACAATTAATAATGCTTTTACAACTGGAACAGTAGCAGCAGATTTTCATATACTCGAAAAAACAATTTCTTCAAACGATACTTGGGGAGTTGGGTTTGTTGGATATAATGATAATAGTGCTAATGGAGCTGTGAAATTCAATTATGGATCAGTTTCTACAGCCTATCACAAGGGTCTGGATGAAGAGGGCAATCACCAAATAGGTATTGGATTTCAAGCCACTTATGCAAATATGTTGATCAATACTGCTCAATTAAAATTTGAAGATCAATTAACCAGTGCTGGTTTTACAGGGATTACTTCTGAAGTATTTAATAATGCCACTTTAAAAACAAGTTATCTTGATTTAAATGCAGGATTTCTTTATAATGGTAGTACGAGTGACAAAAATAATTTCTATTTTGGTTTAAGTCTCTACCACATCAACAGACCAAAACAAGCATTCACAGGGGCAGTTTATAATTTAAATCCACGAGCTACCATGAGTGCCGGCGGATATTTTCCTGTGAGCCCTACAAGTATTTTGCATATTAGTGGGTTACAAATGTTTCAAGGCGGTGCCAGTGAAACGATGATTGGCGGTGCTTTTCAGTTTATAGCAGATCCAACTGCATTTAAACCAACCAGCGTGTATGCAGGCACTTGGTTTCGTTTAACTGATGCGATTATTCCATATATAGGTTTGGAATATGATGATTTCAGATTAGGGATGAGTTATGATTATAACACTTCATCTTTAAAAACAGCATCTCTTAACAGAGGCGGCATTGAAATTTCTTTGATATATATAAATCATCCAACAACAGATAAACCTTTGAACTGCCCTAAATTTTAATGTTTCAGATAAATGTGAAACTTTTACCATTGCTCACCTTTTTTCCATCGGTGTAAAAAACGAAACCAATTTTGATTAAGCGTAATCACTTCATTGTGTTCATTCTCGCTAAAAATAAATAAAGGTTTATTACTTTGAAGTGGCTCCACACGCAACTCCTTTTCTGTTAATGATTCAATATCAATTTTCAAAGAGTCTTTCAACTGGTTCATGATAAGATTCGTGTTTTCAAAAGTGCCTCCATCCTTCGTATAAATTTGAATAAATCGATGTTTTTTACTCTCTGAAATCCAGTGCAGATAAGCGTCATTGCCGCCATACATCGCGTCAAACAATAGAAGTTCCTCAATTTTATTGTATTCGATGATTTTACTTATTACTCGATATGCACCACTATGGCCTGCTAGTGTGATACTGCAATCATTAAAGCTGTAATGCTTTCTTTTGGGGATAATTTCTGCTGCTTCTAAATGCTTTAAAAGATCAGTAATAAAAAGTTCAAACATTTCCGGCCTTTCTAATTTACCACCATAACTATCAGGGGCATTTTTGGGACCTTCTGGAAATACTAAAATGGCATTTCTACCTGCGTTCCTAAACTGCTCTGTTAAACCATAAAATGTATTCGCACTATCAATATTATTATTCCAACCATGGAACCAGACAACTAATTCCAAAGATTTTTTCGGAGCAAATTTTTTAGGTATAAAAACTTTAACGGCACTATCAGCATAATGATTTTTATAGTCATAATGTTTCCCTTCATAATCATGTCCATTTAATCGAGCAGAATCTGGAAATGGTGCGTATTTAGAATGATAACTGAAATTAATTTCAGACCGACCCTGAACTATTTTAGCTGCGTCCTTGATTGTTTCGTTTTGCGCAGTAGATTGTATTACCAAAATGAAACAAAGATTTAATCCGAGAAATAATTTGATTAATCGCATAAATAAAAATATCTATTTAATATTCAATTGTAAAATTCCAGTTAACCGTAAGTTAAATTTAATCAATTAACTTAGTATAAAATTCCCCCCGTGCTGAAAGACATCATTATTGCCATTCAAGCTTATTTTCAGGCTCATCGCTTTATAAAAAAGCATAAGCTTTGGAAATGGATTATTATTCCGGGCATACTATATTCCATACTTTTTGTATTTGGGATGTATTATTTCATGCATACTTCTAGTCAGTTTATCGAATGGCTAAGTTTAAAAACAGGATTGAAAAATTGGCTTGATACACTAAGTAATAGTTTCTTAGGATTTATTTTTACTATGGGTAGTTTGCTGCTATGGCTGATCCTTTTATTATTTTATTTCTCACTTTTCAAATACCTTTTTCTGATAATCGGTTCCCCTCTTTTTGCCTATTTAAGTGAAAAGACGGAAGCAATCATAGAAGGAAATGATATCCCTTTTAATTTTAAACAGTTATTAACAGATATTATTAGAGGTATTAAACTTTCCGCAAGGAATAGTCTCTGGCAAACTGTTTATACTATATCTATTTTGCTTTTGAGTTTAATTCCTATTCTAGGCTGGTTAACTCCTGTCTTAGCCATATTAATTGAATGTTACTATTATGGTTTCTCTATGCTCGATTATAGTATGGAGCGACATAAAAAATCACCAGCCGAAAGTATTTATTATGTAAGTAGTCATAAAGGGTTGGCCATCGGTAATGGATTAGTATTTTACTTACTTCATTTTTTACCCATCATAGGTTGGGTGCTTGCTCCCGCTTACGCTGTAGTTGCAGCCACATTAAGCATGTACCCATTAAAGCAAACAGAGAAATAAAATGGCAATAGGTAAAGTATATTTAATTCCCACCGTGCTATATGAAGAAAGTTTGGAAACTATACCAACTTATATTTTAGATGCGATCAAAGATTGTCAGGTATTCTTTGTAGAAAACGAAAAAACTACACGCCGCTTCTTTAAAAAACTTTGGAAAGAAATGGTGATTGATGATTATAAATGGTTTGCTATACACAAAGCAGAAGAAGCAATTAAGCAAGAATTTTTACAACAACTTAAATCAGGAAAAAATATAGGCATCGTAAGTGAAGCGGGTTGCCCGGGTGTGGCAGACCCTGGACAGCACTTAGTTTCAGCTGCTCAACAAGCTGGCATTCAAATTAAACCACTTGTTGGTCCAAGTTCTATTTTACTGGCTCTCATGGCAAGTGGTATGAATGGACAGTGTTTTCAGTTTCATGGATACTTGCCAATTGATTCATTAGAACGCAAAAACAAAATAAAGGATTTAGAAACCGATTCTATCAGAAGAAATTGTACGCAAATCTTTATAGAAACTCCTTATCGGAATAATTCATTGATAAAAGATATTCTCATTCAATGTAAAGAAACAACTTTTTTCTGCATGGCAGTGGATATAACAGGACCCACTGAAACCATTCAAACAAAAACAATACGTAACTGGAATCAGCTGATTCCTGATATTCATAAACGTTTAGCGATATTTCTATTGCATGCTGAATAGAATAATAAGTGAAGAGCTTCTCTTCACTTATTATTCTATTTGGATTTTATTTCCATTTGAATATTTGCACCCTGCACATTATAAATACTATCCACGATATAACTTTCATTTCCACGCCAGGGTAGACTACCGAAATATCTTTTATAATGAAGCTCAACTTCTTTCCCGGCATTTTCTAAAAGCGATTTTGCAACAGATGCTTTTGTCACACTAAATTCAAAATAGTTACTTTCTACATTCGCTTTAAATCCACTTTGAATTATTTTTCCTTCATAGGTTTTAAATAAGATTCCTTTCAGCTGAAAAGTATTTAACTGTCCTGCTTTTGTACCTTCAGCATATACAAAATAATATCGCCAGTAGAAAAACCCAATCAACCCAACAATAACAACAACTAAGAAACCCCATAATATCTTTTTCATACATCTATTTTAAAGTCCCCTTTGATCAATAAGATAAATTAAGCCTGTTATATTAACGGCTCCCAAAAGCAACTCACGCTTATTTACATTTTCGAAAACGTCGCTTCTTGCGTGGTGGATATCAAAATATCGTTGAGGATCTGGAATAATTCCAGACATAGGTGTGCCAAATATGGAAGCCAATGGACCAATATCAGCACCACCTCCTTCATCAATCATCCTATCCGTTCCGTATGGCCTTAATAAAGGCAACCAACTTTGAACTTTTGCAAGCTTTGATTTATCCTTAAATGAAAATCCAAAACCTCTTGGCGTAAATCCACCTTCGTCGCTTTCTAACGCAAAAATGTGTTTCTCTTTATTTTCTTTCGCTTTTTCTGCATACTTCAATCCACCTCTTAAACCGTTTTCTTCATTGGCAAATAACACAAAATGAATGGTGTGTTTTGGACGATATCCCAGGGCTTTCATAGCTCTCAGAACTTCAATGGTGTGAACAATCCCAGCTCCATCATCATGTGCACCTTCATTTACATCCCAACTATCCAAGTGTCCGCCAATGGTGATGATTTCATCAGGAAATTCAGCGCCTTTTAAAACACCTATTATATTATGTCCAATTGTATCGGGTAGATACTTCCCATTTGTTTGTAAAGAAACTTTGAAACTAGTTTTAATACTCCACAAATAATCCGCATCTCTCGGACCAACAGCTACAGCTGGAATCTTAGGCAAACTGTCTGTATACGCCATCGCGCCGGTATGAGGATCATTGGCTGTAGACTCAGTTAAAGAACGAATCATCACCGCAACTGCACCATATTTAGCAGCTCTGCTTGGCCCTGACCTTCTATATATTCCAACTTGGCCATAAGATACAAAAGGCATCACATTAGTAGGATTGAAGCCATAATTGTAGTACACAATTTTCCCTTTTACTTCGTCTTTTCTTCTTTCTAATTCAGCAAAATCAGCTACCATTAGGACTTCTGCTGTAATTGTTTTTCCATTACTCCCCATCGAATTCCCAAGTGCTAACACATCCAAAGCCCGTGTTGTTTTCTTTTTATCAAGTTCTGTGATCACTGCTTTGTCTTTCCCGCCCCTCACCCAATGAGGTAACATACATTCTTGCAATATCACTTCGTCAGCACCTGCATGCTCCAATGCCGCCTTTCCCCAAAGTTCTGCCTTAGCAAACTGAGGAGATCCCGCAAGCCTCCCACCCACTTGTTTTGTTAATTGATACAGCAAATCGTATGCGGTACCATTTCTTAAGATTTCGTCCGAAAATTTTTTAATCATCACAGAATCTTTGTCCTGCGCGAGTGCCAATAGGGGCAATAGGACTACTATTGAGATCAATCTTTTCATCAGCATTTTTGTTTAAAGTTAAAGTTAACCAATTGTTGTGTTTGAACAATATAGTACAAACGGCGTTTTATAAACGAATAATTAATTGTTACTTGCATAGGATTTGAAGGCAAATTGCCTGATACAGTATAAACTACGAAAGATGCGCATAGGTATTGTTTGCTATCCCACATTTGGTGGTAGTGGTGTTTTGGCTACAGAACTTGGAAAAGCTCTTGCAGACGAGGGTCATGAAGTACATTTTATAACTTATCAGCAACCAGTTCGACTAAATGAATTTAATACTAATATTTTTTATCACGAAGTGCGTGTTCCAACTTATCCTTTATTCGATTACCCTCCTTACGAAGTAGCATTGGCGAGTACCATGGTGGATGTAATTATGAATCACGATTTGGATTTATTACATGTGCACTATGCGATCCCTCACGCATCTGCGGCCTATATGGCCAAACAGATCGTGAAACAAAAAACAGGAAGAAGTATTCCTGTAATTACCACTTTACATGGAACTGATATCACGTTGGTGGGTAAAGATAAAATGTATGAGCCTGTTGTAACTTTTTCTATTAACGAAAGTGATGCGATAACTGCAGTTTCAGAGAACCTAAGAGATGAGACTTTTAAAAATTTTGCGATTACAAAAGAAATTGAAGTCATTTATAATTTTGTTGATGTTGCACGATTCAATAAAAAACCAATTGATGCATTTCGAAAAGTGATTGCACCTCACGGTGAAAAGATCTTGATGCATGCTTCTAATTTCCGTAAAGTAAAACGTATTGACGATGTAATAACCATTTTTGCAAACGTGCGCAAAGCCATGCCTGCAAAATTATTGATGGTAGGTGATGGACCAGAACGTCATGCTGCGGAAGAACAAGCTCGTACTTTGGGAATTGAGGAAGATATCAGATTCTTGGGTAAGCAAGAACAGATGGAAGATATTTTGGCAGTTAGTGATGTTTTCTTATTGCCATCTGAATATGAAAGTTTTGGATTGGCGGCTTTAGAAGCAATGGCAGCAAGAGCTGTGGTAATTAGCACCAACGCCGGAGGTTTATCCGAAATTAATAATCAAGGAATTACTGGCTTTATGGCCAATGTAGGTGATACAGAATCGATGAGTAATTTTGCTATAGAACTTCTTAGGGATGAAGCGAGATTAGTAAAGATGAAAGAAGCTGCTTATCAACAAGCTTGCTTATTTGATATTAGTAAGATCATACCTGTTTACGAAAAATTATATAGCAGATTTTGTAGGATGTAAGTTTCTTATTTTATGACTTCCTCAATACTCTTCAAAATTATCGCACACATATTTCTGAGTTCTTCATCGGTAATAATCAATGGTGGTGCGATGCGCAACCGATCAGGAGCAAATAGAAACCAATCGGTAACTAAACCATTTTGCACACATTGATGTACAATTTTTTGATTGATTTCAGGAGTTGCAAATTGTAATGACATCCAAAGTCCTGCCGTTCTGCTGGATACAATAGAGGGATGTTTTAGCAGTTCAATCAGTATTTTTTCTTTTTCAAAAACAGTATCGATATATTGCCCCTCTAGCAAAACTTCTAAGGCTGCCTTGCCTGCTGCACAGGAAACAGGATGACCTCCAAATGTGGTAATATGACCCAGCACAGGGTTCGATGTTAATGTCGACATCAATTTTTTATCAGCCACAAATGCCCCTAATGGCATTCCACCACCTAATGCTTTTCCTAATAATAAAATATCTGGAACCACCTCATATTGTTCAAAAGCAAACAAAGAACCTGTTCTCCCAAAGCCCGCTTGAATTTCATCAAAGATTAATAACACACAATATTCATCGCATTTTTTTCTTAAGGCTTTTAACCATTCTCTATTCGGTTTTATTATGCCACTCTCTGCTTGCACTGTTTCAATCAACACACATGCAGTTTCTTTATCAATAGCATCGATAGCAGATTGTTCATTAAAATCAACATGAAAAATATCTGGTAATAAAGGTCTGAAAGCATTGCGCCAATATTCATCACCCATCACACTTAATGCTCCTTGTGTACTTCCATGATAGGCATGCTTACACGCGATAATTTTTGATTTGCCGGTGACTCTTTTAGCCAATTTCATTGCACCCTCTGTGGCTTCTGCTCCACTATTCGTAAAGAACACGCAGTTCAAAGATTCTGGTAACTGATCGGTCAAATATTTCGAGTAAGCAGTCTGAGGTGCTTCGATGAATTCGCCATATACAATCAAATGCATGTATTCTGCAGCCTGATCTTGCACTGCTTTCACCACTTTAGGATGACTATGTCCAATATTGCAAACGCTAAAGCCCGAGATCATATCTAAGTAAGATTTCCCATTTACGTCCCATAATTGAATTCCAGCTGCTTTTACCATCTCAATACCAATGGGTTGGGTAGAAGTTTGGGCTACATGATTCAAAAATAACTGTCGGTTCGATTGCATAGTAGTTAGTAAAAATACAAAGTTCGGAAATTAGCAACGGAAAAAGCTTAGCATGTTTTAGCTTTGTATCATAAAGAAATCTATATGGCACTAATTCTTCCTGTTCAAGGTAAATCTCCAGAATTTGGCAATGAATGTTTTGTAGCGCCAAATGCAACAATAGTGGGGGATGTGAAGATGGGCGATGAATGCAGTGTATGGTTCAATGCAGTGATTCGTGGGGATGTGAATTATATTAAAATTGGCAATAGGGTTAATATACAAGATGGCGCCATCATACATTGTACCTATCAAAAGTATCCAACAAATATCGGTAACAATGTTTCCATCGGGCATAATGCCATGGTACATGGATGTACAATCCATGATAATGTTCTAATTGGGATGGGTTCGATTGTGATGGACGATTGTATTGTACATAGCAATGCAATTATAGCTGCAGGTGCGGTAGTTTTAGAAGGAACCATTGTAGAAGCCGGATGTATTTATGCAGGTGTTCCCGCGAAAAAAGTAAAAGAAGTTTCACGAGATTTAATTCAAGGAGAAATAAATCGAATCTCCAATAATTATGTCAAATACGCTTCATGGTTTGAAGATCATAATGATGCACCAAAAAAATAAATGAGCTATGCGCATTGCTATCCTACTTGTTTGTGTGATGATATTTAGTTCTTGTGGACTATTTCGTCACAACAGTTCCAAAGACATGAATGGGCTTTCCTGTAATGGGCTACATGGAAGAAATACGGGAGCAGAAAAATTATTATCGGATGAAAATTTGGCAAAGAAAATGCCAAAATATAAAATGGATAAAATTAATAATTGATTTCTTCCATCTTCTCGAGAATCGTACAATAACTTACGTATCGCTCAATCGACACCGCCCCGCTATTCACGGCTTCTTTTATCGCACAACCGGGTTCATTAATATGCATGCAATTATTGAACTGACAGTTATTGATCAAATTACGCATTTCTGGAAAATAATGAGATAGCTCTTGCTTAGATACATCAACAATACCAAATTCACGCAAACCAGGCGTATCAATGATTCTACCTCCAAAATCTAAATCAAACATTTCAGCAAATGTAGTTGTATGCATCCCTTTCCCGCTCCATCCACTTACTTCTGCAGTACGCAAATTAAATTCAGGAAACACTGAATTAATAAAAGTTGATTTACCTACCCCGCTATGACCACTTAATAAACTTGTTTTGTCTTTAAGTAAATCTTTAATTTCTTCAACACCAATATTTTGCTGCACACTTGCTATTATAACTTTGTATCCAATGGCTTCATAAACAGATTTCAATTCTTCAAATACCACCATCTCTTTAGTGCGATAAATATCAGCCTTATTAAAAACAATAACTGCAGGAATATGATACGATTCACTGGCAACCAAAAAGCGGTCAATAAATCCTTGCGAAGTTTTAGGGTCTCTTAATGTGGCAAATAAAACGCACTGATCCAAATTGCTAGCTACAATATGGTGCATCCTTTTATTATGAGGAGATATCCTGGCTACATAATTTTTTCTTGGAAGAATTTCATGAATGATTGCGGACTCTTCTTCTACCTCCTCAATTTCCATTTCCACTTCATCGCCTACAGCAATTGGATTGGTGGAACTAATATTATCAATCTTAAAAATTCCTTTGATCCTTGCTTGAAAGGTCTTGCCCTCCGCATTTTTTGCGATGTACCAGCTACCCGTAGATTTATAAATCAATGCTCTCATTCCTAACAAAGATAGTAACCCACTTTTGCCCTGCCAATAAATTAGCGAGCGCCTAAAGGCCAGATTTAGATAAATATTAACCATACATCAACAGGAAAGCAGGCAACTGCCCACTTCTACCAGTTTTAATTTAATATCTTCGCTGCATGGCTAAATTTGCACATGATGAGGTAATGCCGTTCAGGCAAAGTGAATTAGACAAAAAAGATCAGGTAGCTCAGATGTTTAACAGCATCGCTTTCCGTTATGATTTTTTAAACCGCTTTTTAAGTGCAGGTATCGATAAAGGTTGGCGTAAGAAGGCAATCAATCAATTAAAAGACTTAAATCCAAAATTAATTCTTGACGTTGCAACTGGTACTGGTGATGTGGCCATTATGACTTATCACCAATTGCATCCTGAAAAAATTATTGGCATTGATATTTCCGAAGGCATGCTGGAATTTGGAAATAAGAAATTAGCCAATTTGCAATTGAATAAAGTAATTGAGTTACAAAAAGGCGATAGCGAGACTATTCAATTTGAAGGAAATCATTTTGATGCAGTTACTGTTGCTTTTGGAGTTCGTAATTTTCAGCACCTTGAAAAAGGTTTGGCAGAAATGCAACGTGTATTAAAAACTGGTGGTAAATTAGTGGTATTAGAATTTTCAAAACCAACATTTGCACCAGTTCGAGCATTCTATAAATTTTATATGAATGTAATTGGACCAAGCATTAGCAAATTATTCGGCAGTAATAAGGCGGCATATCAATACCTGAATGATAGTGTTCAGGCTTTCCCTGAGGGGCAAACATTTTTAAACCTAATGAATGAAGCAGGATTTACCCAAACTTATTTAATAAAGCTTAGTCTAGGGATATGCACGATCTATTGCGGAAGCAAACCATAGGGTTAATTCTATGTACTTTTTTGTTGATGGCTGGGCTGGATGCTCATAGCCAAAAGGAGTTATATCGTCAAGACCACGATAATATGGATTACTATTTTGGTCTTACATTAAACTACAATTCATCCTACTTAAAAACAACAAAGAGTGCAAAATTTTTGGCATCTGATAGTATCATGGTTACAGAACCAGGATCAAGTGGAGGTGTTGCTTTGGGCTTATTGGGTACTCTTCGTTTAGACGATCACTTTCAATTTCGAGTGAACCCTCAATTAATTATTGGTGGATCGAAATACATTTCTTATAATTTAAATCCTACTAAAACAATGCCTGGTGAAGCTTCTTTTCAAAAGCAAGTACTTCCATCTAATATTGTAAGTTTCCCTTTTCAGATTAAATTCAATTCCGATAGAATCGACAATTTTAGGACCTATATGTTGGGAGGCATTAAATACGATATCGACCTGGCAAGTAATTCTGCTGCAAGAAATGCGGAAAACATCATCAAACTGAAACGTTACGATTTTGGTGTGGAATTGGGAATTGGGTTTAACTTTTACCTTCCTTTTGTAACTATATCGCCCGAACTAAAAATTAGCAACGGACTTAGTAATATTCACCAGCTTGACCCTGCTTTAAAATACTCCAATGTTTTGGACAAGATTCAGTCAAGAATGATCGTTTTTTCCATCCATTTTGAAGATTAATGAATCTTTTTCCTATTTCGTCTATGCACTAAATAAGAATCTCTAAATTGCAGTTTCGAAATCATACTCATGCAAAACTATCTGATAAAGAATACATGTATTATTAATGAAGGAACTCGTTTCTACGGCGATTTGCTCATTAAAAATGGTCGAATCGAAAAAATTGCAGCAGCCATTAGTCTTCCTGAAAATTGTATAGAAATTGATGGATCAAATCAGTATTTGATTCCCGGAGCTATTGATGATCAAGTGCATTTTAGAGAACCCGGGCTTACACATAAAGCTACCATTTACACAGAAGCAAAAGCAGCAGTGGCAGGAGGTGTAACAAGTTTTATGGAAATGCCCAATACGAATCCCCCGGTATTTACCCAAGAATTGTTAGAGGCTAAATATAAGATTGGTAAAGAAACTTCTCTCGCAAATTATTCATTCTTCATGGGTACTTCTAATGATAATTTAGACGAGATTTTAAAAACAAACGAGAAGAAAAAAGATGTGTGTGGGGTAAAGATTTTCATGGGTTCATCCACTGGAAATTTGCTGGTTGATAATCCTATGTTGCTCGAGAAAATTTTTGAAGGTTCCGAATTATTAATTGCTACTCACTGTGAGGAAGAGCGCATCATCAAGGCCAACCTAGCGGCTTTAACCGCTACAAAAAAAATATTGGAGCCATCAGACCATCCAATAATCCGCAATGAAGAAGCTTGTTTTGAAAGTTCTTTTAAAGCTATCCAACTTGCTAAAAAATTCAATAGTCGCTTACATATTCTCCATATCAGCACAGAAAAAGAATTGCAATTATTTTCAAATATGATTCCGGTAAAAGACAAGCGAATCACTTCGGAAGTTTGCGTACACCATTTGCATTTTACTAGTGATGATTATGAAAGATTGGGTAACCAAATTAAATGCAATCCTGCAATTAAAGCACCACACAATAAGAAAGCATTATGGGAAGGATTATTAGATGATCGATTGGATATTATAGCAACAGACCATGCACCACATACTTGGGCTGAAAAGCAGGAAGATTACGCCCATGCACATGCGGGTTTACCACTAGTACAGCATCCTATTTCATTAATGTTACACTATGTAAAAGAGGGTAAAATAAGTATCGAGAAGGTGGTGGAAAAGATGAGTCATGCAGTAGCCGATTGTTTTCAAATAAAAGAAAGAGGTTATATCCGCGAAGGTTATTATGCAGACCTAGTATTGGTTAATATGAATCAATCATATACAGTAACCAAAGAAAATATCCTTTATAAATGTGGTTGGAGCCCTTTAGAAGGCATTGTTTTTCCGGCAACCATCACAAATACTTTTGTAAACGGACACTTAGTTTATGGAAATGGGCAGTTCAATGAATCTAAGCAAGGAATGAGATTGCAATTTGAACGCTAAACGAACACATGCAAGTAGATAAAACCACGCTAACCGACCTTTCTATCTTTCATCATGATGAAGAACAATCCGTTTTTCATCATTTCAATTTTGCCCAAACAAATGGGGGAAGAGAATACGTTAAATACATCATGGCCAATCCATTGGATAGTGTAAAAGCCATTCAGGATTCTCAGCAAACCATACAAGCTTTAATGCTGATTCAAGAAAAATGGCCGTTGGATTTAATTACCAATGGAACTATCATGATGATAGAAAAATTTTACGAAACTGCTATCGATCCATATCCCAAGCAACCCGATTTAGTAACTAGTACGATTTATAAATTTTTTCATAGTGCCGACTATAGTATCACAAAATATACGGTAACACATGCTATTTCTTTTTTAAAGGGGATGCAAACTATTTTATTTTTATTAGGGAATGAAAAAAAGAGCACTCAATTACAGATTTGGTATGATCAGCTTAAATATTATCTCGAAAAGCCGATCTTAAAAGAAATCGCAGAAATTGATGCAAACGAAAAATTATCTCCAAAGGAAAATCTATTTTACGCAAACTATTTACGGAACCATTTTAAAAGATCCATAATTGAATTGATTGACGTTTTCTGTAAACTAGATGCTTATATGAGTATGGCTATTGCCTGCAAAAAATATGCTTTTGAATTTCCTTCTGTTGAAGAGTCGGACCAACCATTTGTAATTGCTACAGGTTTATATCACTTATTATTAACAGTTCCAGTTGCCTATGATATCAGATTAAATAAAAATGAAAATTTTATTTTCTTAACTGGTGCCAATATGGGAGGAAAGAGTACTTATATAAAAGCAGTAGGACTAAGTGTTTATCTGGCTCATATCGGTATGGGAGTGCCGGCAAAGAGTATGCATTTGAGTTTGTTTGATGGGTTACTCAGTAATATTCAAGTGGAGGACAATATTTTTAAAGGACAGAGTTATTTTTATAATGAAGTTCAACGTATCAAAAAAACCTTAGAAAAAATTAGTGACGGAAAAAACTGGCTGATTCTTATTGACGAGTTATTCAAGGGCACTAATATTCAGGATGCAATGAAATGTAGTACTGCTGTTATTGAGGGTCTCATTAAAATGAAACATAGTTTATTTGTACTCTCTACACATTTATATGAAATTGGAGATGCACTAAAGCAATACAACAATATCCAGTTCCGCTATTTCGAAACGAATATGTTAGATGATAAAATTGAATTCAGCTATCAAATCAAAGAAGGAATTAGCAATGATCGAATTGGCTATTTAATTTTAAAACGTGAAGGAGTAACTAAAATGCTATCGGAACTATAATTAAATAAGCCAATAATTCTCATTTTTTTCAATTAACTGAAAAAAATTTACTCGCGTTTTTAATTTCCTGTTTTTGAGTTAACTAACTTTCCTCAACAGCAATTTTATATGTTAGTTAAAACATTCGGCAGTTCCGTTTATGGAGTAGAAGCTATCACCATAACAATAGAAGTTAATGTGAGCATGGGGCAAGGTTATGCTATTGTTGGTATGCCGGATATTGCAGTAAGAGAAAGCATGCAAAGAACAGAAAGCGCCATTAAATCAAACGGTTATTACATGCCCCGAACCAAGGTTGTAGTTAACCTTGCTCCTGCTGATATTCGAAAATCAGGTTCTGCATTTGACCTGCCCATAGCTATGGCTATATTAGCCGCAAGTGAGCAAATATCCCGACCGGAGCGGCTCAATGATTTTGTAATGATGGGAGAATTAAGCTTAGATGGTAGTGTTCAACCTATAAAAGGTGCTTTACCTATTGCCATTCAAACCCGCAAAGAAGGATTCTTTGGTTTAATTGTACCCAAAGAAAATGAAAGAGAAGCGGGTATGGTTTCTAATTTAAATGTGTATGGAATCTCCCATATTACTGAACTCGTCGCATTTTTTGAAAACGAATCCTGTATCGAACCTGTGGTGGTCAATACACGTGAAGAGTTCTTTCATAACCAATATGATTTCGATATTGATTTTAGTGAGGTAAAAGGACAAGAAAATATCAAACGCGCATTAGAAATTGCAGCAGCGGGAGCCCATAATGCCATTCTCATTGGCCCACCAGGCGCTGGCAAAACCATGTTGGCAAAAAGGTTGCCCACGATCTTACCTCCTTTAAGTTTATTGGAAGCTTTAGAGACTACGAAGATCCATAGTGTGGCAGGTAAATTACCAGTTGGAAGTTCTTTAATAAGCAAGCGACCTTTTCGTTCGCCCCATCATACAATCTCAGATATCGCTTTAGTAGGAGGCGGAAGTAACCCACAACCAGGTGAAATTTCATTGGCCCATAATGGGGTTTTATTCTTGGATGAATTACCGGAATTTAAACGTACCGTATTAGAGGTGATGCGTCAACCAATGGAAGAAAGAATTGTAAATATTTCACGTGCAAAAATGTCGCTTGAATTTCCAAGCAATTTTATGCTCATAGCTTCTATGAACCCTTGCCCCTGTGGCTATTTTAATCATCCCGAAAAAGAATGTACCTGCTTACCCGGTACTGTTCCAAAATATTTAAATAAAGTTTCTGGTCCTCTTTTAGATCGAATTGATTTACATGTAGAAGTTACTCCTGTTCCTTATATTCAATTAAGCGATACACAATATAAAACCGAAAACTCTGAAATGATCAGAGCAAGGGTGTTGAAAGCAAGAGAGATCCAAGCTGCTAGATTCAAAGAAAATACCGGCATTTATACTAATGCACTGATGAGTAGCAAACTAGTACGTGAAATTTGTATCCTCAGTACCGTTGGAGAAAATTTATTGAAACGTTCGATGGAAAAACTAAATCTAAGCGCTAGAGCATACGACAGAATATTGAAAGTGAGTAGAACTATTGCAGACCTTGAAGCATCAGAAAATATTAAACCAGAACATGTAGCAGAAGCTATTAATTATAGAAATCTTGATAGAGAAGGTTGGGCTGGATAAATTAATTGAACGATGTCCCGTACTCGTTTACTTTATTTACTAGCGGTAAGTGGAATTTAAAAGTACTTCCTTTGCCTTCTTCACTTTCTACCAAAATTTCACTTTGATGTTTTTCAATAAATTCTTTACATAAAAGCAAACCAAGTCCGGTACCAGTTTCATTTTCAGTACCCCTAGTAGGAATTGTTTCGCCAATTTTAAAAAGACTATTTAGAATTGCAGGCGACATTCCCATACCATTATCGGAAATTCTAAAAACAATATGCTCTCCCGATCCTTCACAGGAAATCTTGATTTTGCCTTCGGGATAACTAAATTTAATGGCATTCGTTAAAAAATTTCGAACAACAGAACTGATCATATCTCTATCAATAATCACATCATCATTTTCAAAACAATTTACTTCCACTGTTAATTGCTTTTGCTTAAGCATTTCTTCTGATAAGTCTAAAACCTCTTCAATGATAGAGGTTAATCGATTTCTACTAGGTTTAAATTCCATCTTACCACTTTGTGATACGGACCACTCTAATAAATTCAATAATAAACTCTTAATTCGATTTGTAGACTGTTTTATGAATTTTGCATATTCTGCAACAGAATGAAAATTATTTTTTTCTATATTCTTTTCCAACATCTCACTTAAACCAACAACTGTATTTATGGGATTTCTTAGATCATGGCTGATGATAGCTAAAAATTTGTCTTTGCTGGCGTTCATCTCAATCAATTCCAATTCATTTCTCATGAGCCTTTCATTTTCGGCTTCAAGAAACCTGATTCTTTCATTTAAGGCATCAATTTCCTGATTTAATTTCATAGTAGGGTTTGAAATATAAACAACCTTGTACTTCTTAAATTATATATAGAAAAAACTATGCCAAAAACAAAAAAATCAATTTGTGGGGTAATTGATCATTAAAATTTGTTCGGCATTAAGCAAAATCAAATATAAATGAAACAGTGAAAATCTGCAAAGTTGACGAAATATTTATACACGATTATTTTTCAATCTACTTCCAAAGCATCTTTACTAGGCAGTTTTGGAAATACAGTATGCCCTTCTATTTGATACCAAAATACAGTTGATGCAATATCGTCCTGTAAGGGTAAGTATCTTCCCCCTTCTCTCCAACCCAAAGCCTGGATGGTAACTTTTAAATTTTTTTCGAAACGAATTGGATCGGTAATATGCCATCGATACATCCCAAATCTTTGTGCCATATTATAATGTCCATCCCCTCGTATTACTTGATGTAACCCAGTATACGCAGTAGAAAACTCAGTGTAATCAGATTCTAATATTCCTGCTGCATTTTTCTTTTCGGTATCAAAGTCATAAGAACCACAAAAATAATCTTCGGTGCCGGTACCACAAATGGTAGGATATTTTCCATCATCATCCATGAAAAATTTAATTTCTCCTTCGCCCCACCAACCATTATTATGTACACCCCATGCAATATAGGTACCCACATATTGCCCCTTCCCTTTTACACTATCTAATAAAACATACGCATTTTTATATGGCAAAGGATTCACCCTTCTAAATTGCGCATGGAAATAGGCCGCATCGGAAGGCACTTCAGTTAACACATAATCTATTTGATAAAAAAGCGTCATTTCTTTATCATCAATATTCTCCATAGTGATCTTACATTTTTTCCTAAATGGCATGGGCCAATAACAGTTGAATGCACTTCCTGGATTCACAGTTACAGGTACAGAATTCAGTGGCGCATATTTACCCCAACCCATCCCAAAGAAATCTCCAACAGGCACTTCTACAGAAGGATTTGTTTCACCATCCCAATAAAACCTTAGAATCGAATGCCGCCAGTTCCCGGTAGGGGTCATCCAAATATGCTGAATAGATCCCGCGCTATCAATCTCTGCGATGGTGAAAGTTGTTTTGGGTTTTATGATGACACATGGATTTATTTTCCAGCCAACTCCTAAATCACGCGCAGCACTGGAACCTGTTCCTGTCTCAGCCATTCCGCCCTTCCCTTTTGCACCTGTATAATTTTCAGGACTAATTGATCTGGTTTTCGCATTCGATAAACGAAAAATATTCCCTAAATTATTTTCTATGCCATTATGCGGCATCTGTGCAATTGAAATAATTACTAAAAGGCAACTAATGAATAGAAGGATCGTCTTTTTCATGGCAACAATTTATAAGTAGGTTAAATTTAGTTTTTTATTTTACTTATATTGATAAAAAATCGGTCATGAAAAAATGGAACTGCCTATTAACAATAGGTTTTATACTTATGATACTTTCTGTTGAGGCACAGAAAAAGAATAAATCCGTTGATAGCTTAGCCTTATTTGATGCCTATGTGCAACAAGCAGTAAAAGACTGGGAAGCACCAGGATTAGGCATTGTAGTTGTCAAAGACAACCAAGTGATTTTTAAAAAAGGTTACGGAGTAACTACATTGGGTACCGACCATCCAGTCAATAATCAAACCCTTTTTAATTGTGCATCTACCACTAAAGCAATGACCGCAACTTGTATGGGCATATTGGTAGACCAAGGCAAAGTAAAATGGGACGACCCAGTAATTAAATACCTTCCTGAATTTCAGTTATACGATCCTTGGGTCACACGCGAATTAAGAGTAAGGGATTTATTTTTACATAACTCTGGTGTAGGAAATGCAGATTTTCTTTGGGGCGACAATCACTTGACTGCAGATGAGATTCTTGAAAAAATGCGTTTAGTAAAACCTAGTTATTCTATGCGCTCGAGTTTTATATATCAAAACATTTTTTATTTAGCTGCAGGAAAAGTAATTGAAAAAATTACTGGTATTCCCTGGACTGATTATATACGTCAAAATATTTTCCAACCTCTGGGAATGAGCAATACTTTTTCTCAAATAGCGCAAGTTAAAACCACCAATATAGCAGCCCCGCATTTTCGGATCGATCAGCAAATTCAAATAATCAGTAGAGATACCGCAGATGTTGTTGGGCCTGCAGGTTCTGTACTTTCCTGCATTGATGATATGGGCATATGGATCAAGACCATGTTGGACAGCAGTAAATATGCAGGTGGCAGATTACTGAAACCCGAAACCTGGAAAGAAATGTTTCGACCCCAAACCCTTGTAACACCTGAACAATTCTATCCGACCAAAGAATTAACAAAGCCTAATTTTATGACTTATGCATTAGGTTGGTTTCAACAAGACTACAGAGGAAAGAAACTCAACTTTCACACAGGTAGTTTAGCTGGTGCAGTTGCCATCAACGCTCAAATGCCAGAAGAAAATATTGCGGTATATATCTTTGGTAACCTTGACCACGTAGAAGTTAGACATGCATTAATGTTTAAAACAATCGATTATTTTGCTTTAGGAGGTAATAGAGACTGGAGTCACGAATTTTTAAAATTGTATGGCGATATTCATGCTGCGGGTGAAAATGCAGCAAAAGAAACAGATAAAAAAAGAGTGTTGAATACCCATCCATCTCTTTCTTTAAATGAGTATGCAGGAGTATATGAAGATCCATTATATGGCAAAGTGGTAATCAGCTTTGAGAACAATGAATTATCATTTTTGATAAACAATAATAGCAGCACTGGCAAATTAACCCATTGGAATTACAATAGCTTTAAAGCAGAATTTACTAAAAAGTGGTATGGCAAAAGCGACTTGCAATTTCTTCTGAATACGGAAGGAAAAGCAGATGGTTTAAACCTTGATGGTTTTCAATATAAAAAGTCGAAATAAATAATGGCCCCAATAAATCGGGGCCATTATTTTTAAAAAGTTTCTTCCGAAATAAGATCCTTGACTTTGCTGATGAGGATTCTTTCCTGCTGCATTGAATCTCGATATCGGATTGTTACCGTATTATCTTCTTTAGTCTGATGATCAATGGTTACACAGAAAGGAGTACCAATCGCATCCTGTCTTCTATAACGCTTACCAATGGCATCTTTCTCTTCGTAAAAACATTTGAAATAAGGTTTACACTCATTCATTAAATCTCTTGCAATTTCCGGTAATCCATCTTTTTTGGTCAGTGGAAGTATTGCCAGCTTTACAGGAGCAAGTTTTGCAGGGAGATGCAATACCACTCTGCTATCAGTTGTTCCATCTTCTTTGTTGATGGTTTCTTCTTCATAGGCATTCGACAAAATCAATAAGAACATCCTATCTAAACCAATAGAGGTTTCCACAACATAAGGAACATAGTTTTGATTGATCTCAGTATCAAAATATTGCATTTTCTTTTTGCTATAAATCTGGTGCTGAGTTAAATCAAAGTCGCTTCTTGAGTGAATCCCTTCCACTTCTTTAAATCCAATTGGGAAATTAAATTCAATATCACAAGCTTCTTTTGCATAGTGTGCCAATTTCACGTGATCATGGTAACGATATTTATCAGCACTAATTCCTAAACTCAAATGCCATTGCAAACGCGCTTCTTTCCAGTATTGATACCACTGACCTTCAGTGCCTGGGCGTACAAAAAATTGCATTTCCATTTGTTCAAATTCACGCATACGGAAAATAAACTGACGAGCAACGATTTCGTTTCTAAAAGCTTTACCTGTTTGTGCAATTCCAAATGGAATTTTCATACGGGCAGTTTTCTGCACGTTTAAAAAGTTCACAAATATTCCCTGCGCAGTTTCCGGACGTAAATAAATAGTATCTGCATCCTCTGCAACAGATCCTAATTGAGTGGAGAACATTAAATTAAACTGACGAATATCAGTCCAGTTAGCTGTACCGCTCACAGCACAAACAATTTTTTCATCAACAATCAATTGCTTTAATCCTGCAAAATCATCTTTTGCTAATAAAGCATCCATTGCCTCAATCAGTAAATTTGCTTCAGCTTCGTTTCCAGCTTCTCTTAATTTATCTGCTTTCCCTTCTATGATATGATCTACTCGATAGCGCTTATTACTATCACGGTTATCTATCATGGGGTCACTAAAATTATCTACGTGTCCACTAGCCTTCCAGGTAGTTGGGTGCATAAAAATAGCTGCATCAATGCCTACGATATTCTCGTGCATTTGAGTCATACTCTTCCACCAATAATCGCGAATATTCTTTTTTAATTCAGATCCATAGGGACCATAATCGTATACCGCGCTTAGTCCGTCGTAAATTTCGCTACTTGGAAATACAAATCCATACTCTTTGGCATGAGAAATAATTGCCTGAAATAAATTGTCTTGTTGCGTGCTCATAATTGACGCAAAAATAGGATTTTACAGCTATTGAAGCTTCTCATTTTCCTGATGCCGATTTGCATCACGTAAGTTTTTCTTCTCAAAATTCTTTTCAAGCGCTTCCGTTAGACTAACGCCTGTTTGGTTTGCAAGGCAAATCAATACCCAAAGCACATCTGCCATTTCATCTGCTAGCTCTTTATTTTTATCGGATTCTTTAAAGGATTGTTCCCCATATTTTCGAACCATTAGTCGGCTCAATTCACCTACTTCTTCCATCAAAATTCCCAGATTGGTGAGCTCATTAAAATAACGAACCCCAACAGTTTTGATCCACTGATCTACGTCTTTTTGTGCTTGTTCGATTGTCATCTTTGTAAATTTTATTTTAATCCCGCGCCCCCATGCACCATTTTAATATTCATCACGGTAGCTATTGAAATTGCTCGCTGTTTGATCTTTTCAGCATTATTTCCCTGAAAATTCTCATCGACAGTTTCTTTGAACATGGCCATCCAACGATTGAAATGTTCCGATTTGAAAGGGGATTTCTCGTGTAAATCCTCATGAACCTTCATGGTATTACCAAAATACTTCCCTGTATCAAATAAAATTGTTTCCCAAAAATCTGTAATGACGGGTATATGTTTTTGCAAATTTAATGGTACTATTTCTGTAAAATAATGACCTATTGATTGATCAGTCATTGCTTTACTATAAAATCGATCCATTAACAAAAGCAAGTCTTCCCTATTTAAAATATCTTGTTTCATCATTCCTTATTTTTTGAATCCATTACTATTGTTACTGGCCCATCATTTACTAATTGAACCTTCATATCCGCCCCAAAAATTCCTGTAGGAATTTCTTTCCCCAGATCATTTTTAAGTTGATCAATTAACTGCTCATACATTGGAATGGCGATTGCTGGTTTTGATGCCTTGATATAAGAAGGTCGATTCCCTTTTTTTGTAGCTGCATGTAGAGTAAACTGACTTACTAATAAGATTTCTCCATCAATATCTTTCACACTTAAGTTCATTACTCCGGAGGCATCGTCGAAGATGCGCAGATTTACTATTTTACTACTGATCCATTCTATGTCTTCTTTTGTATCAGCATCTTCCACTCCAATAAGTACTAATAAGCCCTTATGAATAGTGCCAGCAATTTGGTCATCCACTTTTACTGAAGCTTCGCTAACGCGTTGAATTACCACTCTCATTGTTCTCTTTCTAATATTAGAATTAACTTTATCAAGATGAAGATAGATATAACATCGGAGATACAGTTTCAAACTGCCCGTTCTGGGGGCAAGGGCGGACAAAATGTGAACAAGGTAGAGACCATGGTACAGGGTCGTTGGCATATTCTATCCTCTAAACTTTTTTCAGATGATCAGAAAATACGGATACAAGAAAAGTTAGCTAACCGTATTACAACGGATGGAGATTTGATGGTAAAATCACAGGAATCAAGAAGCCAGCTGGAAAATAAAAGCCTCGTAATTGAAAAAATGAATGATTTGGTGGCTAAAGCAATGCTACGAAAAAAAGCAAGAATGGCAACCAAACCAAGCAAAGCTGCAATTGAAAAAAGAATTGAAAGCAAGAAAAAGAAATCAGAGCACAAATCTTTTCGGAAAAAAATTGATCACCGTAACCTCTGAGGATTCCGATACTTTTAACAACACATTCTGTACTTTAGCAAACACAAGAAAGGGGAATCCCGATCTGAATAAAAAATATAAACCTTGAGTGGAATAAAGAAATTAGCGGGGCAAACAATTTGGTATGGTGCAAGTTCCATTGCGGCAAGGTTTATCAATTATTTATTATTACCCTATCTCACTTATAAATTATCAAAATCTATATACGGTGAGTTTTCGTTGGTTTATTCTTTTATCCCTTTTATGAATGTGGTCTTTACTTATGGCATGGAAACGGCTTATTTCAGATTTTCCCATTCGAAAGACAAAGACACTGTTTATAATACCACTAGTATTTCTTTGATCTTTTCAAGTATTATTTTAGGCGCTTTATTAATATTAGCGAGGCAACCTATTGCAGATCTTTTATCTGTAGGAACACACCCGGAATATATTATTGTAGCAGCCGGCATCATTGCCATTGATGCACTTTGCAGTATTCCATTTGCAAGATTAAGACAGGAAGGGCGGCCAATTAAATTTGCATTCACTAAAATTGGCGGAATAGTTATAAATATTGCAGCAACCTATTTTTTCATCAGCACTATTCCTGATTTTTTAAACACGCATCCAACTCATTGGCTGAATAATTATTACAGTCCTAACTGGAGCGTGGGCTATTTATTATTGGCCAATCTTATTCAGAATTTATTTGTGTTATTGCTTTTAAGCAAAGAGTTCTTTGGATTCAAATGGAAATTTGATGCTGCACTTTGGAGAGAATTAATGATTTATGGAATGCCCCTGATCATTGCTGGATTTGCAGGAATGATCAATGAAACATTCGACAGAATTATGTTACAGTGGTGGGCACCCGTATCTACTGTTGAAGCAGCAAAAGCAGAAGTGGGAATTTATTCTGCTTGTTATAAATTAGCTATGCTTATTTCTTTGGCAGTACAAGCATTTAAAATGGGTGCAGAGCCGTTTTTCTTTTCACAATCTGCCGATAAAAATGCACCCAAACTGTATGCAAGAATCATGAAGTTCTTCGTAATTACACTTTGCCTCATGTTCTTAATGGTAGCACTTTATTTAGACGTATGGAAGCAATTTATTCGCAATCCTGAAATGTGGGTTGGCCTAAAAGTAGTTCCCATCCTACTCCTTGCTAACATGTTCTTAGGTATTTATTATAATCTTAGTGTCTGGTATAAATTAGGAAATAAAACAATGGCTGGTGCTTGGATAACAGTTGCAGGAGCCATTATCACACTTGCTATAAACTATACACTTATTCCACACTTCAGTTATATGGCTTGCGCATGGGCAACTTTTGCATGCTATGGAAGTATGATGGTAATTAGTTTTGTCTGGGGTCAGAAAGAATACCCCATCCCCTATGCCTGGAAAAAATTAGTAGCATATATCGCAATTGTAGTCAGCTTCTTTTTAATTCAAAAAGGAATATTGTATTTCTACCATCCCTTTTGGTTCCAGTTTGCTACCGGTACTTTATTATTTTTTGTATTTCTTTGGTTTATCCTTCTTGTAGAAAATAAGGAATTTCAAAAACTTCCTGTAATTGGAAAATACATTCACTAATTACTTTTCGTTTAACAAAAATTGTTTCGCTTTTTCCAGTGCTGCTTTTGTTTCTTTCGAAACTTGCGGGTAAGCAATATTTAGTTTCTCAAATTGATGATAGATCGCTAATCCAATTAATATGCGCATATACCATTTGTCATCTGCAGGAATTACATACCATGGCGCATAATCGGTTGAAGTATGGTTAAACATTTCTTCATAAGCAGATTGATATTGATCCCAGTATCCACGTTCCTTCATGTCAGCCAATGAAAACTTCCAATTCTTTTTCGGATCATCGATACGCTCTAGAAACCTTTTCTTCTGCTCTTCTTTTGAAACATGCAAAAAGAATTTTAAAATAATAGTTCCATTCTCACTTAAATTTTTTTCAAATCTATTGATCTGATCATATCTTTTTTTCCAGAACTTTTTATCGATGTCTTTGACAGTTTTAATACCAGGGATATTCTCATTTAAAATATATTCCGGATGCACTTTGGTTACTAAGACATTTTCATAATGAGACCGGTTAAAGATGCCAATCTCTCCTCTCGCTGGCAACTCTTTATAATGTCGCCAAAAATAATCATGATCTAGCTCTATTGCTGATGGTGCTTTGAAACTCGACACTTTAACACCTGAAGGATTTAATCCACTCAATAAATGTTTGATGGTACCATCTTTACCTGCAGCATCCATTGCTTGCAAAATTATTAATACACTTATTTCATTATGAGCATATAATTTGTCCTGCATATTTGCTAACTCAAGAACGCCCTTCTGCAACATTGCTTGCGCTTTTTCCTTACTCACTGGCTTTTTCTTTACATTTGTAGATAAAGACTTTAATTTAATCTTTTTATTAGCTTTTATTCTAAAAGCATCAGTATTGATCAGCGTTTTTGTTGCCATAATTAAATGATAAAGTAGACATAAAAGTTAATACTATTTTTTTAAATCAAATATCTTTGCACAATGGCAGATGACTTACAAATTGTTAAAGGTGATAAAACCGAACAATACCAAAACCTGATTCCTCAGATCAAGAGTTTGCTTTTTGGCGAGCCTGATTTAATAGCAAACCTTGCTAACATAACTGCTGCATTGAAAGAACAGTTCGGATGGTTTTGGGTGGGGTTTTATATTGTTAAAGAAGATGAGCTAGTGCTAGGCCCATTTCAAGGGCCAGTTGCTTGTACACGCATCAAAAAAGGAAGAGGCGTATGCGGCAGTTCATGGGATAAAGCCGCTACTTTAATTGTTCCTGATGTTGAAAAATTTCCAGGCCATATTGCCTGTAGCAGCCTTTCAAAATCAGAAATAGTTTTACCGCTTTTGAAAAATGGAATTGTTTGGGGAGTATTAGATGTTGATAGCGAATTATTAAATCAATTTGATGAGAAAGACCAATTGTATTTAGAACAGATAATCGCATTAATTGAACTTTAAAATACTGATTATCAATATAAATAGCTGTCTTAACAAGTCATTTAAAAAAATTAATATAGATTTGCAGTATTCATATAGACTCTCTACCGACTGATTATCTACTTCCGTGACAAAGTTTCATCAAGTCAAATCCGGAAAGGTTATATACCACCTGAGCGATTTCAGGTGTTCATTTTAAATATTATTTATTTTGTTATTCGAACAATTAAGCCTTATTGAGCCCATATTAAATGCGCTCAAGAACGAAGGTTACACAACACCCACACCCATTCAGGAACAAGCCATCCCCAGTATTTTGGAGGGCCGAGATTTGTTAGGATGTGCTCAAACAGGAACTGGAAAAACAGCTGCTTTTGCGATCCCAGTTCTACAGTTATTATGTAAAGAAAAATATACAGGTCAGCCTAAAAAAGGAGGCATCAAGGCCCTGATCTTAACACCAACACGCGAACTGGCGATTCAAATTGAAGAAAGCTTTGCGGCATATGGAAAAAATTTAGGACTAAAGCAATTAGTGATTTTTGGTGGGGTTTCACAAGGAGCTCAAACCAATGCACTTCGAAATGGTGTAGATATTTTAATTGCCACACCAGGTAGATTATTGGATTTAATACAGCAAAGATTTATCAGACTAAATGATATTGAGTTTTTTGTGTTAGATGAAGCCGATCGCATGCTTGACATGGGTTTTATACATGATGTAAAAAAAGTGATCACACTTTTACCAGCAAAGAGACAGACCTTATTTTTCTCAGCAACCATGCCCGCTGAAATTAGCAGTCTGGCTGGAAGTATTTTAAATAATCCAGTAAAAGTTGAAGTAACTCCCGTTTCTTCTACAGCTGAAACAATTCAGCAAGCCATTTATTTTGTTGAAAAAGAAAATAAGAAATTATTATTAGCGCATTTATTAAAGGATAGCAATATTAAATCAGCATTGGTTTTTGCAAGAACAAAACATGGTGCAGACAAAATTGTGAAAGACCTTCACAAAGGGAATATTGTAGCTGAAGCAATTCATGGTAACAAATCACAAAATGCCCGTCAACGTGCACTATCAAATTTCAAATCTGGCCATACCAGAGTTTTAGTAGCTACTGATATTGCTGCAAGGGGTATAGATGTCGATAACCTTTCGCACGTAATTAATTATGAATTACCAAATGTTCCTGAAACTTATGTACACCGAATTGGTAGAACAGGTAGAGCTGGAGCAAGTGGTATTGCCTTTTCCTTTTGCGATGCAGAAGAAAAAGAATTTTTAAGAGATATTCAGAAATTAATTGGAATTCAGATTCCCTTGGAAGCAGAGCATCCTTATGCAATGGCCAATACTTCCTTGAATAATATTTCTGCATCTGCTAAACAAAAACCGGTTCAACGTCATTATCAAGCTAAAGAAAGAAGATCTTTCAGAGGTGGTGACCCAAGAAGACATACTGGCAATCAATCTGCAAATAGATATTAAAAATAAAAGCCGGATGGAAATTCCATTCGGCTTTTATACACCATAAAAAACCGTCTTTAACTAATATACTTTTGCAATCAATTATTTCATAGTATTGGAAGAAGTAATTTTAATATTCGTTTGCTTTCTTAAAGCTTCGATAGTTTAAGATCAAATTTCAGTTCCACGTCATTTCCAGTTTGAACTGTACCCATCATAAAAGTAGGCGCAGACATCCCAAATTCTTTCATACTGATTTTTTTAGAACCCATTACCGTTATTGATCTATCCGAATTCACTTTACAAGTTGCATTAATCTCCTGGTCTAAAGTAGTACCCGCAATTGTTAACTTACCATATGATTTAACTGAATAAGTTGTTGCATCGAGTTTGGTAATCGTTGATTGATTTGAAGTATACGAAATTACTGGCGACTTATCGCTTTTTAAAGCAACATATGCATTCTTATCCATGGCATCATGGCCACTTTTAAGGCTTTCAGCTTTTGTAGAAAAACTTAATGCGTTAACAGTTGTGATGACTTTTGAAGCATTTAAAATAATTTTAGCCTCAAACGTTCCTTGATTAGAAGTCATATCCCAATCATGCAATGTGGAAGTACCACTTAATATTAAAGAAATGCTCTTTTTAGCACTATAGTTTACTTGAGAAAAGGCATTCATAAAGAGAAATGCACAAATGCTGGTAAAAAATAATTTGTAAACGTGGGTGTTGTTGTACTTTATCATAAAATGGTTTTTGGGTGTGGTTAAATGATAATTTCTGAGTACTATCAATAACTATCACAAAATTCTGAAATATGTATAAACATTACATGATGTGTGTCAATGTTTTATATGATTCTAATCAGTAGAAATACTGACAATTGTTAGTTTAACAAAACTAGTCTATATATCAAGCCTTATTATATATATCCAGGTTTATTTATAAACAATGGGAACCAAGTATTTTAATAGTTTTTGCTTTTTGTCGTGAATCACATTGTATTTTATTGGCAAAACCCCTACTTTTGCGCTCTATCAGAAAATATCCTAAGTAATTTTCTGGTTTCTATTAGGATGCGGATGTGGCGAAATTGGCAGACGCACTAGACTTAGGATCTAGCGCCGCGAGGCGTGTGGGTTCGACCCCCTCCATCCGCACAAACTGATAATCAGTTAGTTACATAAAGCTCACTTCGGTGGGCTTTATTATTTTTGTAACTTAACCAACTCAAAAGAATCTATGTTAGGCTTTTCAGTCAATCCCTTACCTTTGCAACCCAAATTTTAAGAAAACAAAAAAATAACAATGGCAACTATCACCAGAGAGAATATTGGATTGCTAAACGACAAACTTACCGTGAAGCTGAGCAAGGAGGACTATTATGGCAATTTTGAAAAAAATTTAAAACAATATGCCAAAACTGCCAATATCCCAGGATTCCGTAAAGGGATGGTACCTGTTGGAATGGTTAAAAAAATGCATGGTCAGGGTGTTTTTCAAGACGAAGTGTTGAAGACTGTCGAAAAAGAAATGAACAAATACCTGAACGAAGAAAAATTGGACATTTTTGGACAACCAATTCCTTTAGAGAATGAAGGCAGCAAATTGGATATGAATAATCCTGCTGATGTTGACTTTTCTTTTGAAATAGGTTTAAAACCAAGTTTTGAAGTTGACGCTACTAAAATCAATGTCACTAAATACCATGTGATTGTTACTGATGCCATGTTGAATGAAGAAATTGAAAGATTGCAAACCCGCAACGGCAACATGACAGAACCTGAAACAGCCTCAAGTGAAGACCATGTTTTGAATGTAACATTTACGGAGATGGATGCTGCTGGTAATATAGTGGAAGGTGGAATCAATAAAGCAAACAGCTTATTGGTTAAATATTTTGCCGAAGGTTTTAGATCGCAATTGTTTGGCAAAAAGATTGATGATATAGTAGACGTTCATTTGGCTAGTGCTTTTGAAGACAAAGAAAGAGAAGTGGTAATGGCTGATTTAGGCTTAAATAAAGAAGAGGCTGGATCTGCAGATAAGACCTTTAAAATGACGATTACCAAGATTGGTTTTGTAGAAAAAGCAGCTTTGGATGCAACTTTCTTTGCTACTGTGTATCCGAATAACGAAATCACCACAGAAGAAGATTTCCGTGCTGCTGTGAAAACAGAAATTGAAACACATTTTGCTCAGCAAACCCGTAACCAGATACACGACCAGATTTATCATCATTTGATTGATCATACCAAGATGGAATTCCCTGAAAACTTCTTGAAGCGCTGGTTACAAGTAGGTGGAGAAAAGCCTAAAACTGTCGAAGAGGCAGAGGCCGACTACCCAACTTTTGTTGATCAATTAAAATGGACCTTAATTAGCAGCAAGCTTATCAACGACAACAATATTGAAGTATTGCCAGATGATATTCGTGATTTTGCAAAAATGCAGTTATTCAGCTATATGGGTGGTCAGTTAGGCGCATTAGGCGATAACCAACAATGGGTTGACGATTATGCCAACCGTATGATGCAGGATAAGAAATTCGTGGAAGATAGCTACCATCGCATTAGTGCAGATAAATTGTTTACCTGTTTAGAAGGACAGATTATAGCAACTGATGAAGCCATCACCATGGAAGCTTTTGCAGAAAAATTACATCACCACCACCATTAAGAAGTGAGAATTGAGGAGTGAGGAGTGAAGAGTGGTGGAAGAAAAAAGTATAACCTAAAAAGGGCTGTCATTAGTAGACTGCCCTTTTTTTATGGGCAAATCTGGGCTTAAAACAACTGACTGATTGTCCGCCAAAAAATCTTTGCACAGTATTTGAATATTCACCTTTTCAGAAAAGGCAAAACACTTATCTTCAAAGCGAAAATCATAGAATATGAATCTTGGAAAAGAATTTGAACAATACGCAGTAAAACATAGAGGTATAAGCAGTGCTACCCTACATAATTATCAGCAACATGGAATCACCAATCTTACCCCTTATATTATTGAGGAGCGCCCAATGAATGTGGCTAGTATGGATGTGTTTAGTAGATTGATGATGGACCGCATCATTTTTTTGGGTGAAGGCATTAACGATTATGTGGCTAATATCGTAACTGCTCAATTACTTTTTTTAGAAAGTGTTGATCGTACACGTGATATTCAAATGTATATCAATAGTCCCGGAGGCTCTGTTTATGCAGGCTTAGGAATTTATGATACGATGCAGTTTATTAGTCCTGATGTAGCAACTATCTGTACAGGAATAGCTGCAAGTATGGGTGCAGTACTTCTTTGTGCAGGTGTGCAGGGCAAAAGAACGGCTTTGAAACATAGTCGCATAATGTTACACCAACCTAGCGGTGCAATTGGCGGTCAAGCCACTGATATTGAAATCACTGCTCGAGAAATCAAGAAATTAAAAATCGAATTGTACGAAGTTATTGCCGAACATACCAATAAATCAATTGAGGTAGTTGCAGCAGATTGCGATCGCGACTTTTGGATGAAAGCTATTGAGGCAAAGGAATACGGGCTTGTTGATGAAGTATTATTAACAAATCCAAGAAAAGCTAAAAAAGACTAATTAAGCACTTCTATAAAACAAATTATATGATCGATCAGAAATATATTATCAATCCTTTTCGAATGGATGATGAAGAAGAAAACGAACCAAAAGAAGAAAAGCAAGAACCAGTTGGCGGATTTATGATGAAGAAAATGGAGAAATTGTTTTTTGAAAAGAGAGCAATTTATTTATGGGGAGTAGTAGATGATAAATCAGCACGCGATATCGTAAGTAAATTATTATTGCTAGATGCCGATATCCCAGGTGAAGAAATAAAATTGTACATCAACAGCCCCGGTGGCGTAGTAACAAGTGGTATGGTGATGTATGACACTATAAAAATGATTTCAAGTCCGGTTAGTACCATTTGTATGGGCTTAGCCGCAAGCATGGGTTCGATACTGCTGAGTGCTGGAACCAAGGGCAAGCGATATATATATCCTCATGGCGAAGTGATGATTCATCAACCAAGTTTGGGTGGTTATATGCAGGCAACATCTGCTGATATAGAAATTCAGGCAACTCAAATTCGAAAAACAAAAGAACTTGGTGCTAAAATCCTAGCTGATAATTGTGGTAAGACAGTAGATCAGATTATGGCAGATTTCGACCGTGATTACTGGATGGATGCCAACGAAGCTGTTGCTTATGGCATTGTAGACCAGGTCCTTAACAAGATCTAACAGTTTTTTTTATAGAAGATTTGGCAGTACTTATTCCTCTAAAAGCGGGAACTGTATTACCTTTGACCTTTCCATGGCATCCGAATTGGTCTTCCAAGTTGATTGTTTATGGATGGAATAAAATATTATTATGGCGAAACAAGCTCAATTACACTGCTCCTTTTGTGGCCGTAGCCGCGATGAAGTGAAGATTCTGATTGCTGGGCAGGAAGGGCATATCTGTGAAAATTGCGTAGAACACGCCCAGGAAATAATTGTACAAGAACTGAATCTTAAAAACGATTCCAATTCAGCAAATGCAAATTTCAAATTAAGCGTACGCAGACCCGCAGAAATAAAAAAATTCCTCGATGAATATGTCATTGGACAGGATGATGCAAAAAAGGTACTTTCTGTTGCTGTTTATAATCACTTCAAGAGAATAGTTCAGAAAAAACTTACCGACGATATTGAGATTGAAAAAAGCAATATTATTATGGTGGGTGAAACTGGTACTGGTAAAACTTTATTGGCAAAGTCGATCGCTCGTTTATTAAATGTTCCATTTGCCATAGTAGATGCTACAGTTTTTACAGAAGCAGGTTATGTGGGTGAAGACGTGGAAAGTATGCTTACCAGATTATTGCAAAATTGCAATTATGATGTAACCGCTGCAGAAAGAGGTATCGTATACGTTGATGAGATTGATAAGATTGCAAGAAAAGGCGATAACCCATCCATCACCAGAGATGTTAGTGGAGAAGGAGTTCAACAAGGTTTACTTAAAATGTTGGAAGGAACAGAAGTATTAGTTCCCCCACAAGGTGGCCGGAAGCATCCTGAACAAAAAATGATTAAAGTTGATACTAAAAATATATTATTTATCTGTGGTGGCGCATTTGATGGGATTGATAAAGTTATCGCTAGAAGAATCAATACGAATGCCATTGGTTTCAGCGTAAATAAAGACGAACAAGAACACCAACGCAAAAACTTGTTACAGTTTATTAATGCTACTGATTTAAAAAGTTTTGGTTTGATTCCTGAACTATTAGGACGCTTACCAGTTGTAACACATTTGAATCCTCTGGATAAAGAAACTTTACGAAGCATACTTACCGAACCTAAAAATGCTTTAATCAAACAGTTTACCAAACTTTTTGAATTGGAAGAAATCAAACTAATCATTGAAGAACCGGTTTTAGATTTTATGGTTAACAAAGCACTGGAATATAAATTAGGCGCACGCGGTTTGAGGAGTATCTGTGAGAGTATTTTAACGGATGCTATGTTTGAATTACCGGGAACAGATATCAAAGAATTGGTGGTTACTTTAGACTATGCAGAAAGTAAGTTTAGCAAAAGCAAATTGAGCACTTTAAAAGTGGCTTAAACTTCATAATTTAATATTGAACAGTGGGCATAAGTTCTCACTGTTTTTTTATGCCCCTATAGTATCTTGCAATTAAAATTAAAACACAAAATCACCAATATGAACGAATTAATAGAACGTCTTACTAAAGAAGCCGGATTAGACGCAGCACAGGCACAGCAAGCGGTTGCAACTATAGCGGCATTTGTAAAAGAAAAATTTCCCATGCTAGGTGGAGCAGTAGATCAGATTTTTTCTACTGGAAATAAAGAAGACTAATTTTAAACTGCTTTGGGCAGTTGTACAGTAAATACGCTGCCCTCCCCTTTGGCACTTTCAATTAGTAGATTACCTCCTTGCTTTTGCAATAAATCGCGGCATAGAATTAAACCAAATCCGCTACCCTTCTCTTGCAAGGTTCCCGTTCTGGTGAAATATTTTTGAGCATTTACTTTGTTCAATACTTCTTCACTCATTCCAATTCCGGAGTCGCGAATCATCACATAATGGAAGTCAACATCCTCGCGATTTGTTATTTCTATTCTACCATCCAAAGGCGTAAACTTGATTGCATTTGATATCAGGTTTCTAAAAATAATCTTGATCATATCTTTCTCGGCCTTCACTATTGTATCATTATGCGTAATATTTATGAACTTAATTCGCTTATGCATTAATGGAATTTTTTGTTCCAAATGCATGCCATTCATCAAGTCATAAATATTGATATCAGACTTCTCAAGTTCTTTACCTGTAATCTGACTCTTTAACCAACCTAATAAATTGTCTAACAACCCTGTTGTATTAATATACTGTGTTTCCAATTGCTCTAGTAACACTTTTGACTCTTCAGGTGATAATGCACCTTTATTGATCAATGAGAGAATGGTCTGAGTATTGGTAATAGGATTTCTTAAATCGTGTGAAATAATTGAAAGCAATTTATCTTTTGTACGATTATCTTCTTCCAACAAAAGATTCTTAGAATTGATTTCTTTATTCAGGTTATCCAGTGAGGCCGCATTTTCTTCAATGATGGCGTTCTGCTTGTACAATCTTCTACTCAACAACATTTGCTTACGATAACTAATAAAAGCAAATATTACCATCATCGCCAGTATCAATAAAAGAAAGGTTCCACCAATGATAATAATTACCTGACTACTAAGACGTTTATTAGCTTTTTCAATCTCAGTTTTTGCATTCAGTTTCTGAGCTTCTTTATCCTTCACTAAAGCAATAAAACTATTGGCATATTCTACCTCATTATCTGCTTTGAGTTTCAAAGTGTTTATTAAACTATCCTGCCAATTAATTGTATTTTCTAAATCGTATTCCGATTTATAAATGTTTTTTATGATCACCATAGAATTGGTCATCAAGGCATATGCATTGGTCTTTCTTGCATTATCGTATGCTTTTTTTGCCATCGTAACGGCATCATTTAATTTGTTTTCTGCAAGTAATAATTGTGCAAGTTGTATCTGGTTTAAAGACATCCCATAAGAATCCTTCAACTCCATGTCGAAGGCAATAGAATTATTGAAATTTAATCTTGCCGTGGCTATATCTTTTTTTGCAGCAGCTAATAAACCAAGATTATAATACGCCTTTTTCTGCCCGTAAATAAATTTCTTAGTTTGACTTAAGAGCAACGCCTCCTTGAAAAGGGCCTCTGCTTTTTGAAAATTTTTCTTTTGAATTTCAATTAAACCAAGACTGTTTTTAATATTTGCAACATCTGTAATTTGCCCGAGTTTTATGCAGGTTAACAATGATTGATTGTATAGCCTGATTGCTTCATCAACCCTTCCTTCCAAAACCTCATAGGCGGCTATCTGAATATTGATTTTCGGAATTTCTAAAGTATCATCATACCTAAGACTATTGTCTAATGCAATTTCATATAATAAATGTGCCCGTTTATTAAACCCATTTTGTTGAAAAAGTCCTGCCTCAGTGTAGTAAGCATTTGTAAGCCCTCTATGATAATTTATGCGTTCGGAATAGTCTTTGGCTTGGGTAAGCATACTCAATGCATCCAATACATTGATTGATTTTCGTTCAAAGGCAGCCTTATTCAAAGAATCTACTAATCGAACCGTTTTTGCAGAGTCTAGCACACTCAGTTTGCTATTCTGGGCATAATGCAGGGTCGGGTATCCTACCAAAAAGCATATAATTATTCCCCATTTTTTTCTCATCAATACTGAATAGCTTAGGTGCTAAGATAAATAACTTTATTTATTGCTTTGAAAGTGTATCTGTCAGGCATGATACCATTGCAAAACACTTGGTGTTATTGATAGGGAGACCCTTAAGTTGAAAATAAAAGGAAGGCTGCCCCAACCAAGCAATCGTTATAGGGCAACCTTCGAAAATCAAAAGCTACCAATCGTTAGCTTTCTGAGCAAATGTATCCGTTTTTACTTAATAGCCAAAATAGTATTTGATTGATAAGCCTAAAACTATAAAACCACTAGTGGAACCATCAATTGATACAGGGAATCGCTGAGTCCGTAGGTTTTTCTGATTTGTTCTACCCGCTTAAATCCACCCATTTTGTCTCTATACTTTATTAATCTTGCAGCTAATTGTTTAGTCATGCCAGGTAACAATAATAAGTCTGCCATCGTAGCTTGATTAATCAAAATGGTTTCCGGCATTTTTTTAGACAGTTCAATGGGCTGCTTTTTAAAATTTGGTATCACTACAAAGGGTATCAGTTTTTTTGCTTCTGATAATGATAAACCCCAGATTTTTTTTAAATCACCAGGTTCTCGAAACTTCCCACCCCTTTCCCGATAATGTAAAATAGTTTGCACCGTTTTTTCACTGACACCCAATTTTTTCCATCCTCCCGCAGATAGATCATTAGGATTAAATTCAAAGAGATGAACTGGTTTAGGAGTATTAGATTTTTCCAATTCCTTAGCAGGCATTCTCATCAAAGTTTTCTCAGAATCAATTGACAGCATTTTTTCATCAACCGCTTCTGGCAATTTTTTCTGTTCAGGATACCAGTTGGGCAGTATCCAGAAAAACGCAATCAAACAGCATAAAAATAGAATCGACGCCCTTTCGCGGCTGTTGAAACTGAAATAGTCTTTTATTATTTTTTTCATCACTCCTCTTTTAAAAAGAGGGGCTACAAACCAATCTCTAGGCCATCATAGGCCAATTTTATATGAGGGGGTAGTTCATTATTGATTTCTTGATGCAACCCTAATTGATGACTGATATGGGTAAAATAAACTTCCGGCACTGCCAATTCAACACTAATATCAATCGCTTGTTGCAATGTAAAATGAGATATATGATCTTCTTTTCTTAAAGCATTTAATACCAAAATTGTTGATCCGCGTATCAAATCCATCTGATCGGAATCAATTCGATTGGCGTCTGTGATATAAGTAAAGTCACCAATTCTAAATCCATATACTGGCATCTTATGATGATACACCATGATAGGTTGAATAGCTAAATCGCCTATTACAAAAGGACTTTCATCGATAGTGATTAGATTTAATTCCGGAACACCAGGATATTTGGTATCGGCAAATGCATAATAAAAATCTCTACGAACCGCTTCTTCCGTTAGAGAATTAGCATACACATCCATAGGCTTTTTTGTCATAAAATTTAATGCCCTTATATCATCCAGGCCAGCCATATGATCTTTATGGGGATGAGTAAAAAGCACTGCATCCAGATGTGTGGTATTGGTTCTTAACATTTGATACCTGAAATCTGGTGTTGTATCAATAATAATCGAAGTGGTTTTTGACTGAATTAATACACTACTCCGCAGTCTTTTATCCTTAGGATTAGTTGAGGTACAAACAACACATTTACATCCGATCATTGGGATGCCTGTACTGGTACCTGTACCTAAAAAGCTGACTTTAAAATTGAGTGCTTGCACTTCTCAAAGCTAACCTTTAATAAGAGAAGAATAAGGTGTCTAAAATAAATTTATTCAATAATGATTTCAGACTTTTTCACTACTGCTTCATATAATTTCTGCGACTCATGAGTAAGCTTATCAAAATTGATATTCAACTGAGGAATAATATCCATTAGTGTGTTGATGCGACCTTCAATATTTAGGAATTTATTAAGAACAACCACTTTACGAGCTTCCAACAAACACCAGCCACTTTGAAAAGTTCCTCGCTCGTATCGAATCACATAAGCTGATTCACCAAGTATATCTTCCAATTTATTCATTGTTGTCTGTGTGTACTTCATGTAATACCTTTTCTCTTGATGAACGATTTAGGATAATCAAAAATAACGTAGTACCCGTTCTAAAGGATTTTCAGTTATCCACAAGGCGGGGGAAAATGGCGAGCAAAATGCTTATTTGCTTTCCATTTTGATCACAGGGATAATCATTTCTTCCAAACTAACGCCCCCGTGTTGAAAAGAGTTTCGATAATAGTTCACATAGTGATTATAATTATTGGGATAACATAGAAACCCATCTTCTTTGGCAAATATAAAGCTGGAATTAATGGTAGGTATTGGCAGCCCGGCTTCCTTTGGATCCTTGAATGCCAAAACGTCTTTGGCTTCAAAATTCAAATTTCGTCCATGTTTGTATCTCAAATTGGAAGTAGTTTGTTTATCTCCAATAACTTTATGCGGCGTATTTACCCGCACACTACCATGATCGGTTGCTAATACCAGTTTTACCCCTTTATCAGCTATTTTTTTTAATGCTTGGTTTAATGGACTATGTTCAAACCAACTTCTTGTGATACTTCGATAACTAATTTCATCACTTGCCAGTTCTTTTAATACTTCCATTTCTGTTCTAGCATGACTTAACATATCAACAAAATTATAAACGATTACATTGATATCGTTTTGCAGGAGGTTGTGCATATTGCTTACCAATAACTGCCCATCCTGATGATTCACTATTTTATGATAACTAAATTTTAAATGCTCTTTTTTTAAGCGTTTTAATTGAGCTCTAAAAAAATCTTCTTCATGCAAATTTTTTCCTCCCTCTTCTTCATCATTCTTCCATTTATCTGGAAAATTTTTTTCAATTTCCAAGGGCATCATTCCAGCGAAAATCGCGTTGCGACAGTATTGCGTAGCTGTTGGAAGTATGGAATAAAATGATTCTTCTTCGAGTATTCGAAAATTTTCAGCGAAGATGGGTTCAATAGCTTTCCATTGATCAAAACGCAAATTATCAATTAGTATAAAAAATAAAGGAGTTCCCGGCTCAGCATGCGGTAAAACTTTAAATTGAAATAAATGATTGCTCATGATGGGCGAATCGCTACTCTTTGGATCAACCCAACTAGTATAATTTTTACTCACATATTTAAAGAATTCTGTGTTTGCCTCTTGTTTTTGTGCATTAAATACCTCCTGCATTTCCGGGCTATCACTCTTTTCCATTTCGAGTTCCCAATGAACCAGCCTTTTATAGATATCCATCCACTGCTGGTGATCTGGATTATCATTTAAAGCCATAAATAATTCTCTAAAATTCTGCTGATAAGAAGTAGTGGTTTTTTCTGCCACTAAACGTTTGTTGTCGATCAATTTTTTCAAACTAAGCCAAACCTGATTGGGATTCACCGGTTTAATTAAGTAATCGCTAATCTGACTGCCAATAGCTTCATTCATCAGATTCTCCGTTTCGTTCTTGGTAATTAAAACAATGGGTAACTGGCGGTTTATGGCTTTGATTCTTGCCAAAGTTTCTAAACCAGAGATCCCTGGCATTGATTCATCCATTAATACAACATCCACATAATTCGACTTCACATATTCCAATGCATCGAATCCATTGGTTTTGGTAGTTACTTCATATCCTTTTTGTTCGAGAAATAATTTTTGCGATTGAAGGCTTTCGATTTCATCATCCACCCAGAGTATTTTGGCTATAGACATATTCAAATTTAACTATCAAAATTTTGGAGAACATTAAAACATTCACAATTTTTATACCGAAATTGAAATTTGTCTATTTATTCCTGCATTTATTGGGTGATTTAACCCAATTTAACTTTTGCGCATTTTTCAACTGGTTGATTCATTTGGGTATGTGTATTTTTGCAGACTGCTCGCAAGTGCAATAAATTTTAAGTATGATGTCTATTAAACGAAAAATTATCAATGATCCGGTTTATGGCTTTATCACCATCAACCATCCACTGATTTTTGCCATACTTGCACATCCTTACTATCAGCGTCTCAGAAGGATTCACCAAATGGCATTAGCACAACTGGTTTACCCTGGTGCGGTTCATAGTCGTTTATTGCATTCTTTAGGCGCTTATCACTTAATGTGCAACGCAGTTTCTGAATTAAGAGATAAGGGTGTTGACATCACTGAAGACGAAGCCGTAGCAGTAAAAGCTGCCATTCTTTTGCATGATATTGGTCATGGCCCATACTCCCACGCTTTGGAACAAGTGTTGGTTAAAGGGGTACATCACGAACAATTATCGTTACAAATCATGCAAGAAATGAATGCCCAAATGAATGGCGCCCTTGATTTGGCTATTCAAATATTTACCAATCAATATCCAAAACCATTCTTACACCAACTTATCAGTGGTCAGTTGGATATGGATCGAATGGATTATTTAAGCAGGGATAGTTTCTTTTCAGGAGTAACAGAAGGCGTAATTGGCTATGATCGGATTTTGAAAATGTTAGTGGTGCATGGTGGAGAATTAATGGTGGAAGAAAAAGGTATTTATAGTGTAGAAAAATTTCTTGTGGCACGCCGACAAATGTATTGGCAGGTTTACTTGCACAAAACCGTGCTGGCTGCAGAAAAAATGTTGGTAAAGATTTTGGAGAGAGTTCGTGAAATCTATCATATCAATGATGAAGGATTAAAGACTCAATCGGAACTCGACTTTTTTCTTGGCGAATTTAATGCTGAAATGAATTTAGCTGCACTAGAGAAATTTTGTACGCTCGACGACCATGATATCATGCATGCAGTAAAAGTATGGAGTAAGCATTCAGACAAAATCTTATCACTATTATGCAATCGACTTTTAAACCGTCAATTATATCGTTCAAGAATTCAGGCTGAAGAATTTGATCCCCAATTTATCAAAGAAAAACAGCAAGAAGCAATTCGACAATTTAAAATTGATCCAGCTGATATCCGATACCTTTGTTTTACAGGTGAAGCAAGCAATACCCTTTATCAAACCATGGATGAACGCATCAATATTTTATTTAAAGATGGTATGATAAAAGATATTTCGATGATCGATAATGCACTAATACAGCAAAAGCTTTCTGCACCTGTCAAAAAATTTTACATTTGTCTGCTTACTTAAGCAAAAGCACCCCAAAAACTGATAGCCCTTAAATAAATCGTATGCAATTTACTGCCGCTCAAATCGCTTTGATGATTAATGGTAAAGTAGAGGGGAACCCTGCTGCTGCTGTTGATTCATTTGGAAAAATTGAAGAAGCCACTGTTGGTCAGATTGCTTTTTTATCGAATCCTAAATATGAAGAATGGCTGTATAATTCCCTAGCAAGCATCATCATCGTTAATGAAACGCTCGAATTAAAGCAACCCGTTAAAGCTACTCTCATCAGAGTTCCAGATGCTTATTCTGCTTTTGCCATCTTGTTATCCAAATATCAGGAAATAATTTCTCAACAATTAGTAGGTATTCAGGAGCCCAGTTATATTGCCAAATCCGCAAAGTTGGGAGAAGGAATATTTGTAGCCGCTTTTTGTCATATTGGAGAGCATGTACAAATTGGTAAAAATGTAAAATTATATCCGGGAGTAGTTATTGGTGATGGTACTGTGATTGGCGACCAGGTTATTCTTCATGCCGGTGTAAAAGTGTACCATCAGTGTATAATAGGTAATAGAGTAATTATTCATGCTGGCACTGTAGTAGGTGGAGATGGGTTTGGTTTTGCACCTCAAGCTGATGGTAGTTATAGTAAAATACCCCAAATTGGGAATGTGGTTATTGAAGATGATGTAGAAATTGGTTCCAATACCACGATAGATCGTGCCACAATGGGATCAACAATTATTCATAAGGGCTCCAAATTAGATAATTTGATTCAGGTGGCTCATAATGTAGAAATTGGAAGCAATACCGTAATTGCAGCTCAGGCTGGTATCAGCGGAAGTGCAAAAATTGGAAATGGGGTAATGATTGGTGGTCAGGTAGGTACCGCCGGACATATCGTTATTGCCGATGGAAGCAAAATTGCAGGTCAGGCTGGTGTTACAAAAAGCATAAAAATTCAGAACAAATCTCATAATGGAACCCCGGCTCTTGAATTCACCAGCTCCCTTCGAATCCAAGCATTGACGCGTAGTTTGCCAGAAATGGAGAAGCGAATCAGGGAATTAGAAAAAACAATACAACTGCTACTAACCGATAAAGCGGAGAGCTAAGTACCACTAACTAAGCAGTTTTAATTGTATTTTCGCAGCTCATTTATATTCAAAAGTTCCAGTGTGCGACGCAAGCAAAGCCGAAATTAGCTTTGCAGCTGACTACAACAACACCTTAATTTAATATGGATAGTAATTTCAATCCCGACAAACAACATACCCTTAATAGTTCCATCAGCATTAGCGGAACCGGACTTCATACGGGTGTTATGGTAGACATGACCCTTCGGGCGGCCAATCCTGGTTTTGGCATACAATTTCAAAGAATCGATTTGCCAAATCAGCCAATTATAAAAGCAGATTGTGATTTAGTAACTGATACAAGCCGTGGTACTACTTTACAGGTGGGAGATGCAAAAATTAGCACCGTAGAACATGTACTTGCCGCTTTGGTAGGAATGGGAATAGACAATGTGCTGATTGAAGTAAACGGTCCAGAAATTCCGATTATGGATGGCAGTTCTTCGCCATTTATTGAATTAATAGAAGAGACTGGCGTTTTAGAACAGGAAGCTGCGAAAGCTTGGTATAGTATTGATGAAAATATTTATCATTACGATGAAGAGAAGCGTGTAGAAATGGTAGCATTACCTGCCATGGATTATCAAATTACTACTTTAATAGATTTTAATAGTCCTGTCCTTGGCACTCAACACGCTGGTTTAAAAACTATACGCGATTTTAAAGCTGAGATTGCACCATGTAGAACTTTTTGTTTCTTACACGAATTAGAAGCATTACTGGATAACGATTTGATCAAAGGTGGTGACATTAATAATGCAATTGTGGTGGTTGACAAACCCGTAACTGATGCAGAAATGGATCGTTTAGCAAAAGTGTTTAAACGCGAAAAAATTGAAGTAAAGAGTGAAGGATATTTGAACAATCTGGAATTGCGTTTTCCTAATGAACCAGCACGTCACAAGCTCTTGGATGTAGTGGGCGACTTAGCATTAATAGGTTATCCTATTAAAGGCAGAATCATTGCAAATCGCCCTGGCCATAGCACCAATGTTGACTTTGCAAAAAAAATCAAGCAATATATTAAGCGCAACAAACACGTGAAGAATGTACCCGTGTACGACCCAACCATACCTCCGGTTTATACTTTAGAAAAGATTGAGAAAACCTTACCACACCGTCATCCATTTTTGTTTGTTGATAAGATCATAGAACTAACAGACACCTGTATTGTGGGTATCAAGAATGTAACTTTTAGCGAGTCGTTCTTTCAAGGGCATTTTCCTGGAAACCCAGTAATGCCGGGTGTGATACAGATTGAAGCTTTGGCACAAACTGGTGGTATACTTTGTATCAATTCGATGCCAGAAGGAAATTACGATACCTATTTCTTGAAGATAGATAATTGTAAGTTCAAGATGAAAGTGGTGCCTGGTGATACGATGATTTTGAAAATGGAATTGATTGCACCTATTAGAAGGGGTATTTGCGAAATGAGGGGAACCGTATATGTGGGAGGAAAAGTGGCCACAGAAGCGGATCTGGTAGCACAAGTAGTTAAGCGAACATAAATCTTAAAGAAATGCCAATAAACTTACTTTTGTAAAAGCGGTTTTAACTTTGGCATCTTTTTTATAGTCCATAGTAACTATGGACGCACTTATCACACCAAAACCAAAAACTAGGATGACGCATCCCTACACTTACATTGATCCAAATGCGAGGATTGCTCCAAACGTGAAGATCGACCCCTTTACCGTTATACATGGCGATGTAAAGATTGGCGAAGGTACCTGGATAGGCAGTAATGTGACCATCATGGATGGTACCCGTATTGGGAAAAACTGTAGAATATTTCCTGGAGCTGTTTTGGGTGCCATTCCACAAGACCTTAAATTCAGTGGCGAAAAAACCACTGTTGAAGTGGGTGATAATACTACGATCCGCGAATTTGTAACCATTAATCGAGGAACAGAAGATAGAGGTAAGACTAAAGTGGGAAGCAATTGTTTGATTATGGCTTATACGCACCTGGCGCACGATTGTGTTATTGGTGATCATTGTATTCTTGCAAACAGTGTTCAGGTAGCAGGGCATGTTACCATGGGTGATTGGGCTGTTGTAGGTGGCGTGAGTGCGGTGCATCAATTTGTTCAAATTGGTCAGCACGCATTTGTAGCTGGAGGAAGCTTGGTGAGTAAAGATGTTCCTCCCTATATCAAAGCGGTTCGTAATCCCTTGAGTTATGGCGGAGTAAATAGCATTGGTTTAAAGAGACGAGGTTTTCCATTAGATCGAATCAATCATATCCTGGATGTTTATCGTACGATTTATAATAAAGGATTCAATACATCGCAGGCATTAGAATATATTGAGGAAGAGTTGCCGGCAACAGATGAACGCGATGAGATTGTTACATTTATACGTGATAGCGGAAGAGGCATCATCAAGCGTTTTGTAAAAGGTGCCAACGACGAAGATTAATTTTTTGAGGTAATATACATGAAGCCCCTTTCGATTTTCGATTGGGGCTTTGTTTTTTTTGGCATGCGCTGATTCTTTCCTTTCTTTGCCCACATGAGTGCTGTAACTAATTCTTCTATTGCATCTATTACCCATTTAGATAAAATTGTTTTAACTAACGCGGGTAAGCGATTCAATCGAGAATGGATTTACCGCCATTGTGATTATGAATTGGTGGTTGGAAGAGCTTATGCCATTACAGGACCAAACGGAAGTGGTAAGAGTACATTGTTGCAAGCCATTGCTGGCAGTATGCAATTGAGTGATGGAACCATTGTATGGAATGATAAGCAAGAAAAAAATATTGACGGCGAACTGATCTACAAACAGTTAGCTATTGCTGCACCCTATTTGGAGTTGATCGAAGAAATGACGGCCAAGGAATTTTTAGAATTTCATACGCAGTTCAAGCCCTTGATTGGCACAGTAACAATTGAAGAGATCTTATCCATCATTGGATTAGAAAAAGCAGTGGGCAAGCAGATCCGGTATTTTAGCAGCGGGATGAAACAAAGGGTAAAATTGGCGCAGGCTATTTTTTCTGATGTGCCCCTTTTATTATTAGATGAACCTTGTACCAACCTCGATGCAACGGGTTATGCATTATACCATTCTCTGATTAAAAATTACTGCATGCACAAATTAATTGTCGTAAGCAGTAATGATGAACAGGAATTTAATTTTTGCGATCAAGTGGTGAAGATTATGGATTATAAATCATAAATTCCTGTTTCAATCAACAAACAAAAACCATTTTTTATGAATGAGAAAATGAGTTCCTCCACAAACGCAATCAATTGGTTTGAAATTCCTGCAACCGATATTTCAAGAGCCAAAACATTTTATGAAAGCATATTTGAAATTACGATGCATGAAATGGAAATGTCCGACATGAAGTATGTGATGTTTCCATTTGATCCAAAGAGTGCAAAAGTTTCTGGTGCAATAGCCAAGAGTTCATTTCACACGCCAGGTTCCACAGGCACCATCATTTATTTAAATGCAAATCCTGATTTACAAAAAGTATTGGACCGAATTGAAAATGCAGGAGGAAAAATCACCATGCCCAAAACATCAATCGGAGGAAATGGGTTTATGGCTTTCTTCACTGATTCTGAAGGGAATGGGATGGCGTTGCATTCTAATACCTAATTCAACAAACAGGCTGACAAATCAAAAAATTAGCTAGCTTTTTTTAAGCAGAATATCTTCGTTTCTTGGATAGATGCAACCCAACCAACTACATCTATATCAATAAATTTAACTTATACATACTTTTAAGTGTTTGTGGGAATGCCTATCTGTTTTGGTTTGGCATCGGGGGGTGCAGAGGGTGTTACAAAACTTTAGAAATATTAAAAGCAGAAAATGATATAGCAATGGCATTGACTGGGAGAACCTCCATCGCAAGTATTAACCAAGCTTCAATAGGGAAATAAGTTGGTCACAGGCAATCCAGGTAAAAGAGTAGATGAAGTTTTTAATTATAATCTTGACAAATATCCAGATAGCTACAAAGTAAATGTTGCATTGGGGATTTATTATGCAGCTATTGACGACAAGCCCAATGCAATTACAAATTATAAAAAGGCCTTGGCAATTGAAGTACATTCGGATAAATGAAAGAAATTAGAGAAGGTTCAAAGCAAGTAAAACTGTAAATAACATTGGTTATCTGCTTTCAAGTCTGGGCGTTCAAAACTTGACAATTTTCATCGATCAACTTTGGTTCGGACTAAAAGGAATTCTTTCGAATTTTTAAATGATAACTTATATTAAATTTCTATATTGGACTTGAGTTACAGGCAGGGCAATCAACAACACACTGCCTCCACAAAGACCTTACTGTTAGCGGTAAGCATAAAATAAATTACTATGACACAAACAGATTGGACAGGTTTCATAGGCGTGACCATTTTGCTAATTGCTTATTTCTTAAATCTTCGAGACATGATTAAAAAGGACAGCTTAGTTTATTTGCTCTTAAATTTAGTTGGAGCAGGAATTGCTTGTATTGCTTCAGTACTTTTAAAATATTTACCATTTATGATATTAGAAGGTTGTTGGACAATTGTTTCGACAATTGGACTTTTAAATTATTTCAAAAGGGCAACAAAATGACTGGGAAATCAAACTTAGATACTTTATTAAAAACAATGAAGCCTAAATTAAATATTGGCGAATTTGTTTTTTGTTCTGTAAAGGACTTAACATCAATAGACTTAAAAGAAACAGTCTTAATTTTTAAGGAAGAAGAAGCAATAACTATAATTATAAAAAAGGAAATAGCAGACCAACTAAAACTCGACTATTCTTTTATTGCTTCCTGGATTACCCTGGCTGTCCATTCATCTTTAGAAGCAGTTGGATTAACAGCGGCATTTTCAAAAGCACTTTCGGATTGCGGTATTAGTTGTAATGTTGTTGCAGCCCTCTATCATGATCATATTTTCGTTAACAGAAATGATGCTGAAAAAGCAATGGCAGTGTTACATAAATTTTCAGAAGTTGAAATCTGCTAAGCAGGCATAAAAATTTGACTATGAAACAAATATTTATCAATCTACCTGTAAAAGATGTACTAGCATCCATGGAATTTTACCAGCAACTAGGATTTACAGTCAATCCCCTATTTACCTTTGACGACCAAAAATGTATGGTTTGGAGCGAACAAATATTTGTGATGCTACAGACATTGGAAATGTTCAAATCTGGGAACTTAAAAGAAATTGCAGATCCAAAGGAAAACACAATTGCTACTTTTACACTTCCGGTAGATAGTATTGAAATGGTAAATGCAATAATGGAAAAAGGTTTGAAAGCTGGAGGTACAGAATCAATACCTATGATTGATGAAGTATTTATGCAAGTAAGAAATATAGAAGATTTAGACGGTCATAACTGGGGAATCATTTATTTAGATATTGACAAGTTTAAACAAATGACAGGGAAGCATTAAACTAAACATAGAACTATGTTATAAATTTAGAAGTGGTTATGGGAGATGTTAACGAAATATGAATCATCATAAATTTAACAAATAATATGAACACTTCAATTGACTGGTTTTTTAATAAGCCTACAAATAGCGTCTCCTAAAATCAATCAACAAACAACTCCATAAGCTGGTTAAATAATATTTAAATGATTAGTATATTCTGGAAAATTTTTATTTTAAATTAAAAATCAGCAAATGTCTTTTCAAGCATATCTAGATAATATAAAAACGAAAACAGGCAAAGGTCCTGACGACTTTATTAAACTTGCCACTAAAAAAGGATTTGTAATAAATGAGCAAATTAAACCTGGGGTTAAAGCAGGAGAAATTGTACAATGGCTCAAAGATGACTTTGATCTAGGCCATGGTCATTCAATGGCTATTTATGCCCTATTAAAAGGAATAAAAAAAGAGGGTGATCAATAAATTAAATTTTAAAGATGAGAAAGTTAATATTCTTCATGCATACTTCACTGGATGGATTTATTGCAGGACCGAAAGGTGAAATGAATTGGATAAAAGTAGATGATGAAATATTTGACTTTGTGGGGTCAATGACAGCAACAGCAGACACCGCACTCTATGGTCGAATAACTTATGAAATGATGCAAAGCTATTGGCCAAAAGCAGGTGAGCAACCAAACGCATCAAAACACGACAAAGAACATTCCGCCTGGTATAATAAAGTTTCAAAAGTTGTATTATCTAAAACCTTACAGGAAACTGAACTTCAAAATACCAAAATTATTGGTAATCAACTATCTGAAAATATCAATAAAATAAAGCAACTGGAAGGAAGCAATATTTTAATTTTTGGCAGTCCCAGTGCTTCAATCTCCTTATTAAATGAAGGGCTCATTGATGAGTTCTGGCTATTTGTGAATCCAATTTTGTTAGGAGAAGGGAAGCCATTATTTAAAAATCTGACTAGTACCACAAATTTGAAATTAGTAGCATCTATTACATTTGCCTCAGGAGTAATTGCACTTCATTATGAAAAATTGTAACTACCCATATCCTTTCAGATGAAAGTAAAAGAGTTTTATCAAATTGGCCTAAGTGCAAATACAACGGGAATCTCGGTATTTATTATGGGCATCACTGATAAAACTTTTTTGTCAAAAACATATGGGAAAACAATCGGTAAAGCTAGCGTCACAGGTTATTGTATTAAGTTCAAAACACTAAAAGACATCAATATAGAAATACTTAAACAAGCAATAATTGAAAGAGTGGGTTAAATAATAATTACCCCCATTCAATTCTCGTTAATGTACTTCTCGTTTCAAAAATACTATTTACTTTAATTACATCTTATCAATAATTTATTATTGAATTTCTTTTGTATACTCAAGAATGTCTGCAGGCTGGCAATCCAAAACTTTACAAATTGCCTCAAGGGTACTAAAACGAATTGCCTTTGCCTTTCCAGTTTTTAAAATAGATAGATTCGATAGCGTTAAATCTACTTTTTCAGATAGCTCATTTAACGACATTTTCCGTTTAGCCATCATCACATCAAGGTTTACTATAATTGGCATAGATTATACAGTTAATTGGTTTTCTTCCTGCAGTTCAATACCACGTTTGAAGATTTGTGAAATGATATAAATAATTCCAGCCATAAAAAGATATTCATCATCCGTATTTCTAATTGGCAACTGTATACCAGTTGCCTGTGTGAGATAAAATGTATAGGTCTTCCAGAAAATGCTACTTATCATCCAGACAGAAAACATGATGAATGCCATCCTTTCTAATTTTATGACAACTTCCCTTGAAAAAGGTGTTTGAAGTTTTAGTTCCGATAATAACTCAAAAATCTTGTACCAGAAAAGTGCTTTTAAGACCGAGACGGAAATAGTCAAGATCATAGCACAAACATAAAACCCAATACTATGTTCCCTGATACCATAAAGATTCAGATCTACTTGATAAGTATGTTTTACCCATTCAGGATTGATAAAACTAGCAATAAGTGTCACCAATTGGCTGCCCCAAAGAATGGAACATCCAACGCCACCTAACAAGGCTAAATATTTTGAAACCGTTAAAATAGTTTCTGTTTTAATTTTCATGTTTAAAAGTTTAGAATGCAATATTAATAAATATTTATTGATAAACAATAATTATTTATTTTTTAATAAAAATTTAAAATTTTTCATGCAGCCTAATAGTTGCGGTTCTATTTCAAATAGGTAATTACAACTCAGGTCTTAATACAAGCAAAAAGAGAGAGATGCCACTACGAAAATAATTGTCTGCATCTCTCAAAATTATAAGCACAAATTACAAGGACGGTGTAAATTGGTGCTAGAAAATAGAACGTTATAAATTTTTGCATTATGTTGGAATTTAGCACACTTAAATAATATAAAATGAAAAAAACACTTTTAATGCATTTTATAATAATAATCTCTTTAGTGAATGTTGAAGCCCAGATTAAGCAAGTGATCATGATCAATGATTTTGAAAATAAACCACCCACCGAAAATTGGTGGCGGGATAATGCACATGTAAAATTCTCTTATGATCAAATCAAAAAGAATCAGGTTAATGAGCGCTCAAAGTCCTGCCTCTATGTAAGATGGGATTCAATACCACCAAATAAACCAAATACTTGGTTCACAGATTTAAAAGCGGATTCACTTGCAGCAGATCAAATGGAAACAACCTGGAAATCTTTTCAGAAAAATACCTGGCTTTCATTTTGGTGTAAGACTGGCGATGGAGATACCCTTATGTTACATTATCTAGTGCTCAGTAAAGGGCATAGTAGTAAATGGGGTGCAACTACCATGATACATGCGGTTGCTAAGGAATGGACGTTTTATAAAGTGCGATTTGCAGATCTTCAATACGAAAACTGGGGTAAAATTAAGGCTGATTTTGATTTAACTTCCACAATCGGCAGATGCTTTGAAGTGGGGTTACGGTCGAGCATTATTAGTCCAAAAGGATTTATAGAAGCATGGTTTGATAATATAAAACTTACCAATTACGAACCCTTTAATTGAACCAATCATTAGCTAACAAAAAAATACTATGTTACAATATCAAATTGAAACAAATTTAAGTGTGGAAGAATTTACAGAAGTATTGATTAATTCTACATTAGGGGAAAGAAGGCCCATCACTGAACCCGATCGAATTGCTAAAATGCTGGAACACGGCAATTTAATCATCACTGCAAGGGACAATGGTAAATTAGTAGGCGTCTCAAGGTCGTTAACTGACTTTGCTTTTTGCACCTATTTGTCTGACCTTGCTGTAGACGACAAATATCAAAAGCAAGGAATCGGTAAAGAACTTGTTCGATTAACAAAAAAGGAAGCACCCCAAGCAAAACTAATTTTATTGGCTGCACCTAAGGCATTAAATTACTATCCTAAAATTGGGATGAAACAATGGGAACATTGTTATGTACTAGATAATATCAATGATATAAAATAAAAGTAATTATTAAAGAATGAAACGTATACATTATTTCGCACTTTTAACGTTTCTAGTAATCATGTTTGGCAGTTGTCATGAGAAGAAGAAAATCTTTACCATTCCGGAAGGATATGTTGGAATGTTCGGATATGGTTCATTAATGTCCAAAAAGTTTATTGAAAAAGGCCTCCTTCAGAAGAATTATAAAGGACCTTTTCTTTTAGCACACCTCAATGGTTATAAACGTTCATGGTCATTTTCCTGGCCATCCAATTTACCTTCTCTTGAACCGGATGGTAAATATTATAAGGAATACATTTTGGTAAATACTGATACTTTTTATCCTCAAAAATTATTGTATCTCAATATCAAACGAGACCCCAATTCTTACATTAATGGAGTTCTTTACATTGTTCCAAAGGCAGACTTAACTACTTATGATGATTGGGAGTTGGGTTATGAAAGATTCGATGTAACAGATTTGATCAAAGATCATTTCATAGAAGGAGGACAAGTTTTTGCATATAGGGCGCTTCCTGATTTTATATCAAACCCTACTAATGATTACAAACAAAATATTATAGAACTTAATTATTCAAACATCATACAGGATGCATTCAATTACTGGGGTAAAGAATTTGAAGAAGAGTATAAAAAAAGTACCGAGCCTTTTGATACTGCTATTATAAAGGAAAGTCAAAAGTCATTGTGGATCGATCCTCCATTAGAGAAAATTATAGAATTAAAGTCGATTTTTAAAAAGTAGATACTGCTTTCATTTCATTTGCAACAGCACTGCAAACATTCCTCAGGTTCTAATGGTTAAAGTAACTGCCTTTAAGTATCTTTCCCGCGATTATTGATGGCTGGATATTTCTGCCATTATTGTAATAACCGAAAAAGAAATAATGGCACACGATCATCATAACCATCATCATGCAGGACATAGTCATAGTCATGCCCCAGTTATAACTACAATAAACAAGGCCTTTATTATTGGGATTGTATTGAATCTGGCATATGTAATTATCCAAATAGCTATTGGACTAAGAATAAATTCTCTTTCGCTGCTTTCTGATGCAGGACATAACTTCTTAGATGTGGCCGGTTTAGCCTTAGCAATGATTGCATTTAAATTAGCCAAATCAAAATCAACCGACAAATATACATACGGTTACAAAAAGTCATCGATCTTAATTTCTTTACTCAATGCTGTTATTCTTTTAATTTCAATCGGAGCCATTGGTTATGAGGCAATATTTAGATTCAAGAATCCTCAGCCATTGCCTGGAACAACCATCGCCATCATTGCCGGAATTGGTATTCTAATAAATGGTGTTTCGGCATTCATGTTTTTTAGAGACAAAGAAAGCGATATCAATGTCAAAGCAGCTTTTCTACATTTAGCATCTGATGCTTTGGTTTCATTAGGTTTAGTAATTGGTGGCATCATCATTTTTTACACACATTTGTATTGGATCGACCCATTGTTGAGCATCATCATATGTTTAGTCATTATAGTAAACACCTGGAGCTTACTAAAAGACAGTTTAAGACTTTCTCTAGATGGAGTCCCCGATAATGTAAATATTCAAAAAGTAAAAGAAGAAATATTGAAAACAAATGGTGTCAAAGACTTTCATCACATACATATCTGGGCTATCAGCACTACGCAAAATGCTTTAACAGGGCATCTGGTGGTTTCTGAAACACTCACTAACTTAGAAATAGCTAAAATTAAAGATAAGCTTAAACACCAATTAGATCATCTGAATATTCAACATGCTACTCTTGAAACTGAGTTTGAAAATGAAAAATGTGAACAAGCGGGATGCTAAAAGTATTCGCATATAATAAAAGGTAATTATTTAAGACAATCTGCTAATTCATTTTGCCTGTGTATAATTATGCTTACTAAATATTATGAATTATTGAATTACTAGAATAACTTTAAGTAAAGGCCTCTTCTTTTATGCTCAACTTATTAAGTTAGTCAAATGCAAAAAATTATTTACCTATTTCTTTTATTAGTTACAAATTCAACTATTTGTCAAATTAAAATTGATTATGGCAATAACAAATCTGCTGGTAAATATTTTACCGTCCGTGGGATAAATATTTATACAGAGCAATATGGAAATGGGAAGCCTTTATTACTCATACACGGAAATGGTGGAAACATTTCATCAATGGCAAAGATCATCCCCTTCTTTTCTCAGAAGTACAAAGTAATTGCAATAGATAGTCGTGCTCATGGTAAATCTGTCGACCAGGCAGATTCTCTAAGTTTTGAAATGATGGCAGATGATAATGCTGCATTGCTTGAGCAAATGAAAATAGATTCCGCCTATGTAATTGGCTGGAGTGATGGTGGGATAGTTGCATTAGTAATGGCAATCCGTCATCCCAGCAAAGTAATAAAGCTTGCTTCTACAGGCGCTAATCTTTGGCCAGATTCAACAGCGCTTATTCCATCATTATGGAAAGATGAAAAAAAACGGTATGATTCCTTTCATTCTAAAACATTTGCTAACTCAAAAGAAAAAAATGATTGGAAGATATTCATGCTCGACTGGCTCGAACCAAATATTCCTTTAAATGCATTACATAAGATTAGTAGTCCGTCTTTAATTATAAGTGGTGATCATGATCTTATTGTGCTAGAACACACTTTAAAAATTTATGAAAATATTCCTAAAGCTAATTTATGGATATTACCAAATTCTGGTCATGGAACGCTACTGGAATACACCGATGAATTCAATAAAAAAGTGAACGAGTTTTTTGAAAAGCCGTTTAATAATCGATAACAATTTTGTTCCAAATAAAGAAATAGAAATATCCCATAAACGATGAAACAGAATTTACTTCAACCAAAAAGAGAATTGAAATTATTTTGGATACTGGTCGTGATGCTAATCCTTTTTAATAGCTGCGCAACTAAACCACCTCATGAAACAGGGGTTTTCAAAGCATCAGATTTAGTAGAGTTGGCAAAACTAGATACATCCTTCCACTTAGATATAAGATATGCAACAAGTAATAATTTGGAAGGTAGACCTGTTTATGAAGAAGCAAGAGCCTTTCTTCAGAGGCCTGCAGCGGAAGCATTAGTTAAAGTAAATAAAGAATTAAAAACACTTGGTTACGGGCTACTCATTTTTGATGGCTACCGCCCATGGAGTGTTACTAAACTGTTTTGGGATTTAACTCCCAAAGAAAATAAAAAGTTTGTAGCAGACCCGAAAGAAGGCTCCAAGCATAACAGAGGATGTGCTATTGATTTAAGTCTGTATGAGATCGCAACCGGAAAAGAGGTACAAATGACAGGAATCTATGATGAAATGAGTGACCGATCTTATCCCAACTATACAGGTGGTACAGTTGAACAACGTAAGATGAGAGATTTGTTAAGAAGCAAAATGGAAGCTAATGGATTTAGCGTCTATGATTATGAATGGTGGCATTTTGATTTTAATGATTGGAAGTCATATCGAATTGGGAATATTCAATTTTCAGCAATAAAATAACCAGCTCTAAATAAGAAAAAATAAATTATGAAAAAAATTTTTACCACCGCTACTCTATTCCTTTTTTTTATTGGCATTTCCTACGCTCAGGAAATGGTGAATATGCAAATGATGCAAAAAATAAAAGATGAAGAAAAGAACAATTCACAAATTGCGAAGATTGCACACGATATCACCGATGTTTCGGGACCAAGGCTTACCAACTCGCCAGGCTATAAACGTGCATTAGACATTGTTACAGAACTATGCAAAAGCTGGGGAATTGAAAATGCAAGTCCAGAAGCCTGGGGAGAATTTGGTAAAGGCTGGAGTAATGAAATAGGTACACTAGCATTAAAAGCTCCTTACTACGAAAACATCATTGCATATCCTATACCCTGGAGTAAAAGTACTCGCAAAAATGTTAGAGCCGAACTAGTAATGCTCGACCGCTTGGATACGGCAAACATCGATAAACTTGGCGATGCAATTAAAGGCAAAATTGTGATGATAAAACCAACATCCGAATTCATACCAGATGCATTTAACGCATCCGCTACTCGTTATGGTGACAGTAGTTTAGACAACTTGCAAGATGATTATATGCTTACGCCAGATCAACTGAATCAGTTTTTACCAGATGCGAAAAGAGATTACTATACAAAATTATATTTAAGTAAAAAAGGGGGTATTGGTTTAATAAGAAGCGATCGTAATTCGAGAGACGGAACCGTTTTTGTAGATGGAGGTGCAGGATACGACAAACGTTTTGAGGCAACACTTCCTGAAATCAAAACAAGCAGAGAAGATTATTTAAAATTATTCAGACTTATCAAAGACCATAAAAAAGTAGAGTTGGAAATGAATGTACAGAATACTTTTTATGATAATGACTTAACCGGATACAATTTTGTTGCTGAAATACCCGGTACAGATCCACAACTGAAAAGTCAGATTGTAATGCTTGGAGGACATTTGGATAGTTGGGCAGGTGGTACAGGTGGAACTGATAACGCAGCAGGTTGTACCGTGATGCTGGAAGCATTAAGGATCATTAAAGCATTAAATATTCAGCCTCGTCGCACTATTCGTATTGCGTTATGGGGAGGAGAAGAGCAAGGTTTATTTGGAAGTTTCGGATATGTGAAAAAACATTTTGGAGATCCCCAAAATATGCAGTTATCAGCTGAGCAGGCCAATATTTCTGCTTATTATAATTTGGATAATGGAAGCGGCAAAATACGCGGAATTTATGCACAGTCAAACCCTGCTGTTCGTGACTTATTTAAAAGTTGGTTGGCACCATTTGCAGATATGGGTGCAGCGGGTGGTGTTACAATGAGCAATACAGGCTCCACAGATCACTTAAGCTTTGATGCTGTGGGTATTCCAGGCTTTCAATTTATACAAGATCCTCTGGAGTATGAAACACGCACACATCATAGCAATATGGATACTTATGATCATCTATCAATTCCCGACCTGCAACAAGCAGCTGTTGTAGTTGCTGCATTTGTATACAACACTGCTATGCGCAACGAAATGATACCTCGTAAACCTTTACCAAAGCCAGAGAAATTTATTTTTGATTTAGATTTTCCTTTTTAAAATAATCTTCTATTTTATAACATAAAAATAAATTGATCAAATTTCTATCTAAAACAAAACCATGAGACAAAAAATATTTTACACTGTTTTTTTTATTTTTTTTTATCAAATGGTCTCAGCTCAATTAGCAGACTCCTTAACTAAAAGAGTCGACGCTGTTTTTGCAGAATATGATAAAACAAATTCGCCGGGATGTGCTTTAGCTATATTGAAGGATGGTAAGATCATTTATGAAAGAGCCTATGGCATGTCAAATTTGGAATATAATATTGCAATCAATCCTACTTCTATTTTTCATATTGCATCTATCTCTAAACAATTTACTGCAGCAGCAATTATAAGATTATCATTAGAAGGTAAGCTCTCCTTGAATGATGATATTAGAAAATATATTCCAGAAGTTCCCGATTTTGGCCATCCCATTACTTTTAACAATTTAATACATCACACAAGTGGAATTAGAGACCAATGGGATTTACAAGGACTTGCGGGATGGCGTGAAGGAGATTTAATTAATGAAAAAGACATATTGGAAATGTTGTCTCGACAAAAGTCATTGAACTTTTTGCCGGGCGAAGAATATTTATATTGCAATAGTGGTTTTACTTTAGTTGGCATTGCTGTAAAAAAAATCACTGGTGTTTCTTTAAGAGATTATAGTGATTCAGTATTCTTTAAGCCTTTAGGCATGACGAGCACCCATTTTCATAGTGATCATTCAGAAATTACACCCAATCGAACTTCTGCTTATTTTAAAGATGATAATGGAAAATGGAAAATAAGCATTCCCGTATTTGATAATTATGGAGCAACTAGTTTATTTACAACTGTTGAAGACCTGGCGAAATGGGACGAAAATTTTTATAACAAGAAAATCGGGGGAGACGAATTCATTAAGGCTATGATGCTTACTGGCAAATTAAATGATGGGACTCCGCAGAATTATGCGTCGGGATTGGTTATAGGCTCATATAAAGGTTATAGAACTGAAGGACATAGTGGTGCAGATGCAGGATACCGGAGTAATTTACTTAGATTTCCAGAAGAACATTTTTCAGTGATTATATTTGCTAATCTGGCTAATATTAATACAGCTTCACTTTCTAATAAAGTTGCAGATATTTTTCTTATAGATAAAAGTATTCCAACTCCAAATATTAAAATCGACAGCAATATTCTAAAGGGTTGGGCGGGAGACTATTTCGATATGAATACGCAGTCAACTTTTAAGCTGGATTATAAAAATGAAAAATTGTTAACTGGGACTTCGGAGTTAGTTCCATTAAGTAATTCAGTTTTTAATAACAGATCAACTACCTATACTTTCAGTGGGGATACATCAAAAAATAAATTGGAAATAAAATCTACCGGTTTAAAAACAAAGACTTACATTAAAGTAAAAAGAAATTTACTTTCTGCAACTGAACTACAATTTTATCAGGGAGATTTTTACAGTGAAGAACTAGACGTTAAATATAGTATTACTGTAAAGGATAGTGTTCTTCAAATAAAAATACCCAGGCACGAAGAGATTGAAGTTTCCCCTTTTATAAAAGATATTTTCGCTGATGGTTTTGTATTACGATTCATCAGAAATAAAAAAAATATTATTGAAGGCTTTTACCTTACTACTGGCAGAGTAAGGAATCTTTATTTTAGTAAGTCATTAAATAAAATTAAATAATTCCTGATTTCAGTTTTATTTAAAAAAAGATGGAAATACTATTAAATGAAATAAAGACTTGTACTATATGCAAAGATTTTTTGCCTTATGCACCAAATCCAATTATTAGAGCAAGTACCAAATCAAAAATTCTAATTATAGGTCAAGCCCCTGGGCAAAAGGTTCAGAATAGTGGAATTCCTTGGGATGATGCAAGTGGAAAAGAATTAAGGTCATGGTTAAATGTGACGACTGATCAATTTTATGATACCACATTATTTGCAATTATGCCAATGGGAATGTGTTACCCTGGCACAGGAAAATCTGGAGATCTTCCACCTAGAAAAGAATGTGCTATAACATGGCATGATAAAGTATTGGCAAAAATGCCCAATATCCAGCTTATCCTTTTAATTGGTAAATATGCACAAGATTATTATTTAGGTAAAAGTGTAAAAGAAAATCTCACGGAAACCGTAAGAAATTATCAGGATTATTTACCAAATTATTTACCATTGCCCCATCCTTCTCCCAGAAACAATATTTGGAAACGGAAAAACGAATGGTTTTCTCATGATATTTTACCAATATTAAATTTGAAAGTTCTGGAAATTTTAAAAATAAATACTGATTAAGGCATTGTGGAATTGTTTACAAATATCTTAGTCTTTAGATTATTTGTATTGGATCGCCGATTTGTATTTCTTTACCCATTTCGCTATCGGGTATAAATGCGTCAACAGAGAGATAGTAAAGTGACCCAAGTTTTTCGATATGACTCCAGGCAGGGATATTACGCTCCCTTGATTCAATCATTCTTTTAATAAAAGTTTTGTCTGTTTCACCAGTAAACGGATTTCGAGGTGGCACATTGCATCGTGCACGTAAACTAATTCCAATCATATTAACATCACCTACTCGAAAAGATATCCCTTTTTCAGAGTCATAATTTGCCAGACGTTCTTCCCAATAAGGTGGGGCATTCGAAAATTCTAAATTTGCTCGAAATCTTAATCTCAGTGTATCAATTGAATCTGCAAGGGTAACAGCTAGATGCTGTAATGTTTCATTAGCAACAACTGTTGCAGCACTTTCAACCGGGATATCCATTAGTTTGCCTTCTTCATTTTTTATCAAACTTACTTTTGTACTAAAAAAATTGGATAGCCATGATTCAATTTGAGCTGTTTCGCTATTTAAATTAAATATTGCTTTATCATCAGTTCCCCTCTTCTTAAAAGTAACATGCTCCAAAGTTTTATCAAATGTTGTCTGTAACTGACTTACCAATCCGGTAGCTTTCCCATTAATGTAACTGCCATACTGATTAAGCATGGCGTATCTTCTATCCCCAGATAAGGATCGTATTCCTATTTTTACAGAAGTTAATTCTACCGGGTCGAGTGACTTTATAGGGTATATCCTTATTTTAGAAAGTGTGGGGATCATAAATATCAATTATTTACAACTATAAATTTGAAAGCTGATTTTAGCTTCTTAAGAAATTCAATTGTATCCAGAATCACTAGTCCGTAATGTACAAAAGTAAAAGATAAAAATAAAGAACTTACCTGAGTAATCATAAACATGAGTATACATTAACAGCAATGAACTTTTTTAGAAGCTATCTAAGAATATATTTGTAATTTTTGTTCCGCTATTAATTGAATCAATCGCTTAAATAGATTATTATGAAAACATTGCCTTCATTGATATTAACCATGTGCTATTTATTTATAGTAATTATATGTAATTCTCAAACAAAAAAAGATACTTTAACAATTGAACAGGCATTATCAAAATTTTCTATTAAAAGCCCCCTTTTTTCACCTGATGGAAAAAAGGCAGTAGTTGTGGTTTCACAAACTGGTCTGGAAAAAAATTTGCCGGCTTCACATATTTGGCTAATTGATATTGCTACAAAATCTATCAAACAATTTACCAACTCAAAAAAGTCTGAGTCAAATCCTAAATGGTCACCTGATGGAACCCAGCTTGCTTTTCTATCAAATAGGAACGAAGAAAATCAAATCTATTTGATGGATATTGCAGGGGGTGAGGCATCACAATTAACACAGGGCAAAACATCCATTACTGAATATGCATGGAATCCAGCAGGAAATAAAATTGCTTATCTAACAGAAGATCCAGTTTCAGCTGAAGAAGAAAAAAGGCAGGCGGACAAATACGATGAAAAAGTGGTTAGTGAATCATTAAAACCAACTAGAATTTTCATCATAGATGTACTTACTAAAAACACTACTCAATACACGCATCAAAACTGGTCGGTAGAGGAAATGAAATGGATGCCGTCGGGTGATGCATTATTATTAGTAACGCAATATTTACCAACTAAAGAAGTCCCTACTTATCAACTATGTTTATTATCGTTAAAAGACAGTTCCATTACAAATATTCCTAGCCCAATACATTCCTTTTGGGGAAATATTCAAATATCACCCGATGGGAATACGGTTGCTTATAATTCTTCATGGGGTGATGGTCCGGATGCACATGATCTGTTTATTCAACCTTTGGAAACAGGTGTAGCGAAAAATATCACAGGTAAAAGTATCGACCTTCCAATAAGGATCTTCAAATTCTCAGACAACCATCATTTAGTTTCCATTGTGCAAAAGGGCTTTTCAACAAAACTTTTTAGTATTTCTGATAATGGAAATAAATACGAATATCCTATCAATCAAAACATTGGAAGCTTTGATATTGCTGCGGATGGAACTGTTCTTTTTGAAAGCTTTAATGCCATAAAACCAAGTGAGGTATGGCTGATGGGAGCAGATAATAAACCAGTACAGGTCTCTCATTTCAATAAAGTATTTGATAGCTTTCCACTAGCAAAACCAGAATTTATAACTTATAAAAGTGTTGACGGACTTACTATTGAATCTGCACTTTATAAACCCTTAAATACTTCAACCAAACTATTACCCTTAATGGTATTTATACACGGTGGTCCAACTTCTGCATTTATAAATGATTATAGTGCATGGGTTCAGTTATTTGTACAACGCGGATATGCAGTTTTCTGTCCTAATATTAGAGGTTCAACAGGTTATGGACACGATTTTATTATCGCCAATCGGAATGACTGGGGTGGCAATGATTTTAAAGATATCATGTATGGTGTTGATATGCTGATAGCAAAAGAAAATATTGACAGTACGCGGATGGGTATTACTGGATGGTCTTATGGTGGCTTTATGTCTGAATGGGCAATCACTCAGACCAATCGTTTTAAAGCAGCAATGTCGGGCGCAGGTATTGCAAACTTAGCCAGTGAATTTGGAACTGAAGATAATGCAGCATATGACCGTTGGTTCTTTGGCACACCCTATGAACATCCTGAGAATTTTTCAAGCCATTCCCCTATCAATTTTATAAAAAATGCTAAAACACCTACTTTAATCATTCAGGGTGAGAATGACAAAATAGATCCTATTGGTCAATCCCAGGAATTGTATAGAGCACTTCGCTATTATAATGTTCCTACAGAATTGGTTTTGTATCCCAACGAACCTCATGGTTTTAAACAAATTAAACACAATATTGATTTTTATAAGAGAATGATCAGCTGGTTTGATAAATATGTTCAATAATTAATTAACCAGAACCTATAAATCTAAATCATTATTAATGTCTATTTAATAAAAATGATATTACGCAAAGCAAAACATTCGGAACAAACTAATATTTGGAACATTCTTCAAGATGCTATTGATCAAAGAAAAAAAGATGGAAGCGAGCAATGGCAACACGGATACCCAAATGAACAAACTGTTTACGATGACATCAACAATGGTTATGGCTATGTACTTATTGCCAATAATGTTATTGTTGCATACGCCGCAATTATTTTTGGCGAGGAACCTGCTTATAATGACATTAACGGGAGTTGGTTAACAAATGAAGATTATGTAGTTATACATCGTGTTGCTACCTCTAATGAATACAAAGGAAAGGGCATTGCAACGCAATTATTTAAAATGATAGAAGACCTATCTATTGAACAAAATGTATATAGTATCAAAGTGGATACGAATTTCGACAATATACCGATGATGAAAGTTTTAGATAAATTACAGTACACTTATTGTGGAGAGATAATGTTTGGTGGGGCTCCAAGAAGAGCTTATGAAAAAGAATTAAACGAAAATTGATTTAATAAAAAATGGAAATACATTTCATGAACAAGAAAATGTATATTTTATTGGGAAGTAGATCCCTAAAGATTAAAACATGAAACTTAACTTATATCAAATAGATGCTTTTACCGACAAAACATTTGGAGGAAACCCTGCCTGTGTTGTACCCTTAGATACTTGGCTAACTGATGATATGTTATTGAAAATCTCAAAAGAAAATGCGGTTGCGGAAACCGCTTTTTTTGTTGACAAAGGTGATAAAATACATTTACGCTGGTTTACCCCTGAAATAGAAATGGATCTATGTGGCCATGCTACGCTTGCAACTGCTCATTGTTTAACGACCATACTTGATTATAAAAAAGACAAAATTACTTTTGAAACTTTAAGTGGTGATTTGATAGTTTCTGTTAAAAATGATCTTTACAAATTAGACTTCCCTTCAAGAATGCCCGTATCAAGTTCCTTACCAGAAATCATCGAAAATTCATTGAATATTAAGCCTAAAGAAATTTTGAAGTCAAGAGACTATGTTTTAGTTTATGACAACGAAACTCAAATTCGAAATATTAAAATTAACAGGGCTCTTTTTGATCAAATAAACCTTGAACCCGGAGGGGTAATTATCACTGCAATAGGTGATAATTGTGATTTTGTTTCCAGATTTTTCACACCACAAACATCGATTTTAGAAGACCCTGTTACTGGTTCAGCACATTGTTCCTTAATCCCTTTTTGGGCCGAAAGACTTCATAAAAAAGAAATGATAGCCTATCAGGTTTCTGAAAGAGAAGGGAAACTTTTTTGCGAGGATAAAGCTGATCGAGTTATAATAAGCGGGCAAGCAAAAACATATTCGATTGGAAGCCTGTTTACTGAATAAAAATTACGCATGAAAAGAATTTTGCCCATAATTGTAATTGCTCAATTTTTATGTACTTCGCTTTGGTTTGCTGGAAACTCCATTATAACTGATATGGCAAGAGAACTGAATCTTGACGATCATTTTTTAGCACACCTCACCAGCGCCATCCAGTTTGGTTTTATTGTCGGCACGTTGGTATTTGCCATCTTTACAATTTCTGATCGCTATACTCCCTCTAAAGTATTTTTTTTCAGTTCTATTTTAGCGGGACTTTTTAATCTCGGACTTTGCATTCACCATATTGATGCTACTCAAGTACTATTATTTAGATTCTTAACTGGCTTTTTTTTAGCAGGGATTTACCCTGTTGGAATGAAAATCGCATCTGATTATTATCAATCTGGTTTGGGTAAGTCATTAGGATTTTTAGTTGGGGCATTAGTATTGGGTACTGCATTCCCGCATTTATTAAAAACCCTCATCGTAGGTTTTCCCTGGAAATACGTTTTATATACCACAACCATTCTATCTGCGCTGGGAGGGCTAAGCATACTATTATTTGTGCCTAACGGCCCTTTTCGAAAATCTGGACAGAAAATGAAACTCACATCATTCTTGAGTGGATTTAAGAATCCGAATTTTCGAGTTTTCTCAATTGGATATTTTGGTCATATGTGGGAATTATATAGTTTTTGGGCTTTTGTTCCATTAATGTTATTGGCTTATAATAAACATTACCCGCTAACAAATCTGAATGTTCCCTTTTTCTCATTTTTAATTATTGCTTCAGGCGGATTAGCTTGTGTTATAAGTGGCATAGTTTCTCAATATTTTGGAGTAAAGAATATTGCCATTTTATCTTTATCCATATCTTGTTTATGTTGTATAGTTTCACCACTCTTTCTTTTTTCAAATTCGACCTTTTTTTTCCTTTGTTTTCTATTTGTATGGGGGATTACAGTGATCGCCGACTCTCCTTTATTTTCAACTTTAGTTGCTCAGAGCGCACCTGAAGAATCAAGGGGGAGTTCCATAACTATTATAAACAGTATTGGATTTTCTATCACTGTTATTAGTATTCAATTTATTAATATGCTTTCTGATAAAATTGACGCTCAATATATTTATTTATTTCTTGCTATTGGCCCCTTCCTGAGTCTTATGGGATTAAGAAATAATTGTAACAAAGTTGATCTCAGGGAACCAAAAGATAATGTGTAGATGCACTTTTTACTTTTTCTATAAATAGTAAGGAGGTAAATGATATAATAAAAATAAAAAACGATTCTATTAATATACTATTTCATAACTTCTTGTTTTAAATTGGTTGAAATAGGGATATTGAAAAAATAACAAAGAATATCCAAAATTTGACAGATATGGATATTAACAAACTATTCCAATAAAACAATAAACACTTTAACTAATGATAAAAATTATTGGTACCACTGTAATTACTTTATCAATGCTCGTATTACTTACCTGGCAACATTTTCATGGAGGTGTCCCAAGTCATCATATACTTCAACAAAAAGATTTACCAGAAATTTCTAATTGGTGGGGAGCTCTATTTCACCAATCATATCTTGGCTACTAATCAGCAGAATTGAATCAAGAAAAAATGGACGAGAATTATTAAGTCAAAAAAATACTTTTAGAATTCTAGTGCTATTTGTTTTTGGATTTATTCTCGGAATTACAATAGCTTTCTCATTTGTTAATAATTACAAATTATTTTTAGATAATGTTCCGTACACATTATTATTATTAAGCATGTTCATTCCAATCTTCTATTCAGAATTCATTTTGGGGTTTATTTTTGGTATGGTTTATCATTTCGGTACTATTTTACCATCAATTTTTATTCTCATATTTGCGTTATCGGGGTTTCTTATTTATAGATATATTAGACCATTTATTTTTAGAGTATTAAATACACAAAGTTTTAAAAATACTAAATGAAACCAGATTCATTTATCCTAACAATTCATATGGTTGCAAGTCTTGATGGCTTTATAGCAAAAAAAGACAACAGTATCTCTTGGTTTGAAACTTCAAGCCTTTACGAGAAAGGTATTGATGGGCAAGACCCAGAAGAATTTCTAAAATCTATCGACTGCTATATTATGGGTTCGAAAACTTACGAACACGCTTTGGAACTATCAAAAACATATGGATGGCCCTATGGAGATACCCCTACTATTGTTTTATCTAGTAGAAAATTACCAATTGAAAGAAAGAATGTAGAGCTTTATTCCGGAGACTTGAATTTGCTTGTTCATGAGAAACTTAAACCTAATTTTAAAAAGGTTTGGCTGACTGGTGGCCCAACGCTTGCAAATGATTTCATAAGTTTAAAATTAGTTGATGAAATAAGGTTGTCAGTATTGCCAATTATTTTGGGCGACGGGAAACCATTTTTTAACCAAATCATCCATGAACAAGCTTTACACTTACAAGATGTAAGCGCTTACAAAAATGGAATGGTGGAATTATGCTATACTATAAAAAAAGATTAATACATTTTTTCTTACTAAAGAAATACTTATGTCAACAAAAATTGCCTCCTTTTTTTTCGCCCCTGAGCTTTATATAAATAATGGGGTAACTGATATATCATTTTATAAAAATGCCTTTGGCGCAACTGAGAATCTTTGCTTTAAAAACGATGATGGATCAATTCATGTGGCAGAACTCAGTATCGATGGTGCAATATTTCATATACACGAAATAACTTCTTCGCATTTTTTTTCACCTGATAAAAATAATGGTTGTACCTGCTGTATAGGTTTATTTGTGTTAGATGTAGATTTAATAATGAACCAAGCTATCAAAGCTGGGGCTACTGAAATATGCACTGTACAAGATTTTGATTACGGTTACCGACAAGGAACTATTAAAGATCCCTTTGGACATTATTGGCAAATTCAAAAAAAGTTACACTAATCTCTGAATTGTAAGTTATTCACCAATGGTGCATTTCAGTATGGGAATCATATTCCAGCCAACATCAGAAAATTATTTCTATGACTAATACTCTTTACAAATTACAATTTTTTTCCCCATAGTAAAGTTTAGGAATTAAAAAATAGTGCTATACAAAATCAGGTTAACCCAACCCTATCAATAGGGGTTATAAAAATGAAAAAATAAAATTATCTTCATCAAAACATACCCCACTATGAAAAATAAAATTCAATTTGTACTTTCTTTGATTTTTGGCCTTTTATTTATTTTCTCAGGAGCTGCAAAGCTTTTACATTTTATGCCAACACCACCCGATTTGCCTGAAAAAATGATAAAATTGAATGAGGCAATGGCGAATATTACTTGGTTGATTCCTCTAATTGGTGTTGTAGAAATTATAGGTGGAATCCTTTTTATTATTAAACGTTTCAGACCCCTAGCTGCAATAATGATTTTGCCAATTCTTTTTGGTGTTTTATTAACTCACTTATTTGCAGATCCTAAAGAGTTGCCAATTGTGCTAGTTTTATTTGCAATCGAAATTTGGGTTATTATAGAAAATCATGAGAAATATTTACCCATGATCAAATAAATCTTCAAAAGTTAAATATGCAGACCAGAAAGGAGTTTTTAAAATCAGCGATGACAGTTGCTGCAATTAGCCCGTTTTTTCATTCAAATTCATTTGCTGAACTCATACTCCCAAAAAATGAGTTTGTATATTTTGATTTACATAGTCACCCTGGTTGGAATTTTTCAAAAAAGAATTTTGGAGATAATGCCGATACAGGCATCAGTAAGATTGTTGCCACTATGAATGAAGGTCATCTAACTGGCGCATTTTACGCAATTGTATCAGATGCAGGTTTATTAAAACCAACCGCAAACGGAATTAGTGTAACCGGGAAATATGCAGTTGGAGAAGGATGGACAACTTATAAAAAACAAGTTACCCAACTAAAAACCTTATTCAGTTCAGTAGATATACAGTATTCGACTAATGCTAAAGAACTAAAGGCTTCGAATAAAAAAACACTTGGCTATATCTCTGTAGAAGGCGGAGATTTTCTGGAGGGAAAATTTGACAAATTAGAGGAAGCTTATCAAGATGGTGTGCGTTCCATTCAATTAGTACACTATGCCCAAAATGAAATTGGTGATCTACAAACTGCTGATGCAAACTTTAATGGATTGTCTTCTTTTGGGAAAGAGTTAATAAAAAAAATGAATGAAAAGGGTATGGTCATTGACTTAGCCCATGCATCTTATCAAACTACCAAAGATGTGGCCGCCATCTCAAAGTCCCCCATCATCCTTTCCCATAGTATGCTAGAAATGGAAGCTGATAGACCCATAGCCAAACGTGCAATATCAAAAGATCACGCTCAACTTATTGCAGACACTGGTGGAGTAATTGGTGCCTGGCCATCAGGATTTAATAAAAGTTTTGATGAATACGTCGATAATATTAAAAGGTTGGTTGATGTTGTGGGGATAGATCATGTAGGTATCGGAACCGATATGGATGCTAATTTCAAACCAGTGCTGAGTAAGTATAATGAGTTCCCAAAACTAGCAGAAACATTACAATCTAAAGGCTTTTCACAAAAAGAAACTGGAAAAATTATGGGTGAAAATGCCAAAAGAGTTTTATTGAAAATATTAAAAAATAAATAGCCAAACTAAAGGAGCATTCATGAAATCAATTACAACATTTATCATTTTAATCACATTTTGCAACATTGGACTGGCTCAAAAAAAAATATCTCCAAATCCTATTTTACTTTTAAAAGAGCAAGCAGCTGCAAATATTCAATCTAATTACGAGACCTACAAAAAAGTAGCTTTAGATATTTGGAATTATGCAGAGTCTGGGTTTAAAGAAAATAAGAGTTCCACTCTTTTACAAAATACACTTCGAGAAAATGGATTTACTGTAGAAGCAGGTGTTGCTGGAATGCCTACTGCTTTTGTGGCTACTTATGGTTCGGGGAAACCTGTCATTGCTATATTGGCAGAATATGATGCATTACCTGGTTTATCTCAAGACAGTTCCTCTTCGAAATCACCAATCGCAGATAAAATGAATGGTCATGCTTGTGGTCATCATTTATTTGGAACGGGCTCTGTAGCATCAGCTATCGCAATTAAAACATTACTAAAGGAAGGAAAAATCAAGGGCACTATTAAAGTTTTTGGAAGTCCTGCTGAAGAAGGTGGGGGTGGAAAAGTGTATTTAGTGAGAGCTGGATTATTTAATGATGTTGATATTGCCTTGCATTGGCACCCAAGTGCTAGAAATTCGGTTACTTACTCAAGTGCCCTTGCCTATAAATCAGCCAAGTTTAGATTTCATGGAATTTCCGCACATGCATCTGCAAGTCCTGAAAGAGGTCGGTCTGCATTGGATGCCGTAGAAGGAATGGATTACATGGTTAACATGATGCGTGAGCATATTCCACAAGAAACAAGAATACATTATGTAATTACCAATGGAGGTAAAGCTCCGAATGTAGTTCCTGATTTTGCGGAAGTATTTTATTATGTGAGAAATCCTGAAAGGGCTTTAGTTGAAAGTATTTTTGATCGTGTTGTTAAAGCAGCAGAAGGTGCAGCTTTAGGAACAGAAACAAAAATGGATTATGAAGTAATTGATGGAACACATGATCTGTTGATCAATAAAACACTTGCGCAAGCTATGCAAGCAAATTTAGAAAAAGTAGGTGGGCTTACTTATACTACTGAAGAATTGACATTTGGGAAACAATTACAATCTACTTTCACAGGAAAAATTCCTTCACTTGATTCTGCCTCATTTATTAAGCCACTTGAATCAGAAAAAAATCAGGGATCAACTGATGTGGGTGATGTTAGCTATGTGGTGCCTACAGTTGGACTTACCACTGCTACTTGGATACCTGGCACTCCTGCTCATAGCTGGCAAGCTGCTGCATGTGGTGGTAAGGATATGGCTATAAGAGCTACTGTGTTGGCTTCAAAAACTTTGGCATATACTGCCATTGATCTATTTTTAGATCCAGCTCTAATTACAAAAGCAAAAGAAGAATTTAAATCATCATTAGGTGATTATCATTATAAAGCTTTGCTTGGTGATAGAAAGCCGGCTTTAAATTATAGGGATTAAAATTTCAAACTCTCTCCCCATGAAAATATTTTTAAAATCTATTGTAGTTCTTTCTGTTGTATTTGCCTATTTTATAAATAATGTAAATGCACAAACCACTATTATTTATGATATTGTTTTAAGTGGAGGCAGAGTAATTGATCCTGAAACTAAACTAGATGCAATTAGAAATGTTGGAATCATTGCGCATCATATCGCCGCGATAACTAATCAGCCATTAAAGGGGAAAGAAACAATTGATGTAAATGGATTAGTTGTTGCACCTGGCTTCATCGATATGCACGTGCATGGTAGAAGTAATAAAGAACAAGAATTTCAATTGCATGATGGACTAACAACCACTTTGGAATTAGAATGGGGAATAGAATTTTTGAAAAATTGGTACGTATCAAGAGAATCAAAAGCATTGATCAATTATGGAGCTAGTGTTTGCTGGCCGTTCGAACGTTATAAGGCTATGGGAAAATACAATGATAAGGTTCAACAATTTTATCAGTCATCTTTAAATTCAGAATCAAGTTTAGAAAATTTATTTAATACTATTGGAGCATCTTATACCGATTCTTTGAGCCTAGAGGAAACAAACAAAATGCTTTACAATATTCGTGAATCTCTAGCTGAAGGTGGTATTGGGATTGGTGTACCAATTGGATACCTACCTAAAAATAATCCAGGAGAAATGTTACGGGTATTTCAACTTGCAGCTGAAAAAAAAGCATTGATTTTTTCTCATGTAAGAGAAGCCAGTGTGATGGGTATTCAAGAAGCATTAGCTGATGCTATGCTCACTGGCGCTTCCTTACATATTGTTCATGTCAATAGCATGGCCCTTAGTAAGGTTCAGTTAGCATTGAATATGATTGATATGGCAAATAAAAAAGGGTTTGATATAAGTACTGAAATGTATCCTTATACTGCCGCATCAACACTTTTACAAAGTGCCATATTTAATGAAGGATGGCAGGAAAAATTAGGAATGAAATATGAAGATCTGCAATGGGTGGCAACTGGTGAACGATTAACAAAAGAAACATTTGAAGTCTATCGTAAATCAGGGGGTGTGGTAATTATGCATATGATGAAACCTGAGTGGATTAAAATTGGGTTAGCAAATCCAATGACAATGATTGCATCTGATGGTATGCCATATGCACCAATGGCTCATCCACGCACTGCTGGTACATTTTCAAGAATTTTGGGGAAATATGTACGTGATGAAAAAGTAATTGACCTTATCACTGCCATTGGAAAAATGAGTTACTTACCTGCTAAAAGGCTTGAATCAATTGCGCCTTCTATGCATCACAAAGGTCGACTGCAAGTTGGAGCTGATGCAGATATTAGTATTTTCAATCCAAATACCATTACCGATAAAGCCAGCTTTGAATCAGGATTAGCTTTTTCAGAAGGGATGGAATATGTATTAGTAAATGGGAAAATAGTTTTAAAAAATGGAAAAAGATTGAGTAATACTTTTCCCGGACAACCAATTTATGGGAAGTTTAAAAAATGATACTTGATGAATATTACATTTGTAATTGCAAGTACTGCAGAGCATTTTGCTGATGGCAGAAAGCTTTTTGAAGAATATGCAGCTTCTTTAAATTTCGATCTCTGTTTTCAAGGGTTTTCTGAAGAACTTGACAATTTAAATAAACAATATCAATTCCCTACCGGAGCTTTAATTATAGCCTATAATAATACCAACCCAATAGCAGTGGTTGGTATAAGAGAATTCGAAAGAGAAAAAGCTGAATTAAAAAGAATGTATACCATACCCGAATATAGGGGGCAAAAACTGGGGAACAAACTTTTAGACCAAGCCATTACTATTGCTACTGAATTGGGTTATAAACAGTTATTGCTTGATACACTGCCTGAAATGAAAGCAGCAATTAAGATTTATACCCGTTTTGGATTTATAACTACAACAGCATATCGCTTTAATCCCTTTGATACAGCTATTTATATGCTGAAAGAATTATTACCTGCAAATAAAATTTAATTATGAGGTTCGCTTAAAAATCAGCAACTTAGGAAAACATTTAATAAAATATATCATATGCGTCCAATTAGCATTTTAGTTATTGCCATTCTGTTTTTTTCTTGTAAGCAGCCCAATATCAAAGAAAATACTTTACTATCCTCTTATTTCAGTTATAATGATTCTATTGAATCAGGAGGTGTTCGAATGATACCTATTCAAACAACCATTGGAAATTTCAAAGTGTGGACCAAAAGATTTGGCTCAAATCCAAAAATTAAAATCCTCTTATTACATGGTGGCCCTGCCATGACCCATGAATACATGGAATGTTTCGAAACTTTTTTTCAAAAAGAAGGGTTTGAATTTTATGAATACGATCAATTAGGTTCATACTATAGCGATCAACCAAAAGATAGTAGTCTATGGACTATAGAACGTTTTGTGGAAGAAGTGGAGCAAGTACGCAAAGCCATACACGCAGATAGCAGCAATTTTTATGTGCTAGGAAATTCATGGGGTGGAATATTAGGAATGGAATATGCATTGAAGTATCAAAAGAACATGAAAGCTTTATTGGTGGCTAATATGGTTGCAAGTGCTCCTGAATATGCTAAATATGCAGATGAAGTATTAGCCAAACAAATGAAGCCCGAAATTTTAGCTGAATTAAGAGCATTAGAAGCCAAAAAGGATTTCAAAAATCCAAGATATATGGAATTACTAATGCCCAATTTTTATCACGAACATTTATGTCGTTTAAATGAATGGCCAGATGCCATTAATCGTGCTTTTAAACATGCCAATGAAGAGGTCTATACTTTAATGCAAGGTCCTAGTGAATTTGGAATAAGTGGAAGATTAGAAAAATGGGATATAAAAAATCGTTTGAAAGAAATTTCTATTCCAACATTAATGATTGGTGCTAAACACGATACCATGGATCCTAAAGAAATGGAAGCACAAAGTAAATTAGTACAGAAGGGAACATACCTCTATTGCCCTAACGGAAGTCATTTATCTATGTGGGACGATCAAAAGGTTTTCATGAATGGGGTGATTCAATTTATTCATGAGGCAGATGGTAGCATTGCTATAAAATAAAATGATTTTTTAATATCCAATGATGAAAAAGTTGGTGTTGAAAATAAATTTTTCTTTAAAGAATTTGGTAAATCAACCAAACATGTGATCGCTATGAATTATCGAATAATTACAGAAAATTAATTACCTATGGCAAAAAATAAAACAACAGAAACCATTGCTAGTGTAAAAGATTTTGTAAATGCTGTAAAAGATCCTGTAAAAAAAACTGACAGCCTTGCAATAATAGATTTAATGCAATCAGCAACTGGATTTGAAGCAAAAATGTGGGGGCCATCCATTATTGGTTTTGGATCTTATCATTATGTATACGAGAGTGGCAGAGAGGGTGATATGCCCATCGTAGCTTTTTCGCCCCGTTCATCTGGCCTGGTTTTTTATGTTTCTCTCAAACTAGAAGAAAGAGAAAGCCTTTTATCAGAATTAGGAAAACACAAAACCGAAAAGGGATGTATTCATGTTAAGAAACTAGAAGATATTAAACTTACAGTATTAAAGAAAATGATACAAGCTACTGTAAAAAACAGGAAATCATTAAAATGATAACCCTATAATTTTAACTCTTTATGAAAAGTTTATTTGACAAACCAGTTTGTGAGGAACTACTTCAACGGATTGATCAATTGAGTCCGGAAAGTAAAGCATTATGGGGAAAAATGAATGTTACTCAAATGTTAGCGCATTCCGCAGCTGGCATGGATATGGCATCTGGAAGACTTAATATCGATCGTGTATTGATAGGAAAATTAATTGGAAGGTTTATAAAATCAATTTACACAAACGAAACTCCTTTTGGTAAAAACTCTCCTACTGCTTCTGAATTGGTAAGAAAAGACGCATCAGATTTTGAAAAGGAAAAAGCTAATTTAAAAGCTTTGATGCAAGAGTTTTCGCTGGGCGGAATAGAAAAATGTACCACACATCCTCATCCTTTTTTTGGTAAACTTAAAGCCGAGGATTGGGGTATTGGTATTTATAAACACACGGACCATCACCTCCGACAATTTGGGGTATAAATGAATTTATTTGAAAGTAGTTTTGATGGATCTATCAACCTTTTACCATTTGATGGTACTGTAAATTATTATGGGGTTATTCTTAAAAGCAATGAAGCTAAATTTTACTACACTACCCTCCTTGATTCAATTGAATGGAAAAATGATGAGGCAATTATTTTTGGAAAAAAATATATTACAAAACGCAAAGTTGCATGGTATGGAGATAGGCCCTATCAATATGCCTATTCAAATATTACTAAGAATGCACTTCCCTGGACTAAAGAATTACTTCAATTAAAAAACATAGTAGAAAAGGAATCTGGAGAACAATATAATTCGTGCCTTCTAAATCTTTACCATAATGGCGAAGAAGGTATGGCATGGCATAGTGATGCCGAAAAAGATCTTAAAAAAAATGGAGCTATAGGGTCTCTAAGTTTTGGAGCTGAGCGTAAATTTTCATTCAAACACAAAGAAAATAAAGAAACAGTTTCAGTTTTATTAGAAAATGGAAGTTTACTGGTAATGAAGGATCAAACTCAATCATTTTGGTTACATAGATTACCTCCAACAAAAAAAATATTTCAGCCAAGAATAAATTTAACATTTAGAACTATTATTGAATAAAATAAAAACAATACATTTTTAAATAATAAAAGAATGCCCATGCTAACTGAATTAAATATTGTTAATACTATAGAAATAAATGCTCCCGCATCAACAGTGTGGGATGCTTTAACAAACCCTGAAATCACAAAAGTTTATATGTTTGGCTGTGAAACAGTTTCTGATTGGGAAATTGGATCAGCACTTTTATGGAAGGGGCAATACCAAGGAATGGATATGATATTTGTGAAGGGAATGATTCTTGAATTAATTCCCAACGAGCTATTAGTATACTCTGTTTTTGATCCAAACTCAAGAATACCAGATATCCCAGAAAATTATTTGAATGTAAAATACCAATTACAACGAAAAAATAGCCATACCACTTTAACAGTTACTCAAGGTGATTATAATACAGTAGCTGAAGGTGAAAGAAGGTATCAGGAATCGTGGAACGATGGACAAGGTTGGAATCCTATTTTGGAGGAAATTAAAAATATATGTGAAGCTGATTAATCATTAGCTTTAAAAATTGTTCCCATTTTAATTACAACGTTGTTTACTATGAAATCTTTTAGCATTCAAGAAATCAATTCCGTTTTACAAGGAACCATTGTTGGAAATACAACTTCAACTATTACTGGTCCAGAACAATTAGAAATGGCATCAAATAGCCAGATCAGTTTTATCGGTCATAAAAAATATTTGAAATTCTGGGAAAGTTCTAAAGCATGTGCAGTAATCATTAACCAGGAATTCGAACTGGAGCCCGGCGAAAACAGAGCCCTGATTAAGGTTAAAAATGCCGACTTGGCTATGGCGCAATTATTAGAAATGTTTGTACCTGAAAGCCCTCGTTTTGATCAAGCTATTCATCCTAATGCAACTATTCATCCCACAGCTATTGTCGGACAAAATTCACGCATTGGAGCAGGATGTTATGTTGGTGCAAATGCAATAATTGGAAATGATGTTACGCTATATCCTAACTCAACTATTTTAGATGATTGTAAAATTGGGGATCATACTATTATCTGGTCGGGGGCAGTCATTCGTGAGCGTTGTATTGTGGGTCATCATTGTACCATTCATCCAAATGCTTCCATTGGTGCAGATGGATTTGGCTTCAGACCTAGTCCTGATGGCAGAGGGTTAGTAAAGATTCCACATATTGGTAATGTAGTACTTGGAAATTATGTGGAAGTGGGTTCATGCACCTGTATAGATCGTGCAAAATTCAGCTCCACAATTATTGGTGATGGAACTAAACTCGATAATCTGGTACAAATTGGGCACAATAGTAAAACAGGTAGATCCTGTTTAATGGCCGGCAGCAGTGGATTAGCCGGTTCTGTAACACTCGGTGATGGGGTAATTATTGGCGGAGGCACCTGTGTTAGCGATCATATTACAGTTGGTAATGGAGTTTTGATTGGCGGTATGGCAGGTGTAATGAATGATGTACCAGATGGCAAAAAAGTATTAGGATTCCCGGCAGTTGATGCAAGAGATTGTTTAAAGCAATGGGCCTTTTTACGCAATGCTGTGAAATAATAAAAAAGGAGCAAGATAAAATTTTCTTGCTCCTTTTTTATTACATAAATGAATCTGCTTCACGATAGGCTTTTATCAAAGCAATTTCACCTTCTCTTCCGGGTAAAGCCATTCCATGTTCCATACCAAGAACCCCTTTGTATCCTTTTTGATGAATATGTTTGAAAATATTTTTATAATTTACCTCCCCAGTTCCAGGTTCATTCCTTCCTGGATTATCACCAATTTGATAATATCCAATTTCATCCCAAGCTCTGTCAATATTTGGTATCATATCACCTTGATTCCTTTGCATATGATACATATCAAATAAGATTTTACATGCAGGGCTATTTATCGATTTACACAATGCATAGGTTTGATCAGATCGTCTTAAAAACAATTCAGGTGTGTCACTTAAAGGTTCTAATACCATCACCAGATTTTCTTTTTCCAATATTTCAGTGCCTCTTCTTAAAGTGTCAATTACATTTGCTAACTGATAATCTAGAGATAATCTATGATCATAATTCCCAGGGACTACGGTCATGTATTTTGTATTAGTTCTCTTTGCAACTTCAACAGCTAGTTTACATCTGGCAACAAACTTTTCTTTCCATTCTTTATTGCCACTAGTCATAGAAACTTGTAATGGCCAGTTATCGAAATTGATAACAAAAACACCCATGTCCATTCCCAACTTTGCCATGGCATCCCCAATTTTTTGTTGTTCAGCAGGAGTTCTATCCATCATGCCATTATCTTCCATCGCTCTGAAACCTACACTATAAGCAAACTTGATTTGTTCAATAAAATCACGACCTGCCAAATTATTAAACATCCCATCGTGAATTCCATACTTGCAATGAAAAGGTGTGCTATCATCCCAGCTATCAATTGATTTGTTAGAAGCCAAAACATGGGATGAGGTGAATATTGCTCCCCCAGCCAATAAACTTTGTTGCATGAATTTTCTACGTTCCATATATTTATGATTAGTCACTAAATTTAACCATAAGATTTTAAAACTTATTCATGCTACGCAATTATATTTTCATCCTTCTTTGTTGCAGTTTTGTGACATCTGTATTTAGTCAGACTAAAAAATTCCATTATGTTGAAAATAAAATGGGATCCCCATTTAATCTCATTCTGGTTACTGATGATAGTATAAAAGCGGCCAATCTGGCTAAAGCAAGTTTTTCATTGATTGATTCTTTTAGTCATATTTATAGCGACTATGATAGCAGTAGTGAGCTGAGCAAGTTGGGTCTTAACACTGAAAAGGGTTTTCAATCCTGTTCTCCTGCATTATGGGATATCCTAATACTATCAAAACTAGCGTATGACAATAGTTTACATTCTTTTGATATCAGTATAGGACCATTAAGTTCTTTATGGCGTAAGAAAAGAAAAACACATGTTTTTCCAGATTCGTTAACTATCGATGAGACTTTAAATCTTGTGGGTCTTAACAAAATTCAATGGAACATACCCAAGCATCAAATTTCTATTCCACAAAAAGGTATGAGGCTCGATTTGGGTGGTATTGCTAAAGGATATATTGCACAAAAAGTGATTGATTATTTAAGGGATAATGGAATAAATGCAGCATTAGCAGATGCAGGTGGTGATATTGCAATGAGTGAAGCCCCTCCGGGCAATGATGGCTGGCTAGTTGGTGTAAATATTCCGGAGACTACTGATGATCTATTGAAGAAAAAGCTTTCTCTGACCAATTATGCAGTAGCTACTTCCGGTGATGCCTATCAATATATTGAGCATAATGGCAAAAAATATTCCCATATCATCGACCCTAGAACAGGCTATGGCGTTAGTTTTCAAAGAAATGTAACAGTAATTGCTAAAGATGGAACTGATGCAGATTGGTTAGCAACTGCCTGCAGTATTTTATCCATTCGAGAATCAAAAAAGATCTGCAGGAAGCAGCAAGCTGAACTTTTTATTAGTATCCTTAAAAATGGTAAAATCATTACCTATCAAACTAGTGGTTTTAAAAAGTACTGGAAAAAATAAAAAATATTTTTCTAATAAAAGAAATTGTGGAAAGACTATTTTATTCATAACTTGATTGATAAATTTTTTTCTTTGAAAACTGTATTTTTTCTTCTGTTTATTATCTTATTTACCTGCGTAAATGCTCAGACAAATTCTTCCGATTTTACATCGTATGAACAATCCATTATAGGAAGTACTCAAAAATTTAAAATGGTACCCATACCGGCTGGATATTTTGTAATTGGAAGTCCAATGGCAGAACCCAAAAGGGATGCAGACGAAGGCCCACAGAAAAAAATTCAAATTGATGCATTTTGGATGGGTGCTTACGAAGTAACCAGAGATCAGTTTGATGTTTTTTTAAAAGACGACCAAACTAGTCAAAACTCTGATGTAGATGCAATTACCAGACCAAGTCCTCAGTATGTAGACCTTACTTGGGGAATGGGAAAAGAAGGCGGATATCCTGCAAATAGCATGAGTCAAAGAGCTGCAATAATGTATTGCCGTTGGCTTTATCAAAAAACTGGTGTGTTCTATCGATTACCAACTGAGGCAGAATGGGAATACGCATGCCGTGCTGGAACAACAACTGCATTTTTCTTTGGAGATGATAAAAGTAAATTGAAAGACTATGCCTGGGATTTAGAATCTGGAGATGACAAATATGAAAAAGTGGGGCAGAAAAAGCCAAACCCTTGGGGCCTCTATGATATTTTAGGTAATTTAATGGAGTGGACGCTTGACCATTATGACCCTGAGCGTTACAGCAAGTTAGAAGAAAATGCAAAGAATCCAGTAACTGAAGTAAATATTGCCAAGTACCCAAAATCTTTACGTGGGGGGAGTTTTATGGAATCCGGAGCAGCGTTCCGTTCTGCAAAGCGATATCATTCAGAACCGGCATGGAATAGAAGAGATCCTCAAATACCTAAGAGTAAGTGGTGGCTTACAGAAGCAAAAAATGTAGGCTTCCGTTTAGTGCGTCCACAAATAGCTCCTTCACCTGAAACAATCAATCTTTTTTTTAAAAACTATCTGGGTCTATAAACATTTAAAACAATAGTTATGTCTAACGATGCTTTCCATCATGATTCACGAAGAAAATTCGTAAAAACAAGTTCACTTATTGCGGGTGGACTAATTGCAGCCCCTTTAATTTCCAGGGCCAATTATTTTTCAGGTGCAGGAGATGAAATTAAAATTGTGCTAGTTGGCTGTGGAGGTCGAGGTACTGGAGCTGCTATGCAAGCTTTGCTGAGCAAACAGAATGTAAAACTGGTTGCGATGGCAGATGCTTTTAAAGACAATTTAGATAATTGTTTGAAGTCATTAATTGAAGAAGCAAAAAATGATGGAAAAGGTTTAGAGAAAAAAATAGATGTTCCTGAAGAAAGAAAGTTCACTGGCTTTGATGCATATAAAAAAGCCATCGCTTTGGCCGATGTAGTAATTCTTACTACCCCTCCAGGATTCCGTCCGATACATTTTGAAGAGGCCATTGCACAGAATAAACATGTATTCATGGAGAAACCTGTTGCTACTGATCCGGCTGGCATTCAAAGAGTCTTAGCAGCAGCACAAATTGCAAAACAGAAAAAATTGAATGTCGTTGTAGGTTTACAAAGGCATTATCAAAACTCTTATCGAGAATTGTATAAACGCAAAGAACTTATAGGAGATATTACTTCTGCGCAAGCTTGGTGGAATAACGATGGTGTTTGGGTAAGGCCACGTAAGGCCGGACAAACTGAAATGGAATATCAAATGCGCAACTGGTATTATTTTAACTGGCTTTGTGGCGACCATATTAATGAACAACATATTCATAATATCGATGTCATTAACTGGTTCAAAGGTGGGCATCCTGTTAAAGCTCAGGGGATGGGGGGCCGGCAAGTTCGTAAAGGAAAAGAAAACGGTGAGATCTTCGATCACCATTATGTAGAGTTTCAATATGCAGATGGTTCGATACTGAATAGTCAGTGTAGACATATCCCCGGTACATCAAGCAAAGTAGATGAGTTGTTGATAGGAACAAAGGGGAAAATATTTTGCGGTGCAGGAAAGATTGTTGACAACAAGGGTAATCCAATTTATCAATACGATATGAAAGGAGAAAATAATCCCTATCAAACAGAACACGACGAGTTATTTGCAGCCATTGTGAAGGGTGAATACAAATTTGCTGATGCCGATAATGGAGCACAAAGTACTATGACATCTATTCTTGGTAGAATGGCTACTTATAGTGGTCAGGTAATTGATTGGGATAAAGCCATTAATTCAGGCATAGACATTCACCCAAAAGTATATGCTTGGGATGCAACTCCACCAATAGTTCCAGGTCCAGATGGATATTATCCAATAGCAGTTCCAGGAGTTACCAAATTTGTATAATTACAACATAATGAAGGGGCAAAAAACAAGCAAAGTGCTTGTTTTTTGTCCCTCCGTTTTTTTCACTCCTCACTCCTCACTCCTCACTCCTCACTCCTCACTCCTCACTCCTCACTCCTCACTCCTCACTCTTATCTCTTGTCTTACACATCATCCACCCTTTTCAGTAAACTATTTTCTAATTCTCTCACTTTTTCGGCAGTATAATATTCATAACTGCAATTACCGCTTTCTGCATCTTCAGAGGTGGGTTGATCTTCTTTTTTTTGCCATCCCATCAGAATATAAAGTGCTCTTGCTTTTTCTTTTTGCTCAAAAGAATGAATACCTAAATAATCAGATTCCCATTTCCCAAATAACCAAACCTTGTGCTCAGCTTTGTAAACAACAACACCAGCTTTATTACGGTGCGATCTAATACGAAAATGAATTTTACTTTTCCGATAAAAAAAATAACTAAAGGAACTAACTATTACAATAGCTCCAATTAAGTTTTGGTTATTAAAAAAACTATTCACACCTGAATAAACATCACTCATAGAAATCCTTTAAAATTTTAATCTTATTATCTCCTACTAGCAATTAACAAATTCAGATCAGTGAATTTCAGATCAAACTTTTGACTGATATAAATGTCTGTCAGAGCACCTTTGAAAAGATAAATACCTTCCCTTAAATTAAAATTATGCCAGACCATTTCTTCTAAACCACCTTCATCACTGATTTCTAAAATCAAGGGCATTAAAATATTACTGATAGCCTGACTTGCTGTTCTAGCAAAACCGCTTGGTATATTAGGTACACAATAGTGAATCACTCCATGCTTTAGAAAAGTTGGATTTTCATGACTTGTTAATTCACTTGTTTCAAAACATCCTCCACGGTCGATGGCTACATCAATAATGATACTACCCGGGCGCATAGCTGCAACCATTTCTTCGGAAACTACTACAGGAGCCCTCCCAAATTCATTACTTAATGCACCAACTGCCACTTCACAAGTCTTGAGTTGTTTAGAAAGTATACGGGGCTCTAAAACTGATGTCCAAATACGTTGACCTAAATTATTTTGTAATTGCTTTAATCTTGAAACATTATTATCAAATACTTTTACAGAAGCCCCTAGTGCCAAAGCATTTCTTGTTGCAAATTCACCAACAATTCCAGCGCCCACAATGACCACTTTGGTGGGTGGAATTCCACTGATACCTCCAAGCAACACACCCTTACCTTTATTAAAACTACTGAGGTACTGACCTGCAATCAACATTACTGCACTACCCGCAATTTCACTCATACTTCGAACTATTGGATAGGTACCGCTATCGTCTTTAAAATTTTCAAAACGCAATGCAGTAATCCTTTTACTCATCATAGTTTCAATATGATGCTTCTTAAGCGCAGATAAATGGATCGGAGAAATAATAGTTTGATTCATTTGCAGAAAAGGCAAATCTTCTTCTACAGGAGGAGCGCTTTTTACAAGAATGGGGGCTTTATATATTTCGGCTTTATCGTATACAATCTTTGCTCCTGCTTCTGCATAATCCTGATCAGTATAATTACTTCCCTCTCCTGCTTTATGTTCTACTTCTACATGATTCCCATTTGCAACTAAAACACCAACTGCATCCGGAGTTAATGCAATCCTATTTTCCTGAAAAGCAACTTCTCTTGGAATACCGATAAATAGTTTCTCTCCCTGGGGTTTAATATCCAGCGTTTCCTCCATGGTTTCAAATTTGAAAGAGGCACTGATAGAAGGTTTGGATGTAGCCATTTTTAATTGTTAAAATCGGATGATCTATTCATCCCTATAAAAATACTTGATTTAAAGCATAAAATTTCCCGTTAATGCGCATTAAAATGGATTACTCTTCTGATCGTTCCGTATATAAGCGTCGCATTTTTTCATCCAGAATTTCCATAAACACTTCAAAAGGTTTTTCTGGCAACAAACCAGATGCTTTCTCGGGCCATTCGATTAAACAAAGATTACCAGATAAAAGTGCTTCTTCAATTCCAGCTTGAATGGCTTCCTCTTCATCCTTTAAACGATACCAATCCATATGATAAATAATTCCGGCAATCGGACTTTCATATTCATTAATGAGTGCGAAAGTAGGACTGGTTACTGTGTCTTTTACTTCCAGAACCTCACAAAGTGCATGTATAAAACTTGTTTTCCCAGTTCCCATGCCAGCATGAAAAATCCATACCTTATGAGCCTTCCCTTCTTTCCAAAGAGCTTTTGCAACTGCTTTTATTTGCGGTAACTCATATATAGCATCCATGGTACAAAGATAAAGAACCATTTGAAATGGCTTCTCAGACTATATTATTTCGTTTTTTGACATGCTGATATAAAAATATTATCCCTTTTTCGAAAGACCTACCCTTTAGCATGTAGTACCTTTGAGGCTTATCTATGTAAAATAAATTGCATAAAACTTCTCGTGATGGTAAAAGTAAATTGGAAAGTTGAAGGAATGAGCTGCACAAATTGTGCGCTTACTGTAAATAAATTTCTTACTGAAAAGGGTATGCAAGACGTGAAAGTGAATTTCATGGGAGGCGATGTGAGTTTTCAAATGACGGAAGAAACTTCTAAAATAGCTCTTGCTAAAGGAATTGAAGGGTTGGGTTATCATGTGGAGACCGGAGAAATTTCTGATACAAAAAGGTCAAAAAAACTATTCAAGAACCACTTACAAAGATTTTCATTCTGTATAATTTTCACAGCCCCACTGATGTTACACATGATTCCAGGTGTACATATCCATTTCCTGATGGATCCGTATATACAACTTGGATTAACGATCCCTGTTTTTTTAGTAGGAATGGATTTTTTTGGGCGAAGTGCGATTCATAGTTTATGGAAAGGTATACCCAATATGAACGTGTTAATTGCAATTGGCTCTGTGGCAGCATTTGGCTATAGCTTATATGGAACACTTATCGGTGATGCCGCACATTATTTATTTTATGAAACTGCAGCTACTATTATTACATTGGTATTTCTAGGAAATTGGCTAGAAGATAAATCTGTTGAAACCACTCAACAAGCTTTAAAAAAATTGGCAGTTTCACAAAAGTCAATGGCTAATATGATCGCTTATGACGATCAACACCAAGAACACGTTTTCCCAGTTGAAAGTAAAAACTTAAAAGTCGGCGATCTGGTTTTGATTAACTCAGGCGAACCTGTTCCGATGGATTGTAAAATTTTATGGGGAGAGGCTAGCATTAATGAAGCTATTATTACAGGCGAAAGTGTACCTGTTGAAAAAAAGGTGAATAATATTTTAATTGGTGGTAGCACGGTTGAAAAAGGCTCCATCAAAGCTTATATTACTGCTGTTGGTGAGGATACTGTGTTATCAAATATTTTGAAACTTGTAAGAGAAGCTCAATCTGAGAAACCTCCAGTTCAACAACTAGCCGATAAAATTAGTGCCCTATTTGTACCCATAGTAATTAGCATTGCAATAGTAGCCTTATTTGGTAATTATTTTATTGGTCACTATAGCTTTAGCGAAAGCTTATTAAGGGGAATTGCTGTTTTGGTAATTTCTTGCCCCTGTGCAATGGGTCTTGCCACACCTGCAGCAATAGCAGTAGGGCTTGGACGCGCTGCAAAAAATGGTATCCTTTTTAAAAATGCCAAAAGCCTAGAAATATTTAAAGATATACGACAAGTAGTATTTGATAAAACTGGTACACTTACTACTGGAAATTTTACTATTCGAAAATTTGAATCCCTAGATCATTCAGAAATAGGAATCGCCGAGTTTAAAAAAATTGCCTACTCACTTGAAAGATTTTCTACACACCCCATTGCAAAATGCATCAGCAAAGAATGGAAAATAAAAGATGATATTCGTTGGACAAAAATTGAAGAACAAAAAGGATTGGGGATGATTGCTACCGATAAATCTGGCAATACCTATTCAGCAGTATCTTATAAAGCAGTCGCTAAAATAAGTAAGGACCATACCCACAATGTATATATTATTCGAAACGATGTTTTAATAGGTTGGATAGATGTAGCTGATGAAATAAGGCCTGAAGCGAAACAAGTAATTGAAATGTTACGATCTAAAGGAATTCGAACTATTTTATTAAGTGGAGATAAAAAAGAAAAATGTGAACAGGTAGCCCAGGAATTACATATTGATGAATGGCTTGCAGAACAAACGCCAGAACAGAAATTATTAGTTATTGAAAATTACAATAGAAAGGAACCTACTGCCATGATTGGCGATGGAATTAATGATGCGCCTGCATTGGCAAAAGCAACTGTAGGAATTTCTCTAAGCGATGCCTCACATATTGCAATGCAAAGTGCCCAGGTTGTTTTAATGAATCATGGATTAAAAAATCTGCCGCTTGCATTGGGATTAGGAAAGCACACCTATATTACTATTAAAGAAAATCTTTTCTGGGCGTTTATCTATAATATAGTAGCAATCCCTATTGCAGCCTTTGGATTTTTGAGTCCTACTTTCAGTGCGTTAACAATGGCCTTAAGTGATGTGGTGCTTGCCATAAATTCAGTTAGATTGAACTATAAAAAAGTTATTTAAATACTGAACAATATAATAGTGTTGAACCCAAACGAAATATTAAATAAATACTGGGGATTTGATTCATTTCGTCCTATGCAGGAAGATATTATTAATTCTGTATTAAATGGTAACGATACTATGGCACTTTTACCAACTGGTGGCGGAAAGTCTGTCTGCTTTCAAGTTCCTGCGCTGATGATGGACGGTTTATGTATTGTAATTAGTCCATTGATCGCCTTAATGAAAGATCAAGAGGAAAATTTAAAAGATAAAGGGATAACAGTTGCTAGTATTCATAGTGGTCTCACTTATTATGAAGTTAAATGCATTTTACAAGATGCTATTGAAGGAGATTATCAATTCCTTTACCTATCCCCAGAACGATTAGAAACAAAAATATTTAAAGAATTACTTCCTTATTTAAAAATTAGTTTATTAGTAGTTGATGAAGCACATTGTATTTCACAATGGGGTTATGATTTCAGACCTTCCTATTTAAAGATCGCACAAATAAGAGATGTATTGCCCGGCATACCAATGATGGCATTAACTGCATCAGCAACTATAGATGTTCAGAAAGATATTTTGCATAAACTAGAAATGCGAAATGCCACTACTTTTAAGCAATCATTTGAAAAACCAAATCTTTCTTATAGCGTTTTTAAAGTTGACAGTAAGCTAAATAAACTCATTGAAATTTTAGAAGCCGTTCCCGGGTCTAGTATTGTGTATTGCAACAATAGAAGGCAAACAAAAGAATTAGCGGAACTTTTACTTCTGAATAAAATAAATGCAGACTATTACCATGCAGGTTTAAATTCTGATGATAGAACATTGAAACAGGATTTATGGATACAGAATAAAATAAGAGTAATGGCCTGCACCAATGCATTTGGCCTTGGTATCGATAAACCAGATGTAAGAACTGTTATTCATTTCGATGCTCCAGAATGTTTGGAAAGTTACTATCAAGAAGCAGGTCGAGCAGGAAGAGATGGAAAGAAAGCTTTTGCTGTTTTGTTATATCACTCTTCAGATATTGAAACCCTTCAATCAATGACCGAAAAACGGTATCCACCTCTTTCTATCATTAAAAAAATATATCAAGAACTAGCCAACTATTTACAATTGCCCATTGGTGTTGGTGAGATGCAATATTTCGATTTCGACTTGCACGAATTTGTAAAAAACTTCCACCTCGATGCTTATTTAGTAAGTAATACACTTAAAATATTAGAACAAGAAGGGCATTTTATTTTATCGGAAAATATTTTTTTGCCATCGAAAATACAGTTTCAAATAGACAAAGACAGTCTCTATTCATTTGAATCTAGTTACCCAGATTTAGAACCAATTATCAAAACCCTACTTCGCACTTATCAAGGCATTTACGATAATAGTACTTCTATTTTCGAAAAACAGATCTCAAGAATTCTTCGAACCCCAATCGAAGAAATAAAGCTTCAATTAGAAAAATTAAATCGTTTTGGAATAATTGAATATTTACCTCAAAAAGAAAAGCCTCAATTATATTTTCTGCTTAATCGTGCACCAGCAGAATACCTTTATATTGATCAAGATCTTTACTTCAAAAGAAAGAAACAATATCAGGTTCGGCTTGATGCGATGTTAGATTATATTGAAACATTAGATAAATGTAGAAGCCGTTTTATTGCTAATTATTTCGGCGAAACAAAGGCAACTGATTGTGGCAATTGCGACAACTGTTTAAAAAGAAAAAAAAAGTCGCCTAGCAATACTCGATTTCAGACTATCCTACAGCAAATTCAATCTTTGGCTCAAAATAGTATCTCAGTAAAAGAAATACTAAATCAATACGAACCCTCTGAATCGGATGATATTTGGGCTGTTTTAAAGTTTATGGAATCAGAACAAATGATTCAATTAGGGGAAAATGGAATTGTAAAAACTGAACGAATGTAAATTCATAAATCAGGTTGTAATCCGGATAAATTTGCAGAACTTACAGAAGTATACCAGCAAACCCTATTTACCGTTCATGCTTTTTAACAAAAGATTGAGCAGATTAGAGAGGAAAATGGTTTTGTTTTAACTTTATTTGATGATTAAATAAGTCGTTATGGAAGATAAAAAAAGTAAAATTCTATTGTGTGAAGACGATACCAACTTAGGGATGGTATTGAAAAATTATTTAGAATTAAATGATTATGAAGTAACCCTGGAAAGAGATGGAAGACTAGGTTTGGCTGCTTTTCAACGTGAAAAATTTGATATCTGTTTATTAGATGTAATGATGCCGAATATGGATGGATTTAAATTAGCAGAAGAAATTCGCGATGTAGATCTTGATATTCCTTTATTCTTCTTAAGTGCCAAAACCATGAAAGATGATATCATTCAGGGATACAAATTGGGCGCGGATGATTATATCACCAAACCGTTCGACAGCGAAGTGTTGCTTTTAAAAATCAAAGCAATGTTAAAGCGTAACGAAGAAGACAATCGTATCAGCGACAATATTGAGTTTGATTTAGGACGTTATCATTTTAATCCAAAATTGCGTGAATTAAAACACGACGACAGTACACAAACCCTTTCTCCAAAAGAGAACGAGTTATTGAAAATGTTAGCTGAGCATAAGAACGATCTTTTGCCTCGCGAAAGAGCATTGAAAAAAATATGGGGTAGCGATACTTATTTCAATGGCAGAAGTATGGATGTGTATATTGCCAAATTACGTAAGTACCTGAAAGACGATACTAATATTGAAATTGTAAATATACATGGAAATGGATTTAGATTAGTAGCACCTTAGTTTAATACCTACTTAAAAAAAAGACCTTTCAGCAATAGTTGAAAGGTCTTTTTTTTAAGAGAATAGAGTTGGACCTGCCCCACGTTGAACAACCTCTCTCCCTAAATGATTATACGCTTTTAAAGTTGCTTCCCTTCCTCTCGGTGTTCTTTGTAAGAAACCTTCTTGAATTAAAAATGGCTCATACACTTCTTCAATTGTACCAGACTCTTCTCCCACAGCTGTTGCTATTGTAGTAAGGCCTACAGGGCCACCTTTGAATTTGTCGATGATGGCAGCTAGTATGCGATTATCCATTTCGTCCAACCCATGTTCATCTACATTTAAAGCTTTTAATGCGTGCTGAGTAATTCCAATATCAATAGTTCCATCATTTAATACCTGAGCAAAGTCGCGAACTCTGCGCAATAACCCATTAGCAATACGTGGTGTGCCTCTGCTCCTTCTCGATATCTCACCTGCAGCATCTGAACTAATTTCGGTGTTCAAAATAGCAGCACTTCTTTCTATAATCTTTTTTAAAGTTTCGGCATTGTAATATTCCAAACGGCTTTTAATACCAAAGCGCGATAGCAAAGGGGCTGTTAGAAGTCCACTTCTAGTTGTTGCACCTACCAAAGTAAAAGGGTTTAAATTAATTTGAATACTTCTTGCATTTGGGCCAGAATCAATCATAATATCAATTCTAAAATCTTCCATAGCGGCATAGAGGTATTCTTCCACAACCGTACTTAATCGATGAATCTCATCAATAAATAAGACATCATTGGGTTGCAAATTGGTTAATAAGCCAGCTAAATCGCCTGGCTTCTCTATAACAGGGCCTGATGTTTCTTTAATATTAACGCCCAATTCATTGGCTACAATTCTACTTAAAGTAGTTTTGCCTAAACCCGGAGGACCATGAAATAATACATGGTCTAAAGCCTCCCCGCGAAGTTTAGCCGCTTTAATAAAGATGGTCAAATTCTCTATTAATTGTGGTTGACCAGAAAAATCATCGATCTCTTTTGGCCTGATCGTATTTTCAAACTCCCTATCGGCAGGACTTAAATTTTCTGGAACATTATTTAAATTATCGTTAGCCATACTATTCAAATCTACAAAATAGTATTAATCCATAGCTTTGATAAAAAATCTGATGGCACAAAAATCTGCATTATTACTTGGAGCAACGGGACTAACAGGCGGTCATTTGTTGCATTTATTGCTTGAATCAGAAGAATACGACACAATTTATATATATGTAAGAAGGCCACTAGGTATACAAAATCCCAAGCTAAAAGAAATAATTATCGATTATGAAAGCTATGAAGGAACTGTAGATGCTGATACCGTTTTCTGTTGTTTAGGCACCACCATTAAAATAGCGAAAACAAAAGAAGCTTTTAAAAAAGTAGATCAAGACTATCCGGTAAAAATTGCACAATTACAGTTTAATGCTGGAAGCAAGCGTTTTCTTGTTATTAGTGCTATGGGGGCTGCATCAGATTCCCTATTTTTTTATAGTAGAGTTAAAGCAGAAATGGAAAAATTATTGAGTAATATTGGCTATCCAAAATTGTTCATTTTCAGACCAGCAATAATTACAGGAGAAAGAAATGAAAATCGTTCCGGAGAAAAAATCGCTACTGGAATTTTTGAAATACTTAATTATATATTAATAGGTCCATTAAAAAAATACCAATCTGTTTCAGCAAAAGCTATTGCATCTTGCATGCTTTCATATTCATGCAATAACCAAGTGCATGGCAGAGTTATAATTAGTTCTGACCGAATCAAAGATTTCGAATAAAACAAAGAGCTCCTATTTAAAAAATAGAAGCTCTTTTAGTTTGGAATAAACTTGCCATTATTCCCGACTGTTTTCGTCGAGATCGTCATGTTCATCGCCACGAAGACTGTAATAATTATTTTCTTCGTCTTCACTGCCAATTGCTTCATCAGCATCATCCAATTCTGAACCAGGTACATCTAATGCAAAATCTCCGGTTTTATGGTCACCTATAATTTTAAGTACAGGATCTTCCGGTTCAATATTTACTTCTCTGGTACTTTTTCTAAAAATGTCTTCTTCAGGTGGATAAGTCAGCAGGATCGCCGGATCGGGTACTGGAACAATATTCTTTCCCATATTTTTTATAAAGTTCCAACAGATATACATTCACCAAATACATTTGTCATTTTAAAACTTATATCTTTTACAGATTCTTAGAATCATTCATTCTCTAATAATTATTTCTATTTAATTTGTTTCAATAATTCTTCTATCGCTTTATCTAATTGAGGATCACGTTTATTAACACGATCAACAAAATTCATCGGAACGGAAATATCCGGCTCAACTCCAGTCTTCTCAAGATCCTTACCATCCAAAGTATAACATCCCCAACTAGGAAGCCTTACAAATGAACCATCTACCAATCCTGCTCCACTTGTAAAAATGATCCATCTATAAGAAGCGGTGCCAATAATTTTTCCAAGCTTTAGTGTTTTAAAGCCCTGTGCGGTCATTTCTGCATCGCTAAGCGACTGTTCATTGATAAGTAACACGATCGGTTTATCTGCAGGTGCAAAATTAGATTGATAGGTAAGCTTTCCTTCCCGATATTTCCATTGTAGATACGCTCGTTGGCTTAAAAATTTTAATACTTCATCATGTACATTACCCCCAGTATTATAACGTAAATCTAATATTAGAGCATCTTTTTTGTAAAAGTCTATTGTCATATCAATCAGGAATTTTTCCAATTCCTCACCACCCATATTTTTCATACAATGATAGGCGATCCGTTTATTACTTTTTTCATCAACCTTTTGTTGATTCTGATAAATCCATTCATCATAGGCCCCTTCAAAAAGAGAAGATTGGGGATGTAATTTCAAATCAATCAACAAGCCATTTCGATTGAATTGCAGTTTTATTTCCTTATCAAAAGATGGGCGACTAAAATAGTAGTTTCTATCAATCTGCCTATTTACGATTTCATCATTTACTTTAACAAGTAAATCACCTTTTCGAATATCTAATTGTTTTTTATCAGCACTGCTATTACGCAGTATATAGCTTACTTTATATGGATTGTCATTTTCAAATACAATGCCTGTTTCCATAGTTTTGTTTGCGAGTTTCACTTGCTCTTCATCACCATTCGAACTAAATCCTTGATGCGATGAATTCAATTCACCTAACATATCTGCCAACAATATTCTTAAGTCTGCCCGGTTATTTAAGTAGGGAATAAAAACTTCATATTTTTTTCGAATAGCATGCCAGTCAATACCATGGAAATTTTCATCATAGTAATTCTGCTCAACTTTAGCCCAGGCCTCCTGAAAAATTTGAGTAAACTCTTCCGAAAGATTTCTACGAAAAGTGCTGCTAATTGCAATAGGATCAACTTTATTGGATTCCAGATTCAGTTTGTAAATATTTCCGTTGAATAGTACCAACGATTTGTCAGCGCCTTCTGAATATTGAAAATTATTTGCATCAGCGCCATTAATTCTTTCCGTTTTTGGATTTTCAAATGGTTCTAATACTGTTTTCCAAATTGCAGATTTTCCTTCAACATGATCGCTAGTATAAAGCAATATGGTTTTGTCTCCTTTTTGCAAAACATTCTGCAAATATTGGGATCCAAAATTGGGACCCATTTGCTCTATTCGCTCCATTATATTTTCAGCATCTATTTTTACTACATTAACAACTGAATCTTTTTTGGTACTATCCTTTTTCTCAGTTTTAAAAAGATCCATGTATTTATCGCTCTTAAATGGATCATCCAATTTTTCTAGTGGCAGTCGATAGATTCTGGGCTCTTGTAACCCAGTTGGATATGCCGGTTTGGTTCTACTAGAAATGAAATAAATATATTTCCCATCAGGCGACCATACAGGGTTTGCTTCTGTGATTCCAGAATTAGTGATGTTTGTTGTTTTATTATCTTTTATATGATGCACTAAGATATCCTGTTCAAAATTCCTAACGGCTGTAAAAACAACATACGCTTCATCTGGCGAGAAACTGGGATCTGAATTCTCGAAGGCCCAAATTTCATCTTTTACTAAAGTAGAACTTTCAAAACTTTTCAAATCAAGTAGTCGAACTTCATCCCTGCCGCTTAGATAAACTGCTTTTGTTTTAGATTTATTTAAAGCAATGGAACGATTGTCATTCCGGTCATTGGTAATAGGTTTCGCAGTATCAGATCTATCAGCTGAGATAGTATATAAATTAAGATAACCATGACTTGTTTCATTAAACAAAATAGTTTTATTATTTGCCAGCCATTTTACTTCTAAAGCTCTTTCTGCATTTCCTTTATTTAGTTGTTGAATAAATTTTCCTTCCAAATCGCTCACAAATAATTCACCCCTTGAACTAAAAGCTATTTTCTTACCATCAGGAGAAACGTCAAAATTGGTAATATGGCCTTTTACGTCAAAATCCTTTTCAACAGGTAAGATATTATTGCGAATTGGTGTGATTTTAAGCTTTTCAGAACTTGAAGAAGCTACATCATAAATCCATAATTGATAACCTTTTTCAAAAACAATTTTGCCTCCATTTGCATTAACGATTGGTGCTTTGATTGAATTTGGGAAATTTGTCAAAGCCTTCTTTATACCATTATTAAATGTGTACAGATTATATTCTCCATTGGCCTCGTCTGATACAAAATAAATATTTCCTTTTGTATCTATTGAAACACCAAAGTCTTTCCCCTCCCAGTCTGTTAATTTGCGGTATTCCTTTGTTTTTAAATTATATGATTGAATATCGGGATTAAAAGGGCCCTTATATCTTTTGCGACTTAGCTGATTACTGCTTTCCCAAGTATCGTTAAAATATAAATCACCAGTTAATGGATGTTCAAAAATTCCATGGTCATAAAGAAAGAAATGATCCCCTAATAATCTTTCAGGAGTGCCTCCATTAATTCCAATTTTATAAGATGAGATCTCACCACTTCTATTTGAAGTAAAATAAATTGTACTACTGTTCCAGCTCCAACTATTCACTTCATCATTAGCACTATGAAAAGTTAACTGTTTGATCTCCCCTCCAGAAAGGGGCATCAAATAAATATCTGCATTCCCCATTTGCCTTCCTGTAAATGCAAGCCATTTCCCATCTGGAGAAATCCTAGGATTTGTTTCGTAACCCTGCATAGCCGTTAATCGGCTTGCACCACCTCCACTTGTGGATGCTTTCCAAAGATCACCTTCAAAACTAAAAACAACAGTTTGTCCATCAGGCGATAAACATGGGTTTGAAAGGAAATAAGCTTCATCATTCTGAGCAATCGCTTTTACAGTTACAAAAAAAATAAAGCAGAAAAAAAGTAATTTCTTCATTGATTTTAAATTGTATTCTAATATAACAATAGAAATTATGATTCTTACAAAAATCTCAGCTACTTATGAAAAAGACAAATAACGTATTACTTATAAAATTTACTTTGATTAGAGGGTTTGAACAACAAAAGTCCCACTTGCGTAGAACTTTTGTTTTGAATTTTTACTTTTTTTTATTTAAGCGCCCCTTTTGGAACAGGCTTCTCTAACAAGTATTTATAAATAAACTTAGTTTTCAAGTTAGCAAAATGGGCTCCTTTGGCACCACCCCATCCATGACGACCACCTGGATATAACATAAACTCAAACTCTTTCCCTTTATCTTCCAACGCATTAACTAATTGAATACTATTCTGCATATGTACATTGTCGTCCATCGTTCCATGTACTAATTGCAACACACCTTTGAATTTGTCTACATAAGTTAACACGCTACTTGTCTTATATCCTTGTGGATTTTCTTCAGGAGTATCCATGAAACGCTCTGTATAATGACTATCATATAAATGCCAGTCAACCACACTTCCACCGGCCATCGCATGGGTAAAAACATCGGCACCATAAGTCAATGCATAACAACTCATATAACCTCCATAACTAAAACCAGTGATACAAACTTTGGTAGAATCGGCTTGCCCATTTGCAATAAACCATTTTGCCATGGTCTTATAATCTTCCATTTCCCAATAGCCAAGATTGCGGTGCATATAGTTTACACCTGCTTTCCCAAAATGACCACTTGCACGATGATCAAAGGCTACTTGAATTAATCCTTCTTCTGCATAGAACTGACGATTTGCAGACCAGTTCCATCCATCCATAACAGTACCCGCATTGGGTCCGCCATAAATACTAACCAATATGGGGTATTTTTTATTTGGATCCATATGCATAGGCCATGTTACCATTGCAGGTAAATCAAATAATCCATCTGCGCTTTTTATGCGAATCAATTCAGTTTTAGCAAGATTATATTTATCTAACTCAACAGATTTTGCATCTCCTAATTCTTTCAAGATTTTACCTTTATTATCAAGTAAACTCATTTTAGCTGGAGTTGATACATTGCTATAAGTAGTGATAAAATATTTACCAGTTGGAGATAAGTTCACATTATGATTGTAATCACCAAAGGTTAATCTTTTAAAATCAGAACCCGTGAATTTAACACTGTATAAATCAGTCCTAGCAGTATTCTCACGACTCCTAGCTGTGAAATAAACGGTACTGTTTTTTTCATCGATATACTTGATACCAGTAACAGTAAATTCACCAGATGTGATTGGATTTTTCAAAGAACCATCGCTGCTATAGAGATACAAATGATTCCATCCGGTTTTATCACTTTGCATGATAAACTGAGAATTATTATTGATGAAATTAACTCTTCCACTTACTCGATCCTCAAGGTCGATCCATGTTTTTTGTTTCTCATCATAGATTTCATTTTTCTTTCCGGTAGCTGGATCCACATCATACATTTTCATATTATCCTGCCCACGGTTCATCCAGTATACCAACAAATTGCTAGTACCTGGTTTCCACACAGGCCATCCAAAATATTGGTCATCCTTTTCATTGAAATCAGCCCATACAGTTGGGCCTCCTTCCGGACTAATAAATCCAATCTTTACTTCAGGATTTTTATCCCCTGCTTTAGGATATCTGGTTTCTTCTACAAAACCATGAGTTCCTTCACTATTATAAATTGGAAACATAGGAATCATACTTTCATCAAAATGCATGAATGCCAATTGCTTGCTATCAGGTCTCCACCAAAAAGCACGATACTTTGTAGGACGTCCGAAAATTTCTTCGAAATACACCCAGCTAGCCCAACCGTTTAAAGTGGTGCTTGTACCATCGGATGTCAATTGATTTTCTTTACCTGTGCTAATATTAACAGTGTATAGATTATTGTTCTTGGTAAAAGCCACAAAATTACTATCGGGAGAAAAAGTCGGGTTTTTCTCTTCAGCTTTATCATTCGTCAACCTTTTCTCAACACCATTAACTTTGTAGAAAAGATCATTGTCTTTTACCAGAATTTGTTTTGCTGAAGCTGTAATAGTAGAACTAGCCCCTTCATTCCAATCAGAAATTTTTCCAGACTTAATGTCTAATATAAATTTCTTAAACGCGGAATCTGGATGAATTTTCTGATTCAAGATCACATGCTCATCATCTACCCATTTAACTATCTGGGGAAGACTATTTAAAAGATTCTTCGGTACTTTATTAGCAAGTAAATCCGATTGACTAAAATTAATTTTTTGCGCGCTTAACAATAAGGTTGTTGAACCTACTAATGCAGTCAGCAATAAATGTTTCCAATTCATAGCAATAATTTTGGTACAGCAATGTAATAAATGCGGTTGGAATTTGAAGGAATTTTACACAAACGAAAACTGCCCCTTTAGGAGCAGCTTTTCTATATTAAATACTTTTACAATTAGATTACCACATTGATCATCTTACCCTTCACAAAAATGAATTTTTTAAGAGGTTTACCTTCCATCCATTTCTGAACTAACTCATGATCTAACACAATTTTTTCTACTTCTTCCGCCGTTGCATCTAAAGTTATATTTATATTGGTACGAACGCGTCCATTGATACTTACGGGATATTCTTTAGAAGATTCAACTACATATTTAGATTCAAATACTGGATAAGACGCATCAAGAATTGAACTAGTATTTCCTAACTCAGCCCATAATGCTTCACAAACATGCGGCGCATAAGGGGTTAATAAAATCAATAATGGTTCTAAAACAGAACGTTTATTGCATTTTAAATCCGCTAAATCATTTACGCAAATCATAAACCCACTAACTGCTGTATTGAAACTGAAACGTTCCGTATCGTCTTCCGTTTTACGAATTGTTTTATGTAAAACTTTTAATTCTTCAGCAGTGGCAACATCCTCATTCCAAACTTTACCCTTCATTTCATCATAAAACAGACGCCATAGTTTTTTGATAAATCTGTGTACCCCTTCAATACCCTTGGTGTCCCAAGGTTTGCTTTGTTCAACAGGACCTAAGAACATTTCATACATACGGAAAGTGTCGGCGCCATATTTTTGTACCAATTCATCCGGATTTACGGTGTTGAATTTCGACTTGCTCATTTTCTCTACCTCTGTTCCACAGATATATTTTCCATCTTCTAACTGAAAAGTTGCATTATTAAAATCAGGTTTCCAATTTTTGAATGATGCAGTATCAAGTTCAACTCCATCAACAATATTTACATCCACATGTAACTTATCTACTATTTCAAAATCTTTAATCAATCCCAATGAAACATATTCATTAGTTCCTTTTAATCGATATACAAATCTTGATGAACCCTGAATCATTCCTTGGTTCAATAATTTTTTAAATGGCTCATCAAATCCAATATGACCTAAATCGAATAAGGCTTTTGTCCATAATCGACTATATAATAAATGTCCAACCGCGTGTTCAGTTCCGCCGATATATAAATCAACTTGATTCCAATAATCACTCACTTTTCTATCGCAGAATGATTCGGCATTATGAGGATCCATATAACGCAAGAAATACCAACTACTTCCGGCATAACCAGGCATAGTATTGGTTTCTAATTCTTGTGCAACCCATTCAGGGATATTTGCCAAAGGACCTTCTCCTTCAGGACCAGGAGAATAAGAATCCACTGCAGGTAATAATAAAGGCAAGTCGTTTTCACTCAAGGGATAGGCAGTTCCTTCTTTCCATTTAACCGGAAATGGTTCGCCCCAATATCGTTGTCTACTAAAAGCAGCATCACGCATTCTATAATTTACCTTGGCTTTACCAATGCCCATTTCTTCTAAACGATGATTCACAATTGCTATCGCATCGCGCATTACTACTCCATTTAAAAAATCACTATTATGTAATTTTGCATCTTTAGTAGCATTCGCTTCTTCTCCATTAAAGTCATCACCTAAAATATTGGTAATGGGAATATTAAAGTGTTTTGCAAATTTATAATCCCGCTCATCTCCACATGGCACAGCCATAATTGCTCCGGTTCCATATCCTGCTAATACATATTCTGAAATCCAAATAGGTATTTGTTTTCCATTAAAAGGATTGATCGCATAAGCTCCAGTAAAACAACCACTAATTTTCTTTTCAGCCTGACGTTCTCTTTCGCTGCGGCTTTTAACATACGCACAATATTCATCCACTGCATTGTTTTGTTCGGCAGTTGTAATCTGATCAATCAATTCATGTTCAGGTGCAATAACCATGAAATCAACTCCAAAAATAGTATCAGGCCTTGTTGTATAAACTTTCAGATTTAATTTATCGGTACTCGCAGATGTACTAATGGCAAAATCAATTTCTGCACCGTAACTTTTACCGATCCAATTAGACTGCATTTCTTTCATAGAATCGCTGAATGCTACACTTTCCAAGCCTTCCAGCAAACGGTCTGCATATTCAGTAATACGCAAATACCATTGACGCAATTTCTTTTTTACAACTGGATGTCCGCCTCTTTCGCTAACACCATTCACCACTTCATCATTTGCTAAAACGGTTCCCAATGCCTCACACCAGTTTACTTCACCGTATCCACAAAAAGCAAGACGATAATTCATTAAAATTTCCTGCTGCTGCTTTTTAGAAAAATCTTTCCAATTATCTGCAGTAAATTCTGCTGGTTGATAATTCACTGCTGAAGGAAAAGGATATAAGCTATTTCCTTCTTTTTCAAAAGAAGCAATCAACAATTCAATGGGTTCTGCTTTTTGTTTATTTCTATTAAAAAAGCTATTAAACAATTGCAAAAAAATCCATTGGGTCCACTTATAATAATTGGGTTCGCAAGTGCGGATCTCTCTTTCCCAGTCGAAACAAAACCCAATATTATCTAATTGCTTTCTAAAAGTGTCGATATTCTTATGTGTACTCAGAGCAGGATGTACACCATGTTCAATGGCATATTGTTCTGCGGGTAAACCAAATGCATCATAACCCATGGGATGCAAAACATTGAACCCTTTTAAACGTTTAAAGCGACTAAAAATATCAGAGGCGATGTAGCCTAATGGATGACCAACGTGCAACCCAGCTCCACTTGGGTAGGGAAACATATCGAGTACATAATACTTTGGTTTATCACTAATATTACTTACACGATAGGCATGATTAATCTGCCATTTTTTTTGCCAATCCTTCTCAATTTTCCTGAAGTCGTATTCCATTTTTTAAAAATGTTCAATTGTTTGTGTTGTATGCCCTGGTTCAATCCTAACATATCTTTAACCCATTTAATAGATTAAAGCATTATTTTCAGATACAAAATCGGGGTTTGAATGGTTGCAAATGTAAGTGTTTAGCGGGCAAAAGCCTACATTTGCCTAACAGAGCCCGACTTGAAATTAAATCGGGGAATGGATAAAAGTATCATTATGGCCGTAGTTGGTAAATCTTCTTTAAAGCGTAGCAAACCCAGTTTTATATATAGTATCATAGGCGTAGCTCTTGTATTGTTTCTTTTAGGCATCATGGGCTGGATATTCCTCAACATAAGTTCAGTAGGTAATGCATTTAAAGAAGACATCCGTTTAAGTGCTTATTTACGCACGATGAATAAGGATACTATCGGACAAATACAGCAGTTTATTTCCTCTAAGCCTTATGCAAAAGGAGTAGTTTATGTTGATAAATCCAATGCAAAAGTTATTTGGAATAAAGAGAATAATGAAGATTGGGCAAAGATCTTAGATTCTAACCCCTTACCAGAAAGCATTGATTTCTATGCAAAAGCTTCTTATGTTAATAAAGATAGTTTAGTTAAAATATCTGATGAACTAATGTCAGCTTATGGCAATCAGATTACAGAACTGCAATACCCAAAAAGTTTGGTTACCAATCTCAACGAACGAGCATCTAAAATTGGCTTGGTTTTTTTAGTGATCGCTATTTTGCTTTGTGTAATTGTAATTTTCAGTATCGATAATACCATTCGATTGGCCATGTTTAGTAATAGATTCTTAATTAAAACCATGCAAATGGTAGGAGCCACAAGAGGATTTATTTCTAAACCAATGAATATTCAAGCAATTATCAATGGATTAATTAGTTCATTAATAGCAATAGCGCTTTTGTTTACTTTAATTGGTTGGGCTGAGAGCCAATTTGAGCCATTAAAGGCAATCCGTGATATCAATCTTACTTTGATTTTGTTCTTTGGTATGATTGTTTTGGGAGTAGGAATTTCAGTATTCAGTACTCATCGTGCTGTTTTGAAATATCTTAAAATGAAGCTTGACGAACTTTATTAACCAAGTTTTAATATTTATCGAAACAAAAATTTCCATATTCTAATTACCTTACATTTATAAAAATACCTGTGATGAGCGAACAAAAAAAACTTACTACTGCCCCTCTTTTTGAAAAAGAAAATTTTGTGTGGATGCTAATAGGCGCCATAATTGTGGCACTTGGCTTTATTTTAATGAGTGGCGGAAAAAGTGTAGATCCTAACGTTTTTGACACCAAGGAGGTTTATAGTACTACTCGCATAACTATTGCTCCAATTCTAATTGTTGCAGGACTGCTAGTTGAGATTTATGCTATTTTCAAAAAGTCGAAAGCTTAATTTAAATACTATATTATTTAAAAAAAAAAGCGATGCCTTTCATCGCTTTTTTTATTTGTACTGATATAGAAAGCCTAATTTCACCTTGTCATTATTGATTTATAAATAGTATAACCATGTCTATTTTCGATACCATTATCATAGCTATTATTGAAGGATTAACCGAATTTTTACCGATCTCCTCTACAGGGCATATGATTATTGCCAGTTCTTTTATGGGAATTGCAAAAGATGATTTTACCAAACTCTTCGAAGTTGCCATACAACTGGGTGCAATCATGTCTGTTGTTGTAATTTATTGGAAAAAATTCTTCCCCTTAAATAGATGGAATTTCTATTTTAAATTAATCGTAGCTGTAGTTCCCGCTTTGATACTTGGTTTTGTTTTTTCTAAAAAGATTGATGCATTATTAGAGAGTCCGTTAACAGTTAGTATCACATTATTATTGGGCGGATTTGTATTATTATTTATTGATAAGCTTTTCAAAAATCCTTCTGTAGAAAAAGATGAGCAGATTAGTTTATCAAAAGCTTTCATGATTGGTGTATGGCAATGTTTGGCCATGATACCTGGCACAAGTAGAAGCGCCGCTAGCATTATTGGGGGGATGCAACAAAAATTAAATAGAAATCTAGCTGCTGAATTCTCATTTTTCTTAGCAGTCCCTACAATGGCTGCTGCAACTGGCTATAAACTTTTAAAAGCTTATAAAGAAAATCCAGAACTTTTAAAGAACAAAGATAACCTTATCGCATTGGGCATTGGTAACCTTATTGCCTTTGTAGTAGCAATCATTGCTATAAAATTCTTTATTGGCTATCTACAAAAACATGGATTCCGCCTATTTGGATGGTACCGAATTATTGCCGGAATTATTCTGTTAGTTCTAATTTATACTGGTCAGCTAAAATAAAAATATCATTCAATCTACTTTTCTTAGGTTCATGAAACGGTTCTAGGTTTTGCGTTCTTTACCCTATCTTTAAAACACAAAACTAATCTCAATGCAGACTGCACCAAAAAAGGTAATTAATGGATGGGCTATGTACGATTGGGCAAATAGCGTTTATAATTTAGTAATTACTTCCACCATTTTTCCCGCTTATTACGAATCTGTTACTGGTGATGGAAATGATGCAACAGTTAATGATACTGTTCGCATATTTGGCAGAGAATTCGTTAATACCTCCTTGTATAATTACGCATTGGCAATTGCTTTTTTTATTGTGGCTATCATGTCACCGATTTTATCATCAATTGCTGATTACAAAGGCAATAAAAAAAAATTCCTTTTCTTCTTTTGTACCATGGGTAGCTTTGCTTGCAGCGCCATGTTTTTTTACGACAAAACCAATCTAATATATGGTCTTTGCTGTTTAATAATTGCTTGTATAGGTTTTTGGAGTAGTTTGGTTTTTTACAATTCCTATCTTCCTGAGATAGCAGCTCCCGAAGACCAAGACAGGGTTAGTGCAAGAGGTTTTGCCATGGGATATATAGGCAGTGTTATTTTGCAGATTATCTGTTTTGTATTTGTGATGTCTCCTAAAACTTTTGGAATAGATGGAAATAAGGCAGCACAGATTTCCTTTTTATTAGTGGGGATTTGGTGGTGGGGATTTGGACAACTTTCACTTAGCAGACTACCAGAGGGTACACCCGCATCTCACAAAAAAAATGAAGGCAGTATTTTAACTACTGGTTATAAAGAACTTCATAAAGTATGGAAACAGTTAACCCATATGCCAGTATTGAAAAGATACCTTGCTGCATTTTTCTTTTATAATATGGGGGTTCAAACAGTTATGTTGGCTGCAACACTTTATGGTAAAAGTGAATTGAACATTCCTACAACCAATTTAATCATTGCCATATTAATTATACAATTGGTTGCAATACCAGGTGCTTATTTAATAGCTAAACTTTCTGAAAAAATTGGAAATTTCAGAGCACTAATGTTTACCATTATTATTTGGATTGCTTTATGTATTGTAGGTTATTACATACCCAGAAATGGTATTAATCAATTTTATATTCTTGCTATTTTAGTTGGATTTGTAATGGGTGGTATCCAATCTCTCAGCAGAAGCACTTATGCAAAATTGATGCCTGTCACCAAAGACACAACATCTTTCTTTAGCTTTTACGATGTAACCGAAAAGATTGCTATTGTAATCGGTATGTTTAGCTTTGGATACATCAATGAAATAACTGGATCTCAAAGAAACTCGGTTTTAACATTAGTAATTTTTTTCGTGATAGGATTTTTACTATTACTGTTTGCAATGAAAAAGCAAAAAACCGAATTAGCTTAATACATGAAACTATATACAATTGAAGCAGGAAATTTTAAGTTAGATGGTGGTGCCATGTTTGGTGTTGTTCCAAAAAGCATGTGGAACAAACTAAACCCAGCCGATGATAATAACTTATGTAACTGGGCTTTAAGATGCTTATTAATTGAAGATGGAAATCGACTGATATTAATCGACAATGGAGTTGGTGATAAACAGGATGCCAAATTTTTTGGTCACTATTATTTGAGTGGCGAAACAGATATCAATAAAGCCCTTACTTCATACGGGTTTCACAGTTCAGACATTACAGATGTTATACTTACACATTTACATTTTGATCATTGCGGTGGTAGTATAAAAAGGGTTGGCGACAAATTAGTACCCACATTCGAAAATGCGGTATACTGGTCGAATGAACAGCACTGGCAATGGGCAACGGTTCCAAATGATAGAGAAAAAGCCTCTTTCTTAAAAGAGAATATTTTACCAATTAAAGAAAGTGGGCAGTTGCAAATGATTTCGCTACCAGATGGTGGATTAGAAATTGATGGAAAACTTGGTTCTACTAAATTCAGTGATAATATTAGTTTGCGTTTTGTAAATGGACATACTGAAAAAATGATGCTCCCTCAAATAAACTATAAGGGAAGTACCATAATATATATGGCTGACCTTCTTCCTTCTGTTAATCATATACCACTACCCTATGTAATGGCTTATGACATGTTTCCATTAACTACTTTGAACGAAAAAAAATCGTTTCTGGAAGAAGCTATAAAAGAAGACTATCTTTTATATTTCGAACACGATGCATTTAACGAGGGTTGTACTTTGCATCAAACTGAAAGAGGGATACGATCTAACACCATTTTTAATTTAACAGATTTATAATCTATCGCTTAATGAAAGCTTAAATTTGAAGTTAGTGGATAACGAAGATTACGGTATTGCATCATATCAACTTTTACACTTCCTACAACAATCGGACTTTCAATTCTGAGAGGTATATGATTAGCATCGTCGCTTACCCAAACAGTCATTTTTTCTCCACCTGAGAACATGGTACCCTTTACAAGCAAAGGCTTGAAGCGAATTGCTCGAAATTTTCCATACTTAGTTTTAATGGTTTCCTTCCCTTCATATTTGATATAGAGATTATGTACTTCGTTATCAAGAAACATACTAAATGGTATTTTATCATCAGGTTGATATCTATTAAAGTCTATATTTCTTGCATAATAAATAGCACTTAACACATCCTGAATACAACCAGGAACTTTAAAAACACCATTCGTAGTAACTGCGGTATTTGTCTGTTGATTAAAGCTTACGTTTTCACTTTGTTTGAACCCTCCTTCATTTATATTTCTGATAAATTTCAGTGGCTGTAAATTAGTAGTGTCGAAGTAAGTTTCATATCGATCTCTTACTTTAAAAATCCAATCATAGCTTGGATTTGAATTGCCAATACCTACCACATGATATACAGGCTTATTATTAATGCGATCAAGGGCTACCGTAAAATTAGCATCACCAGCATTCACATATAAGCCTATAACATTGTAAAATACTACAAAAGAGATGCTTTCTCCATCTTGAAAAGTGGTATTATGGATACCACAAAAGTCATCTCCTGCAGTCAGCCTGCGTGAAACACTAATCAGCAAAAAAAATAGCATCCACTTTTTCCAGCCTATCATTCGATCTTACTTTTACGCTCAGTAAATTAAATTAACTATTCAAGTTATTTTTGTTCTTTTTGTTTTTAAATAGTCGCACCCCCAAAATTAGAATACTTCCTGCAATAGCTGGAATGATTAAATTAATAATCCAAATTCCTGCTGCTGCAGCAATAATGCCAATATGATTTGTACTCAATAACCCAAATAATTGAAGACTTACTTTACCCCGAAATCCAAGTTCCGCCAACGCTATTGATGGAACCATTGCCAGAACTAAAAAAAGCACTGATACCATCATCGCCATACTCACAATACTCGCCTCTACGCCAAATACCTGTAACAATAATACATATTGAATGATAAATACAACGTATCGGGCAGCAGATAAAAATAAAATTCTTGTTAATTCTCTCCAATGAAGTGCCTCTAGTTTTTCTATAAAGTATCTGAACCTAGCAATAAATGGTATTTTTTCAATTAGCTTGATAAAAAGTGCCACATTGAAATATAAGATAGTGAATAAAAATACGCCAATAAATAAAGAAATCATTAAGGCATCAAGCCAAAAACCATTTAATCCTTCAAACCCTTTTAACTGATTCAATATGGTAAGTCGTAGACCTGTTAACGCAAAAAGGCCGACGAAAAACGTAACTAAAATTTGACTCATTGACCCCACTAAGGAAAGTGCCACTGCTTTTAAACGATTGCCTTCATGCAAATAAAGAATTCTTCCTACAAAATCACCGGCTCTATTAATGGTATTTAATGCAAAGGCCTGGCCCGTGAATATGGCTCTATAGGCGTTCCAAAAACTTATTTTTTCAATCCTACTTACTAGTATCTGCCATTTTTTTGCTTCAATTCCCCAATTAAGAAACATGAGAAGAATCACCAAAAAGATCTTCCAATTTGATTGGGTCAAAAATGCATCTTTTATTAAATGCCAAGAAACTTGAACATCTCCCTGTTGTTTTATCTGCCGATAAATCGAAAAAGATAGCCATACAAAAAGTGCAGGGCCCACAAAATAATTCAGAAATATTTTAAGTTTTCTAGACAGTATTTTATTATTTAAGTTCATTGCAAAGAACGGTTAACATCTCGAGACTGAAAAATAGGTATGATATGATCCCTAATATTAGTTGGTCTCCCTCAAAATATTGAGGCCCAAATCATATCATCAAAATCAAATTATAAACACCTGAAATAGGTTATTTTTACCAAGATGAACAAAAAATCGCAGATCATATTAGGCATTGATCCTGGTACTACCGTATTGGGATTTGCTCTTTTAAGAATTGAAAACAACCAGCCACAAGTTTTGTTGATGGATGTTCTGAAACTATCCCATCAAAAAGATATTTATGCCCGTTTAGAAATGATTCATACCAAAGTAATGGAACTTATCAAACTGTATCAACCCAACACTTTTGCCATTGAAGCTCCATTTTTTGGAAAGAATGTTCAAAGTATGTTGAAATTAGGTAGGGCTCAAGGTGTTGCCATTGCAGCTGCTATGCATGCTAAACTTTCAGTTACCGAATACTCACCTAAAAAGGTAAAACAATCCATCACAGGAAATGGAAATGCAGATAAGGATCAAGTCTGGAAAATGCTTCAACGAGTATTATCTATTGATGAGCAACCCAAATATTTTGATGCAACGGATGCGTTAGCCGTAGCCCTCTGTCATCATTACCAAACATCTTCTGTTCTAGGAACTGCAGTTAAAGGTTTAAAAGGCTGGGATGATTTTATTGCTAAAAACCCTGGGCGCATAAAAAAATAAGTGTTAGAGATTATATAATATCAATTCCTGAATATCAACAAAGTCTTCCGGCCCAAGTTTTAGTTTCTCTCTGGTAAAATTCAAATCATCTGCATTATTAATTGGTACTAAATGTAAATGTGCATGTGGCACTTCTAATCCTACCACACTTATTCCGCAACGGTTACAGTCAAATGCTCTTTCAATTGCTTTTGCGATCGGTCGAGAAAACAATAAAATTTCAGCTAAGTAATCTGCAGATAAATCGAAGAATTGATCTGTCTCAATTTTCGGTACCACTAATACATGCCCCTTTACCAATGGAAAAATATCTAGA
>Ga0208106_1000003_pt1 | contig 150566 bp, 141 predicted proteins | sample CryBogCBE25Jul08_FD_184577 | JGI IMG/M metagenome (GOLD analysis project Ga0208106, IMG submission 184577) | Freshwater microbial communities from Crystal Bog, Wisconsin, USA - CBE25Jul08 (SPAdes) | ecosystem: Environmental > Aquatic > Freshwater > Lake | place: Crystal Bog, Wisconsin, USA...
TCGTTTATTTGTACCCATTTTGGGATCATTGTATAATTGGTTGTTAAACGGTTTTGAATTTTTGGCCGTCAGCGTGATCATTTTTTGTGTTATTTTCTTAATTCGTAGAAATATTCTCAAGCTGAAGCGCTTTGTGAGTAAGGATTTGAACGGATGGCCAAGATCTGATGCAAATTATATTCTATTCACGGAGATTGTGTTGATGAGTTTATTTCTAACTATGAACGCCTGCGATTTAACCCTCCAATCTCATGGAAGTGAACACTATCATCAAACCGGACAATTCTTTTTTTCTGGAATAATCAGTCCTTTATTTGACGGATTAAACGAAAATACAATAATAGCAATTGAAAGGTCATGTTGGTGGTTACATATTATAGGCATTTTTGCGTTCTTGAATTACCTACCCTATTCAAAACACTTACATATCTTATTGGCATTCCCCAATGCCTATTATGCGAGATTAGAGCCGATGGGTAAGATGAAGAATATGCTTTCCGTTCAAAACGAAGTGTTATATGCAATGCAACCCGAATTAGCTCCTACCAATGTTCCCCCACCAGCAAGGTTTGGGGCAAAAGATATATTTGATTTAAGCTGGAAAAGCTTATTAGATGCTTATAGCTGCACCGAATGTGGAAGATGCACTGCAGCTTGTCCGGCTAATACAACGGGTAAAATATTAAGTCCGAGGAAGATCATGATGCGTACCCGTGATCGTTTGGAATTGGTTGGAAAAAATATTACACTCAATAAAACATTTGTTGACGATCAGAAATCATTATTGCATGATTATATTTCTGTAGAAGAATTAAGAGCTTGCACAACCTGCAATGCCTGTGTAGAAGCTTGTCCGGTAAGTATTTCCCCATTAAATATAATTTTAGAACTAAGACGTTCATTGATAATGGAAGAAAGTAATGCACCCCAGGAATGGAATGGCACATTCAGTAATATTGAAAATAATTTTGCACCATGGAAGTTTTCTCCCGACGATCGAGATCTTTGGACTGTAGAAATGTAATTAAATAAAGGGCTTATAAACGATCCGGTATAATTGTAACAATGCAGTTAGTAAAAAGATAATTCCCATTACCATATTCAATGTTTTATTACTGGTTTTCAGTTTGTTTACAAGCCAGTTGCCTCCGTGAATGTAAACAGCTAGTCCAGCAATAGTTCCAGTGCCCGCTCCAATTGTAAATAAATTATAGGCAAAAGGATTTACAGCTAACATTTTAGCTTGAATCAAAGTGGAAGTCCACAAAAACCAAAAAGGTATTTGTACAGGATTCAAGGCACTCATCATCATACCTAATAAAAAACGATGGATATTATTGTTTAATACCAAGGCTTTCTTTTCAGCTTGTTGTTTTCTTGCAGTAATAAATGCCATTATTCCTAAAACTAAAAACAAAACAACGGTCAACCATCCTAATCCCAGAAATACCATTCTATGCATAACTACCCAATCCATACCAATTAAAGCGAATCGGAGATAAACCATTTCAATAATTGCCACACCAATTGCAAATTGCCAGGCTTTTTTAAAACCTTCCTGTAAGCCCACTTGTGTGGCAGTAAAGCTCATGTTACCTAAAGGCAATTGACCAAGGAAACTGACTAGAAATCCAAAAAGCAGATTAGTAAACATAGTAACAATATTAGTCAATCTAACAGATTAGTCAATTAAAACTAAATCATCATTTATAATAACAAAAATGAATCTAGGAGTTATAAAGTTCAATCGGCATAAATTTTGATATAAAATAAAATACTACTGTTTAGTTTATCTTTCACCAAAATAAGATTGAATGAGAAATTACAAGATCATTAGCATGTTTCTTATAACATACTTATATTATTTTGAAGTTAGCGCTCAAAATATTGATTCTGCTTTAACAAACTTTTATCAACAATCCTCTTTCGAAAAAGCTTACGTTCATTTTGACAATAGCAAGTATGCTGCAGGACAAACCATCTGGTATAAAGCTTATCTATTAAATGGATTTGAACCTTCCCTGATTTCCAAAAACTTTTATATCGATTGGTATGATGATCAGGGAAAATTAATTAGCTCAACAATTACCCCTATCAACTATTGCTATTCCTCTGGAAATTTTAATGTGCCTGAAAAATATACTGGCAAATACATTCAAGCTATTGCTTATACTAAATGGATGCGAAATTTCGATTCGGCATATTTTTTCAAGCAAAAATTTTCCATTATTTCTGCTTTAACAAAACAAGAAATAACAAATTCAGCATTACCACAAACCTTCGTTCAGTTTTTACCAGAGTCGGGCAATTTCATTTTAAATAAACAAAACTCAATTGCATTCAAAGCTGTTAATCAAAGTGGCCTTCCAGAATCTGTTAAGGGAATTATTAGAAATAAAACAGGTGATTCAATCACATCCTTTAAATCTATACATGATGGGATGGGAAAGTTTTTAATACTACCATTATCAAATGAATCCTATACCGCTGAATGGAAAGACATTCTTGGAATAACTCATCAAAAAGTGTTGCCGGATGCAGTTAATGAAGGTGTGAATTTAATAATCGAATCAGGATCAGCTAACAGGATCTTTCATATTCAAAGAACGCAAACTGTACCAGAATCCATGAAAAACTCGGTGTTAGTTGCACAGATGAACGGAAGGATTCTCTTTAAAGCAAATATCAATCTCTCTGATAAAGAATCACTCTCAAGTACCTTACCCTTGAGCAAGATTAGTTCAGGTATTTTACAACTCACTTTATTTGATGCAAATAAAATACCATTATGTGAGAGAGTTTTATTTATAAAAAATACAGATTACCTCATCAACACAACTATTAAAGTAGATACAATTAATACAGTAAAGCGTGGAAAAAATGTAATAGAAATTGAAATGGCCGATAGTAGTTTTGCTAACTTTTCACTAGCCATCACAGATGCTTCTTTAAATGGTTCTCCTGAAAATACTATTGAATCGCAATTGTTACTTCAAGGAGATTTAACCGGAAATATTTATCAACCCGCCTATTATTTTAGTTCTAATGCAGACAGTATCTCCAATCATTTAGATTTAGTAATGCTAACCAATGGATGGAGAAGATTTAAATGGAGCAGTATTTTATATCATCCATTATCCAATTTGCCCTTCGCAAAGGATTCAGGATATCAGAATATTATTGGAAAAATTCCGGCTCTACCCAATAATAAAAACAATACTCCAGTGAACATCAATTTAATATTCGCTGCAAAAGACTCCAGCGAAAATATGTTGACTGTTCCCATTATGGATGATGGAAGCTTTACTGCAAAAAATGTAATTCTATACGATACCTCAAAGATTTTTTATACGATTGATGGTATTAAACATATAGCAAAAGCTAAAGTGAAAATTGAAAATGATTTTTTTAAAATCGATTCCAATGTGTCACTAATATCAGATTCCATTAGAACTGATACAGCTGGGCTTAGTAAATTTCTATACCTTATTGAAGAGCAAAAAAAAGTTGATTTATTAAAACAACAAACAACACTCAAAGAAGTTACCGTTCGTTCTATTGCAAAAACAAGATTAAAACAATTGGATTTAAAATATGCCAAGGGAATATTTAGTGCTGAGGCAAGTGCAGCTTTTGATATGAGTACTTTGGAAAATGCCAGCCATACACAATCTGTTTATGATTTTCTTACCGGCAGAGTTCCAGGCTTAGTGATTGGTGGAACCCTTGGTGGAACTGCTACTGAAGGAGTTGCGGAATTTAGGGGAGGTACACCCACTTTTTACTTAAACGATATTTATATCCCCACTTCTGATTTACCAAATATTGATTTAAGTATAATTGCTTATATCAAAATATTTAATCCGCCATTTGTTGGAGGAATGAGTGGAGATATTGCTACCGCAATGGTGGCAAATGGGAAAAAGGGTGGTATCTCATTACCTAAAAATGTAACAGCAAGTGGCGGCGCAATTGTGATGTACACAAAAATAGGTGACGATATAGCTCCTGAGAAAAATATTTATAACACCAGTAGAATGGACTATCAAATGCTGGCAGGCTACGCTCCTTTTAAAGAATTTTATTCACCCAACTATGCTGAAAATGAACAAGCTTATTCCACAAAAGATTTACGCCCTACTCTACTATGGAATCCATGGATCAATCTGGACAAGTCAAATAAAAAAGCAATCATTCGTTTTTACAATAACGATATTACACATTCCTTTCAGTTAATTCTGGAGGGAATGGATAGCAAAGGTAAATTGGTTCATCTTTGTAAAGTATTGAAGTAGATGCTTAAAATGATGTTTATGAATATTAGACTAATGGTCATTTTATTGTTTGTAGTATTAAAATCAAATTCCCAATATCGAATTGAAGGCCATGTGGTAGATAGTGTAAGTCTAAAACCATTGGTGGGTGTGAATATATTTTTAAGTCACACTACCATCGGAATAAATAGTAATGACAAAGGGGATTTCCAGCTTGGCAATCTAAAACAAGGAAAATACGAATTGGTCATTTCTTCTTTAAATTATGAAGACTATATTATTCCCATTCAAATCAATCAAAAGATTGAACCATTTTTAATTAAACTGAAGCCAAGCGCAAACATTTTAAAAGAAGTGGTAGTTGAATCCTATGATCCGAAGGGTTGGTATCAATGGGGGGATCAATTCAAGCAAAATTTCATGGGTGCTCCTATATTAGCAAGGAATTGTATTTTATTAAACCCAGAAGTGGTGAAGTTTAAGTTTAATCCTAAAACAAATAAGCTTCGCGTTTTTTCTAGCGAAAAACTGATTTTCGAGAATAAATATTTAGGGTATAAAATCTATTATTTACTTACTAAATTTGAACTCGATTTTAATACTAAATCTTTTTCATTCAAAGGGTACCCTCTGTTTGAAGAATTAAAAACTACTAAAACTAAAGAAGCCAATAAATGGGCTCAGGCAAGAGCTGAAACTTTTAAAGGTTCAATGCGTCATTTTATCAGAAGTTTATATGCCAATCAACTAGAAAAAGATGGGTTTGAAATGAGAGAAGCAAAAAACATCAATAATGAGGAAAAAATAAGATCGATTGAATTGATGAGGCAAATTCAAGAAAAAGTAGATAAAGGTGATAGTTCTATTTATAGGATTGATAGAGATTCTTTAGACTATTATATGAAAGTAAATGCGCTTACTTTTGGTGAAACAATAGTTGTTTTAAACAAACTCATTCCAAGAGACAATATTGTTTTCAATACGAGTAGTTCCATGGAACCCAACTCGAAATCAGTATACTTTGAAGGCATGTTGGAAGTTATCTATCTTAACAAAAAGATGCCTTACGAATATGTAAAAGCTTTCCCAAATTATTCCACAAAAGACAATATTCGTACCGATATTTATTTGCGACCCAATAAGTCAATTTCGATTTACCCAAATGGAACTTACTTCAGCGGGCTAGATTTATTTACTGATGGATATTGGTCATGGTCTGAAAAGGTAGCCACCATGATGCCAAGTGACTATATGATTCCTGAAAGCAATAGTAAATAAATCCTATCTAATAAGTTGGTTTACCACTTATTACAATTTTAGACTGTAATTGATATATCTGTTAAATTATAGGTTAAACTTCAAAGATTCTGTTGAAACCCTACAGAACAGGATATCATAGATATTTTTTATATTGTGTAAGAATTAATAAACATGAAAAAAATAATATTTTTATTATCTCTTGTATTTATATCGAGTAAAACTTTTGCACAATGGCAACAATCCAAATTAGATTTTAGTCTTCCAACCGAAAGTGTTGCGGTAAATCAAAATGACCCAGCTTTACTTCAAACCTTACTTAGAAATTCAACGAACATAAGTTATACTGATATAGAGGGTACTGCATTTTGGAAAGAGAATTGGCAGAAAGCATATATGTATACCCGAGCAGGTAATATTATTTTGTTGGATAAAGCAAAAATGAATTTATACGCTGGTGAGTTACATTATATATCAGCTTCAGGGACAGAACTAGCGGTAGAAACATCTGCAGTATCCAAGGTTGTTTTTATGCAAACAAAAGATTCCTCAAAATTGGATGCTGTTTTTGCAGTACTTGATAATTATATTGATAAAACACCAGCTGCATTTTTTAGAGTATTTAATTCTGGCAATTATCAATTACTCCTTTTGGAGCAAAAGAAGGTAAAAACAACTCCATATGATCCGCTTCAAGCAAAAGCTATTTCGTCTTTTTATTCCAATTATAATTATGCATTGATTAATAATGGGAAAATTTTTCCTTTAAAAGATTTGGATAAAACAAGCCTATTAAGCAATTTACCCTTTAATACAGAATATGAAATTTGGCTGAAAGAGCACAAAAATAAATTGAATAACAAAACAGATGTAGTATCGTTTCTAAATTATGTAAATAGTCTGATTCCTGTTAACATCAGCAATTAAGTTATGGCCAATAAACTGGCTTTATATTGGTTCCTAAAAGTGTACAATTCACACATGCAGGAGTTGAAAATATAAAAGAAATAATTCCTCCTGTAGTCGACGACTCATGAACCATTGCCGGAATAAATCCACCCCATTGAGCCGAGGTTATAGAATCAATATTGTTAGATACAACTTTGGCTAAACAATCAGTTTTATAATCCCAATATCTCAATTGATTTTTGCTAATAAATGTTCTTGATTCTTTCACCTGGCATATATCTATATACCCAACCACTGGCTGAGCAGGATTGTTGATACAATGAATATTACCCACTAATTCAGAAGGTTGCGCATCAAATACCGAACCTGTAGATTCTGTATTCTTTTTCATTTTTTGCAAGAATTGGTACTTTCCAACACTCAAACTATATTGTCTGGTTAAAATGCTATACAAATAATTTATTTTAACCGAAGAAGCCGGAATAAAATTCAGCGGAAGCATTATTTTATTATCGCTTAAACTAACAGTTGATCCTAATAAAATATTAGTAGAATTTGCAGTTGGCCAACATTTAATAATTGTAGTATCAAATGAAACTCCTTGTGGATCCAGATATACAACTTCATATTGCAAACCATTTGATGTATTTATTTGCTTTAATTTAAAATATTCCAAAAAGGGTGAATGATACTCCCAGGTTTCGGTATAATCCCATTGGTAATATTTAGTTTGGTTTGTTGGATCATGGGTATTAATATACAATTGCACACCAGTAGTATCCTGTTTCCAACTTACACTATCAATGGGAGGAGTTGATTGAACAGATACAAAATCTGATTGGTACTTTTTGCCATCTAGTGTAAGAATATTTAATCGATACTTTATGGCATTATTTAAGCTTAATCCCTGGCTACTATAATTACCTGCACTTGATTCTAGTAAGTTGAATTGGGTATTATTTTCTCCTTCTACAAAAACGGTGGCTCCTGATTCATATATCACGAAAGCACTATCCAGTTTAGTAGTTCTCTTTAATACAATATTGGTTAGCCCTGTTCCTGCATTGATCACACCTTCAACAACTAAGTACCCTGTTGCTGGCGTAATTGCAGGTGATACATATTTCTCCTTACAATTCCACAACAGGAAAATTAATAGACACCCGACAAGCATTTTTTTCATATTTTAAATTTACAGATTTAAAGCTTATCTCATTTAGTTACATCTCCAATTATTCTATTTTGAGTTACATTCGTAGAAACATTTGTTATATGAAGGTGAATACTATGGCCGAATTGATGATGAATGGGGAAACTCCTGAAGTTTTATTTTGGGTGGGATGCGCTGGAAGTTTTGATCAGCGAGCTCAAAAGATTACTAAAGCATTTGCAACAATCCTTCAAAAAGTTGGTGTTAAGTTCGCCATATTGGGAAAAGAAGAAGCATGCACCGGTGATCCCGCCAGAAGAGCCGGCAATGAATTTTTATTTCAAATGATGGCTTATCAAAATATTCAGATCCTTAATGGATATGGCATCAAAAAAATTGTGACAACTTGCCCACACTGCTTTAATACCCTCAAAAATGAATACCCGGAATTAGGTGGAACTTATGACGTCATTCATCACACTACTTTTTTACAAGAACTCATCGATCAAGGAAAGATAAAACTTAAAGAAGGTGGAACTTATAAAGGAAAGAAGATTTCTTACCACGACAGTTGTTATTTAGGTAGATCCAACAATATATATGAGGCCCCTCGTAAGGTTTTAGAAGCCCTTGAAGGCGAACTGATAGAAATGAAACGCTGTCGCAGTAACGGCCTCTGTTGTGGCGCAGGTGGTGCACAGATGTTTAAAGAAGACGAACCCGGAGATAAAAGAATTAATATCGAAAGAACAGATGAAGCCCTGGAAACAGGTGCATCAGTAATTGCATCTGCCTGTCCTTTCTGTAACACTATGATGACCGATGGTGTTAAGAACCGCGAAAAAGAAGGTTCGGTGGAAGTTTTAGATATTGCAGAAATGATTGCGGAATCTATGGAATAGTAGTTTATTTTTGTATTATGGATTTCGAATACGCACACCTCATCCCTGAAAACTTCCATCCAAATTCACGCGTTTGGATTTATCAAAGTAGTCGCTTGTTTTTTATTAGCGAAGCTTTAGAAATAGAGGAAATACTCAATAGTTTTGTAGATTCCTGGAAAAGTCATGGTGCCCCAGTTAAAGGATATGCTAATTTATTGTTTGGTCAGTTTGTGGTTTTAATTGCCGACGAAACAACTATTCAAGTTGGCGGATGTAGCGCTGATACTTCGGTGCATATGATTCAGGACATAGAAAAAAGATTTAAAGTTGATATGTTCAACCGCCAGAATCTGGCATTTGTAATTAAGGATAAAATTCAAACATTACCCCTTGCTCAATTAAAATATGGTTTTGAAAATGGTTTTCTTCATGCGGGAACGCCTTATTTTAATAACCTGGTTGCTACTAAACACGAGTTATTGAATAATTGGATTACCCCAGTAAAAGATAGTTGGCTTTCTGCTAAAATTCCTGCTGAAGTTGGTTCAGTAAATAAATAAAAATAAATGATTCAGGTATACGGAATTAAAAATTGTAATACAATTAAAAGTACCCTTGACTGGTTAAAATTAAATCAAATTGATTTCGAGTTTCATGATTATAAGAAAACAGGAATCACAGAAGAAAAATTACAAGATTGGTGCAAGCAAAAGGGTTGGGAAGTCTTACTAAATAAAAAAGGAAGTACCTGGAAGGCTTACGATATCAACCATCAACGAAAAATCGTAAACGAAAAGACTGCTATCGCTTTCTTATTGGAAAAGAATAGCGCCATAAAAAGACCTATCATTGAAAAGGATGGCAAAATCATCGCTATTGGTTTCGACGAAACTGGTTATACTTTATTGTTTGGAAAATAGTTGATTATTTAAATATCGATTTCAACATATCATCCAATTCAGCACCTCTTAAATTTTTTCCTACAATTCTACCTGTTGGATCAATTAACATATTTGCAGGAATGGATTGTATTTTATAAATCTGTGCTACTGCATTGTTCCAATAATTTAAATCGCTTAATTGTGTCCATGTTAAACCATCTGCTTTAATGGCTTCCAACCATCTTGACTTTTCTTGATCTAACGATATACCTAATACCGTAAAGTTCTTTGTCTTATATCTATTATATGCCTTAACTACATTTGGGTTTTCTTGACGACATGGGCCACACCAACTAGCCCAGAAATCTAGTAATACATATTTCCCTTTGAAAGAAAAAAGTGAAACAGGTTTTCCATTCACATCTTTCTGAGTAAAATCGATTGCCATAGATCCTACAGCACCTAATTTAGCATCATCAATGGCCTTTCCAATAGCAGCAGCGTAAGGGCCTTTCAAAGCATTACCCGAAAATTTTGCAAAGTAAGGTTCTAACTGTGGTGCCCCCCCTTCCATTAATGGACTAATCGCATACAAAACAAAAGGGGAAACCGATGAGTTTGGTTTTTTATTGATGAATTCAGCAGCAGTGCTAATCACTTGTTGTTTCAACTCTGTAAACTCTTTCATCATTGTCGCGCGGCTATTTGGATCTTTTTCCAGATTAATTTTTCCAGCCAAACCGTTGAGTCTTTCTTTATAAGGATCCAGCAAATTTTTAAACTCGAGATAATCGAACTCAGTTTCTGAACCAGAAAACTGTAAAGCTTTGATTTGATTAATATCGCCAGAAATGGTTAAAGATTCATTACTAATAAACATATCTGTCATTTCGGTGAGACCTGAAAAACTCAAAATACATAATTCAGCATTTTCTAATTTTCCACTTAAAATAAATTCGCCACCTTTTGAAATAGAAGTTGCTAAAATTTTTCCATCACTTCCAGATTTTAAAGACAGTTTTGTACTGTCTTTAAGTCCAATGATTTTTGCTTTTATATCAAAACCTTTTATATTTTGAGCAAACGAAACAAATGGGAATAACAATAAAAAAAATAAAAATTTTTGCATAATTATTTAGAATGACGGCTTTTTAATATTTCAACAACATGATCCAATTTATAACCTTTCGCATTTAGAAGCAACAAATAATGAAACATTAAATCTGCTGCTTCGTTCAAAAATAACGCTTCATTATCATCTTTTGCTTCGATAACTAATTCAACTGCCTCTTCCCCTACTTTCTGAGCCACTTTATTAATCCCTTTCGAAAATAGTTTTGCAACATAAGACTCCTCTGGAGAAGCTTTTTTTCTCAAATCAATGATATCTTCTAAGTAATTTAAGAAATTACTACTATGGTTTTTTTCCATCCAACAAGTATCAGCCCCAGTATGACAAACTGGTCCTTGTGGATGCGCTTTGATTAATAAGGTATCATTATCGCAATCAATAGCCAGAGATTTCAATTCCAAAAAATTTCCGCTTTCTTCACCCTTTGTCCAAAGTCTTTGCTTGCTTCTACTAAAAAAAGTAACACGCCCGAGCTCTTCTGTTTTCTGCAATGCCGCTTCATTCATAAATCCCAACATCAACACTTTTTCTGTATCAAAATCCTGAACAATGGCAGGCACTAATCCATCCGCATATTTTGTAAAATCAATTTTCATAACTCTCTTATTATATTCTAACAACTATCCCCTTTTCATTTAAATATTGTTTCAAAGCCGGTATTCCAATTTCCTTAAAATGAAAGATACTTGCGGCTAAAGCAGCATCTGCCTTTGCTATCTCAAACACATCCACAAAATGATCCATCGTCCCACCACCACCAGAAGCAATAACTGGCACTGGCAATTGCTTAGCCAGAGTTGCTGTTATGTCCAAAGCAAAACCTTGCTTCGTGCCATCGTGATTCATAGAGGTAAGTAAAATTTCACCAGCCCCCAAATCTACGGCCTGTTTTGCCCAATCTACACATTTTGTATCTGTTTTAACTCTTCCTCCGTTTAAATACACATACCAATTGCCATCTGCTTCTAATTTGGTATCAATAGCTAAAACTACACACTGACTCCCAAACTCTTTTGCTAATTGATTAATTAATTGGGCATTTTTAAAAGCTGAAGTATTTACTGAAATTTTATCAGCTCCATTTTGCAATAGTATACTTACATCTTCCACACTACTAATACCACCACCAACTGTAAAAGGTATATTAATATGGTGTGATATTCTGTTTACTAACTCACTTAAAGTTTTTCTTTTTTCAATGGTTGCAGTAATGTCCAAAAATACTAATTCATCTGCACCCTGAGCTGCGTATAATGCTCCCAATTCAACAGGATCTCCTGCATCACGGATATTTTCGAAGTTGACTCCCTTAACAGTACGTCCATCCCGAATATCTAAACAGGGAATAATTCTTTTTGTTAGCATTAATAATTCCTTTAAAAATCTATAACAAGAACTTTAAATCTTTTAATTGGATTCTTCCTTCATATATGGCTTTACCAATAATTGCTCCAGCGCAACCAATTGATTTTAATGCATAAAGATCATCCATAGAACTAACCCCACCGCTTGCAATAAACCAAAGTGAAGGAAATTGCTCAATGACCTTTTTGTATAAATTAAGAGATGGCCCTTCCAGTTTACCATCTTTACTAACGTCTGTGCAGAAAACTTGTTGAATACCATGCTCCACATAATCATTCAAAAAATCATAAATATCAATATCAGTGGTTTCTAACCAACCTGCTACAGCAATTTTTTCTGATTTTAAATCCGCACCTAATAAAAATTTATCGGCACCATACTCATTTAGCCAACTCACAAAAACATCTCTTTGCTTAACCGCTAAGCTTCCAATGGTAGCATAAGCCGCACCAGATTCAAAAACAATTTTTAAGTCTTTATCTTGTTTAATACCACCTCCAAAATCTATACTTAATGTAGTACTCGCAGCAATTTGTTGCAATACGACCCAGTTTTTTACGGTTCCTTCTTTTGCACCATCCAAGTCGACCAAATGCAATCTTTTTAAACCAGCACCTTCAAACGCTTTTGCCACTTCCAGAGGGTTTTCATTGTAGATGGTTTTTTGCTCATAATCACCTTGCGTAAGCCGTACACATTTTCCATCAATAATATCAATAGCAGGAATTATTTCCATGATTTCGTTTTCTAAAGATTTATAAAATTTTTAAGTATCTGCTCTCCAATAGCTGCACTTTTTTCAGGATGAAACTGTACCCCATAAAAGTTGTTTTTATGAAGAGCGGCACTATAAGGTAAAACATAATTTGTAGTTGCAATTGTATGTTCTCCTTTAGCAGCATAATATCCATGAACAAAATAACAATAACTATTCTCCTTTAATCCACTAAAAAGCTGTGTTTTTAAATCGTATATCGAGTTCCAACCAATCTGCGGAACTTTCAAATGCTGTTGAATTTGTAAATCTGGATTGAACTTCTTTACCTGTTCATCAAATATTCCTAGGCATTTAGTATTATTCTCTTCGCTATAAGCACACATCAATTGCATTCCTAAACAAATACCCAGCACCGGCTGTGTTAAACTATTAATTAATTTATCAAGTCCTCTATGTTTCAAATAATTCATAGCGGTACTAGCTTCTCCAACTCCAGGAAAAATTACTTTATCTGCTGATTTAATCAAGTCTTCTTCATCTGTTACTAAGGCATCAATACCTATTCGTTCAAGGGCATACAATACCGATTGAATATTCCCAGCATTGTATTTGATGATCACTAGTTTCATGAATTCAATTTAACTGCTTAAATGATACTACTTAAAAATTGCTTTACTGATAAGGCAATATCTTTTGAGTTTTCTAAAGCTTTAATAAAAGCAGTTCCGATAATTGCACCATTCGAATACTTTGATGCAGATTCAAATGTTTCTTTGTCTTTAATACCAAATCCAACCAATACTGGATTTTTCAAATTCATTTCTTGCAAACGAAGTAGATACTGCTCCACTGCATTAAAATCTTTATCACTGCCTGTTGTAGCAGATGAACTTACCGCATAAAGAAATCCAGTACTTAAGGAATCTAATTTTCTAAGACGCTCCTCTGAAGTTTCTGGTGTTACCAGAAATATAAAATCTAATCCATTCTTTTTTATAATAGCCCCAAATTCAATTTCAAATTCATGCTCCGGCAGGTCTGGCAGAATCAATCCATCAACACCTACAGCCGCTGCTTCTGAACAAAATTTTTCAAATCCATATTGAATAACGGGATTCATATATCCCATTAATATAACCGGAATAGTAACTGTTTTACGTAAATCTTTTAGTTGATCAAATAACACTTTAATAGTCATCCCATTAGCTAGGGCAATATTACCACTCGCTTGTATAACAGGTCCATCGGCAAGTGGATCACTATAAGGCATACCTAATTCAATGATATTTGCGCCATTAGTTTCTAAAGCTTGCATTATTTTAACTGTGCTATTTAGTTCGGGGAAACCCGCAGTGCAATACACATTTAAAACCTTGCTTTTTTTACTTACAAATAATTCCTTTAAACGACTCATGTTATATTTATTAACCTTCAAATTGTTAATCAACCAATTTTAATTCTTTGATATAAGTTGCTAAATCTTTATCCCCTCTTCCACTCAAACACAGGACCACTCGATCTGTTTCCTTCAGATTTAATCTTCCCAAAACAGCAAAAGCATGTGCTGTTTCTAATGCAGGAATAATGCCTTCTGTTTTACTAATATGTAAAGCTGCCTGAAGAGCTTCCTCATCTGTTGCACTTAAAAATATTCCACGTCCCGATGTATATAAATTAGCATGCATTGGTCCTACTCCTGGATAGTCTAATCCAGCAGAAATACTATGTGGTTCAACAACCTGTCCGTCTTCTGTTTGCATCAACAAACTTTTACTGCCGTGCAAGATGCCTGGCTTACCCAACTGAGTTGTAGCTGCACTCATACCACTATAAACACCATGCCCAGCAGCTTCTACCGCCACTAATTGCACAGATAATTCATCCAGAAAATGATAGAAAGCGCCAGCTGCATTACTACCTCCTCCTACACAAGCCACCACATGTGTAGGTAATTCATGACCAGTTTTTTCTTTTAACTGCCAACGAATTTCTTCGCTTATCACGCTTTGAAAACGCGCAACCATATCAGGATAAGGGTGCGGACCAACAACACTTCCAATAATATAATGAGTGTTGTTAGGGTTATTTATCCAATCACGTATAGCTTCGTTAGTAGCATCTTTCAAAGTTTTACTACCGCTAATTGCAGGAATTACTTTAGCACCCAACATACGCATCCTTGCCACATTCGGAGCTTGACGCTCAATATCTTTCTCTCCCATGTACACGATACATTCCATACCCTTCAATGCACATACTGTGGCAGTTGCTACGCCATGCTGACCAGCACCAGTTTCTGCAATGATGCGTGTTTTACCAAGTCTTATTGCCAATAGAATTTGACCAATGGTATTATTAATTTTGTGCGCACCTGTATGGCATAGGTCTTCTCTCTTTAAATAGATAGAAGCCCCAAATTCCTTGCTCAATCGTTCTGCTAAAAATAAAGGGGTAGGTCTTCCTACAAAATCTTTGAGCAATTGTTGAAATTCTTTTTGAAAAGAACTTTCATACATAATCTCCAGATACTTTGCTTTTAACACTTCTACATTTCGATGTAACATCTCAGGGATGTACGCTCCACCAAATTCCCCATAATAGCCTTGTTCATTAGGTTGTTGGTATGTGTCTGTTTTCATCATCATTTTTCAAATTTGTAATCAGGCTTTTAAATCATTTACAAAAGCCTTGATCATTTCAATATTTTTTAACCCAGGGGCTACCTCAAATTTGCTATTAATATCAATAGCAAAAAGGTCCTTTGCTACCGATTCTTTTTGGAATTCCTTTAATAAGTCAACATCCTCCGGTTGTATTCCACCACTTAAAAAAAAGGGCTTTCTTACATTCTCCCCTTTCAGAATATTCCAATTAAACTTCTTTCCAGTTCCACCATATCCCGCACCTTCTGTATCGAACAAAAACATATCGCATACATCCTGATAATCTTTCGCTCTCCAAATAATATTTTCGCCTTCTCTCATCCGAAATGCTTTAACAACTGTAACGTAGTTCGAAATTTTTTCACAATATCTTGGCGATTCATCGCCATGCAATTGCACCAGATACAAACCACAGGCATCTACCATTTGAAGCACTTCCTCTGCAGGCGTATTTACAAATACACCTACTTTATTAATTTGCTGCCCTTTTAATTTTTTCAACTGTTCTTTACTCATATGAGCAAAAACATAACGGGGCGATTTGGGGTAAAAAATGAACCCTGCAAACTCAACACCCATTTCATCAAGTTGCATTACTTGTTCAGGCCTTGTCATACCGCAAACCTTAATACGCATATTATTTCGCTTTTAGTTGATTTACAAAATCAGCAAAAGCAATCGAAGGATCGGCTTCTTTCATAAAATTCTCACCGATCAAAAAACCCTTAAAACCGGCATTTCGCAAAGTTACAATTGTATTTACATCACTAATGCCACTTTCTGCAATAGCTAACTTATTAGATGGTATTTTGTTAATAAGATTGAGAGAAGTTTGAATACTCACTTCAAAAGTCTTCAAATTACGGTTGTTCACTCCTACTAAATCCACCTCCTCACAGATATGTGCTAATTCTGATTCATCATGTATCTCTAATAAAACTTCTAATCCCAAACTTTTTGCCAACCTCGCAAATGATTGAACTTCTGCAATGCTTAAGCAAGACGCAATTAACAAAATCAGATCGGCACCCATGGCTTTTGCTTCATACACCTGATAAGCATCGATGATAAAATCCTTGCGTAAAATTGGAATATCATGAACTCTTGCAGCGATTAAGTCGGCAGGAGTACCACCAAAAAAATCATAGTCTGTTAATACGGATACAGCACTCGCCTGCTTTGCATAAGCTCCTGTAACTTCCACCACATCTGCTATTCCATTAATGATTCCTTTTGAGGGCGACTTTCTTTTAAATTCTGCAATAATGCCGGTCCTTTCTGGATCGTTCAGGAAAGCAGTTACAGAAAAAGTCTCGCGCTCAAATAAAGTTTCCTCTTTAAGTTGTGTAATAGACTTTTTTTGTTTTCGATCTGCAACTTCTAATATCTTCTGTTCAACTATTTTATCAAGAATATTCATCTATTGTAATGCTATTAAATTTTGTAATGATTGATATGCTTTTCCACTATCTAAACTTTCTACTGCTGCATTATACGCTTCTTCATAGGATGCAAATTTCCCAGTACAATTTAATGCCATCGCTGCATTAGCCAATACCACTGCATTTTGCGCCCAGGTACCATCTCCCTTAATAATTTTTGTAAATATTTTACAAGCTTCTTCCACGGTATTGCCACCATGAATATCTTCTGCACTTACCATACGTTTTCCTAATTCCTCTGGCGTATAAACCTTTTCACCTTTATTCGTTATTACTTTGGTATCGCTGGTAAGTGAAATCTCATCATATCCATCCAAGCTGTGAATAATTGTAAATGCTTTACCCGTTTGCTGTAACAAATAATTATAGATCCTGGCCATTTCCAAATTATAAACACCCACTAATTGAAAGGCCGGTGAAGCCGGATTTACCATGGGACCAAGCATATTAAAGAAATTACGTAAACCTAAATTTTTACGAATAGGGCCAACCGACTTCAACGCTGGATGAAATAAAGGTGCATGCAAGAAACAAATATTTGCTGCTTCCAATTCTTTTAATAAGAGGTCATTATTATTTTTATGTTTATAACCCAACTGCTCCATTACATTCGAAGCACCACTTATAGAACTAGCCCCATAGTTCCCGTGTTTAGCAACTTTATGTCCAGCTCCAGCCACGATAAAACAAGAAAGTGTAGAAACATTAAAAGTATTTTTTCCATCACCTCCAGTTCCTACAATGTCTAATACTTCCTGGCCTTTCATATCCACTTTAATACATAATTCCAGTAAAGCATCACAAAAACCTTGCAGCTCCTCAATAGTAATACTACGCATTAAAAAAACGGTGATGAAAGCAGCCACTTCAGTATCATTGAATTGACTATTAGAAATATTAATCAATACTTCTTTCGCTTTTTCGCGACTTAGTGTTTTGTGTTCGAATAAATATTGTAATAATTTTTTCATATACCTATCTTTTTAACCAGTTTTTTAAAATGGTTTCACCAATTGGTGTTAACACACTTTCGGGATGAAATTGCACCCCTTGCACATCATATTTTTTATGCTCCAATGCCATAATCAATCCATTCGCTTCAGTAGCGGTAATATTTAAATCAGTTGGAAAATTCTGATCACTCACCACCCAACTATGATATCTTCCCACAATGAACTCAGTAGGCATTCCTTCAAACAAAAAATTCACATTCGTGTTTAACTCATTTCGATTAGTCACTAATTGAATGGGGGTTGCAATCCCATGAAAGGGTGCTGATAAATTTGTTAGCGTTCCTCCAAAAGCTTCTCCAATTGCCTGATGTCCCAAACATACGCCCAGTATAGATTTGCTGGGTGCATATTCTTTAATTAAAGGTAATAGCAATCCTGCTTCAGAAGGAATACCAGGACCAGGTGATAAAATAATCTTATTGTAATCCTTCACTTTTTCTAATGGAAGTTCATCATTACGAAAAACATCTACTTTCTGTTTCGTAATTTTTTCAACCATATGAACTAGGTTGTAAGTGAACGAATCGTAATTATCAAAAACTAAAATCTTCATATGCAAATGTTAGTACTACTGATTGATTGTTTAAATTTCTTCCGCAATGCTGATGGCTTTTTTCAAAGCATTCAATTTGTTATTTACTTCCTGCAATTCATTTTCAGGAATACTTGCGGCAACTACTCCTGCACCTGCTTGATAAGTAAGTGTATTATTCCTACTCATAAAAGTTCGAATCATTATAGCATGATTACAACTTCCATCAAAACCCATGAATCCAATGCCCCCACCATAGTAACCCCTTGGTGTTGGTTCATATTGATCAATTAATTCCATGGCTTTAAATTTAGGTGCCCCACTCAATGTACCGGCAGGAAAAGTCTTTGCTAATAATTCAAAAGGATTTTGATTTACGCTCACCTTACCGGTTACTTCACTCACTAAATGAATTACGTGACTGTAATAATGCACCTGACGATATTGCCTAACAGTAACTTCATCACAGGACCTACTCAAATCATTTCTAGCAAGATCAACCAGCATTACATGTTCTGCATTTTCTTTGGGATCATTTAAAAGTTTTTCTGCCATTGCTTTATCAGTAGCATCATCCCCACTTCTTTTAAAAGTTCCTGCAATAGGATGCACCACAGCTAACCCATTTTGAATAATTAATTGCGCTTCTGGGGAAGAACCCATCAGTTTATAATCACCATAATCGAAAAAAAATAAATAAGGGGAAGGATTTACACTTCTCAAAGCCCGATACACATTAAATTCGTCTCCCATAAAATTTTGTTCAAATCTTCTGCTTAAAACAATCTGAAACACATCTCCACGCATACAACTCTGAATTCCTTTTTGCACCATGGATCGATAGTCTTCTTCGTTCATATTACTCAATTCCCTACCTTTCATTCTGAAAGGATAAACAGGAACATCTTTGCTTTTAATAATTGATTCAAGCATGGGCAACTCACTTTCTATTCCTGCAATTTTATTTTCACAGATATAGAGTTCATCTTTAAAATGATTAAATGCAATCACGTATTGATACAAGCGATAACGCATCAACGGAATATTAGGAATTGTTTGTTTTTCAGCAGAAAAACGAATCGTATCAAAAAACTGTACCGCATCAAAACTACTATAACCATAAAGTCCTTGCGCAAATGCGGCTTCTTTTTGAGTGGAAGGCTTTATCTCAAAATTTTGCATGAAATTCCAGAGTTTCTGAGGAGCATCAGCGGTATTTTTTAATGGTGCTCGTTCTGGTTTCTGATTAGGAAATTTAAATTCCATACTGTTCACCGAACTCACTTCAATACCAGCAATAGCATTAATACCAATAAACGAATAACTGTTTTCTGCCACATGGTGATCGGTACTTTCCAATAAAACGGTATCACGGAATCGATCCCGCAAACGGAGATAAATACCTACAGGAGTAAATACATCGGCCAACATCCTTTTACAACTTGTTTCTACTACAATTTTTTTCATGTTTTCTTTTTTCTCAGCTTATCAAAACAAAAAGCCCCGGCAAAATTGTCGGGGCTTTGAAAATATTTCAAAATAGTATTGGCTATGCCGCTACAATCCCCTTTTAGAGTTTGTATGCCACCACCAATATTTATTTGTAATTCTGTTCACTGTATTGCAAATATGAGAGAGATTTTAAATTTTTCCAAATATTTTCTCCAGCAACTATAAAACCCCTTTCGTGGAAGGCAGATGATTGGAGAATGGATCTCTTTTTACTGCCATACGAATTGCTTTCGCAAAAGCTTTAAAAATTACTTCAATTTTATGATGTTCATTATCTCCCTTGCAAGAAATATTTAGATTGCATTTTGCAGCATCGCTAAATGATTTGAAGAAATGGAAAAACATTTCAGTTGGCATTTCTCCAATTTTTTCACGCTTAAATTCTGCATCCCAAACCAACCAGTTTCTGCCACCAAAATCTATTAACACTTGCGCAGATGCTTCATCCATAGGCAATGCAAAACCATAACGCTCCATACCTCTTTTATCAGCAAGTCCTAAAGCAAACGCTTCACCAAGAGCGATACCCGTATCTTCTATGGTATGATGCTCATCAATCTGTAAATCACCCTTTGTTTGAATGGTTAGATCCAATTTTCCATGTCTTGCAATCTGATCCAGCATATGATCAAAAAAACCTATTCCTGTATCAATTTTCGAAACCCCATTCCCATCAAGGTTTAATTCCACATGAATCTTGGTTTCATTGGTATTTCTATCATGTATCACCTGCCTTAATCCCAATTTCAGAAAACGATAGATATCTAACCAATCCACAGTTTCTAATGCAATGGAAGATGTCAAAGACTGAATAGAATCTTCAATCTCAGCTCCACCTAATGCAGCATCTACTTTTATCCAAATAGCTTTGCAGCCAAGATTTTTTGCCAATTGCACATCGGTAATCCGATCTCCAATTACATAGGAATTCTCCAAATCATATTCCGGATTGTCTATAAATTTTGTTAGCATGCCGGTAGCAGGCTTTCTGGTTGGTGCATTATCTGAGGGAAAACTTTTATCAATATGCACAGAACTAAAATGGATGCCTTCATTAGCAAGTGTTTCCATGATAAAATCCTGTACAGGCCAAAATGTTTTTTCTGGATATATATCAGTTCCCAATCCGTCCTGGTTAGTTACCATCACCAATTCATAATCCATCTCTTTTGCAATCAGACCCAAGTATTGAAACACGTTGGCATAAAAGCTCAATTTCGAAAAATCATCAATCTGATAAGTGGGTGGAACTTCATTAATGATGGTTCCATCCCTGTCTATAAACAATACACGCTTCATGTTATTTATTTTTTGCCCTAACTGCTTTTACCTCAGCACTGGTTATCTGGGATGCTTTGTTTGACCAATTATTTCTGACATAAGTTAATATATCAGCAATTTGTTGATCAGTTAAATCTTTATGGGGTGCCATTACATTCCCATAAGCTTCGCCTTCAATTTCCTCTCCCTTTAAGCCATTCAATACAATCTTGATTAGCCTAGCTTTATTATTGCCCTTCACATTTGCGCTTCCATCAAGTGGCGCATTTAAATGAGGAACACCACCTCCATCAACTTGATGGCAAGCAAGACATTGTAAGAGGTATAATTCTTTACCCCTTCCAATAGATGCTTTCAAAGTTGAAGGCGAGGGCTGCTCAGTTGCAGAAATAGGTTGATGATTGATCAAAAAGAAAGCTGTTAATGTAACTACCCCGTATTTTATTGCCTTCATTTATTTAGTTTCTTTATTATATACAATACGATAAATAGTTCCTTTCACATCATCAGATACATATAATGAACCATCGGGACCTTGTGCTAAACCACATGGACGATGGGCAGCTCCACGAGTTCCAGTTACCACTTCCATTCCTGAAAATCCATCAGCAAATACTTCCCATTTACCAGTTGGCTTACCGTTTTCAAATGGTACAAACACTACAAAATAGCCTGCCTGAGGCAAAGGTGCTCTATTCCATGAACCATGAAAGGCAATGAAAGCACCATTCTTATATTTTTCAGGAAATTGATTTCCCGTATAAAATAATAAGCCGTTGGGTGCTAAATGTGCTGGAAATGCCATGGTTGGATTACTAAAGGCTGGATCAGTCGACTCTTTTTTGGCGTCGCCGCCATATTCTGGAGCAACCATTTTTTTATTCAATTCTGGATCATAATAAACATAAGGCCAACCAGCATTAGTTCCCTTTTTTATTGCATACATGGTTTCGGCTGGCTTCTCTGCATTTGCTCTCTCATCGTACAATTCTGGAAATAAATCATGCAATTGATCGCGGCCATGTTGCATGACAAATAATTGATTCAACTGACTATTCCAATCTAAGCCAACCACATTACGAAGGCCTGTTGCATAGCGCTCGCCTTGAGCATAGGTTTGATTGAGCACATTAGTTTTAAATTGCCAGATACCTCCAGCTGAATCTAAGATAGGACAAGGCATTTTCCCTAAAGAACCTTTGGTACGATCTTCGATCTGACAAGAATTAGAATAGGCACCAATATTTACATATATATTACCATCATTATCTAATGCAATCGACTTTGTTTCGTGCTGATTCCCTTTTTTTAAGCCAGTAATAATTTTTTCTGGCTGTTTGGTATCAAGTACCGCACCTTTATCATCAAGTTTGTATCGAAATACTTCTTCATCAGAAGATGCATACAAATAGCCATTCTTAATGGCAATTCCTGTTCCTCCATAATTACCAAAGCTGGTTATTACATCGGCTTTCCCATCTCCATTGCTATCGTGCAATTTGACAATCCCCTTTTCACTAGCAACTCGCCCCATGATTTTGGTGTAAATATCGCCTTGTGCATTAACTACTAAATGCCTGGTTCGGCCTAAATTATCCGCTACTTTTAGAGCTCCAAATCCTGGAAGGAGTTTGAGTCCAGCATTATCTGCATCTGGCTTTACGGTTATTTGATTATTCAAATGGGTTGAATCAGCTGCAAGTACTGTTGTGGAAAGTAGCACTATGCATGCAAGACTTAAAGAGACTATTTTTCTCATTTTTGGGTGATTTAGGTTTTGAAATTACAAATCATAACAGAATTATCCTCCTATTGTTTCTTGTTCGAACCAATCTTGCATAGCATCTACTAAAATTGTATTCTCTTTTTCAGAGCCAATAGTTATGCGAAGACAATCTTCACAGAGCTGAACCGAACTCCGATCGCGAAGTACGATCCCCTTAGTTAGCAAAAACTCATATATTTTTCTAGCATTCTTAATTTTTACCAGAATAAAGTTAGCATCAGAAGGATACACTTTTTCAACAGTTGGCATAGATTCAAAAACTTCAGCTAGGGCTTCGCGCATATCAACCAATAACTTGATCATATCATTTACCTGACCAACTTCTTCCAAAGCTTTCAAAGCAAACTCCTGAGTAGCTTGATTAATATTATAAGGGGGCTTCACCTTATTAAGCACTTCAATTATAGCTATTGATGCAAATGCCATACCCAAACGAAGTGCAGCTAGCCCCCAGGCCTTACTAAAGGTTTGCAAAATAACGAGGTTCGGATATTCCGTTAATTCCTGCACAAAAGATTTCTGTTGTGCAAAATTGATATAGGCTTCATCAATCACCACTAACCCATTGAAATTATTTAACACAGTTTCGATATCCGTTCTATTAATGCTATTCCCGGTTGGGTTATTGGGAGAACAAATCCAAATTAGTTTAGTTTGAGCATTCACCAATGTTTCAATATGTGCCAGATTTAATTGAAAATCAGGTAGCAAAGGAGCTCTGCGAAGTTCAATGTCGTTAATATTGGCACTTACTTCGTACATGCCATAAGTAGGCGGACAAATAATCACATTATCTATCCCGGGTTCACAAAAACTGCGAAAAAGTAAATCAATACATTCATCACTACCATTACCCAAAAAAATATGTTCGGGTTTGATACCCTTCACTTTACTCAAAGTTGCCTTAACTGCATGCTGGTGGGGATCGGGATAGCGGTTGTACCATTTTAACAATGGTGACCCCAAACTATTTTCATTAGCATCTAAAAACACTTTCGCCTCACCACTAAATTCGTCTCTAGCTGAGGAATAAGCTTTCAAAGTTTTGATATTTGGGCGGATCAATTTGTTTAAGTCAAACATTTTATAAAAATTCAAAAGTCAATATTCAAAAGTCAAAACCTACTTTAATAACCGAACTCGAACTGCATTTGCATGGGCATCCAGTCCCTCAGCCAATGCCATTAGTTCTACAGTATTTGCAATTTTAGCCAACCCATGTTCCGTTAACTGCTGAAAACTGATCTTCTTAACGAAGCTATCCAGACTCACTCCACTATATGCTCGGGCAAAACCATTGGTTGGCAAAGTGTGATTGGTCCCACTTGCATAGTCACCCACACTTTCTGGTGAAAAGTTGCCCAAGAAAATAGAGCCTGCATTGATAATAGCATGAGATAGCTTTTCAGCGTTCTCACAGGATATAATTAAATGCTCTGCTGCATACGCATTTACTAGTTCAATTGCTTCTGTAATATTTGAAATTAAAATAGCAGTACTATTATTTAAAGATTTACTAGCCAATTCTTTACGAGATAAATTATTTAATTGTTTTGTTAATTCAACCTGCACTTCAGCCATCAATTTTTCGGATGTTGAAACCAATAAAACCTGACTATCAGCGCCATGTTCCGCCTGACTCAGTAGGTCAGCCGCTACAAAAGATGCATCGGCAGTATCATCAGCCAACACACATACTTCGCTGGGGCCTGCGGGCATATCTATCGCAATGCCCTGCTGCTGAATCAACTGCTTAGCACAGGTTACATATTGATTTCCAGGCCCGAATATCTTATAAACCTGAGGCACTGTCTCAGTGCCATATGCCATTGCGCCGATTGCCTGAACGCCTCCGATTTTATATACTTTATCAATACCAACCAAACGAGCTGCCAGTAAAATTGCCGGATGCAATTTCCCTTCTTTATTTGGAGGAGAACATAATATAACTGTCTGACATTTAGCTAATTTAGCAGGTATACCTAACATTAATATAGTAGAAAATAATGGTGCACTCCCCCCGGGAATATAAAGTCCAACTTTTTCAATCCCTACCGATTTGCGCCAGCAAAATACACCAGGCATAGTTTCAATCTTTTGCTGTTGCACAAATTGCGAGGAATGGAAACTGCTTATATTAGCGATAGCTACTTCAATGGCTGTTTTTAAATCTGCTGAGACTAAACCAATTGCCTCATCAAACTCTTCTTCAGATACTATAAAATTTTCTAGATTAACCCCATCAAACTGTTCGGTATAGGCCACTACTGCCTTATCGCCTTCTAACTTTACATGATCGAGCACCAACTTCACCTTATCTTGCAAAGCCGAATTGTCCAATACAGGCCTGGATAGTATTTTAGGCCATTCAGATTTGAGAGGGTATTTTATCTCTTTCATTTTTGCAATATCAGAATTATACGATCATTTTTTCAATTGGAATTACTAGAATTCCTTCAGCTCCTGCTTCTTTCAATTGTTCAATTATATCCCAGAACTCATTCTCTTTCAATACGCTATGAACACTACTCCATCCATCTTGAGCCAATGGCAAAACGGTAGGACTTTTCATTCCAGGCAATAGACTGATGATCTTTTCAAGGTTCTTATTTGGTGCATTAAGCAGGATATACTTATTATTTTTTGCCTTCTTAACCGACTGAATTCTAAATATCAATCTGTTCAATATTTGGATCTGCTCATTGTTTAAATGATTATTTTGTATCAATACACATTGAGATTCAAGAATGGTTTCAACCTCTTTCAGTCCATTCATGAATAAAGTAGACCCACTACTAACCAAATCGCAAATACTGTCTGCCAATCCAATTCCAGGTGCAATTTCCACACTTCCACTAATTTCATGAATCTCGGCTTGAATATGGTTCTTCTGCAGAAACTGTTCCACTAAGATGGGATAACTGGTAGCAATTCGGGTATTTGCCAAAAATCCAGGACCAGTATAAGTCTCTCCTTTTCTGATAGCGATGCAAAGTCGGCATTTACCAAATCCCAATTTTTCGCCCACGATTACTTTCTTCTTTTTCTCATAAACCACGTTTTCACCTACAAACCCGATATCTGCCACGCCATCTTCTACATATTGCGGAATATCATCATCACGTAAAAAATACAATTCAATGGGAAAATTGCTGGCTTCCGTCTTTAGCTTATTAACCCCATTGCTGATATCAATACCACACTCTTTTAAAAGCCGGATACTATCATCATATAATCGACCACTTTTTTGGATGGCCAATCTTAGTTTTGCTGGTCTTTCAATTCCCAAATTCTTTTCTTTGTCTTGCATACATTGAATTTATTCTGAAGAATACCACTTCAGCATGGCTATTATAAAAAAAAGCCTACCCAAGGGTAAGCTTTAAATGTTTTATACAAATTCACAAAACACCACCGCCTACCTGATAGGTAAGATATGATGGTGATGTATTTGAGTGATTATTATCATTACCCTACAAAAATACTAGCATATTCCGTTTTCGGCAAATTAATTTCTTGTAACCATCAATTCATCAAAAAATGAAAGAGGGAATCGTGAGGCTAATTAAGTAATTCTTCTTTTTGTCTATCTATAATTTGGGTATCTTACCCTTCCAAAATTATAGCCATGAACAAAAGAATGCTTGTCTTTTATATCTTTTTATTTATAGTTGCTGAAGCAAATGCTCAAGATAAACGCAAACTGGTTTGGAGTGATGAATTCAATTATAAAGGATTACCCGATCCCAATAAATGGGGATACGACACTGGTGGTAGGGGTTGGGGCAATAATGAATTACAATATTATACCTTTCAAAAAACTAAGAATGCAAGAGTAGAAAATGGCATTCTGATTATTGAAGCCCATAAAGAACAAGTTGGCAATAATGCCTATACATCAGCAAGATTGGTTACAAAGGGGAAGGGCGATTGGACTAGCGGGAGAATTGAGGTTCGTGCTAAAATCCCAAAAGGCTTGGGCACTTGGCCTGCGATTTGGATGCTTGGATCTAAAACACCACTGGTATGGCCCGATGATGGAGAAATTGACATTATGGAACATGTAGGTTATGACCAGGGAAATATTCATGCTTCAGCTCATTCAAAAAAGTATAATCATATTATGGGTACCCAAAAGACAAATACCTTCATCGTAAAAGACTGCAGTGAGGCTTTTCATGTATATCAGGTAGATTGGGATGCAGAAACCATGCGTATTGGGGTGGACAATAATTATTATTTTGAATACAAGAATGAACATAGTGATAGAACTGCCTGGCCATTTAATGAACCAGCCTATTTGCTTTTGAATATTGCAGTTGGAGGAAATTGGGGTGGCCAGAAAGGTGTAGACAGTACCATCTATCCGCTTAGAATGGAAATTGATTATGTGAGGGTCTACCAATAATACTGTAGCGTAAGGACTAAAACCCAATATTTTTTTTAAGCCCCCTAGCCTAATACCTAGGGTTAACCATCTAAGAGATTTTAACCAAAATAAAAATTATGCGTTTCAAATTGCTTTTTGTTATTCTATTTTTTAGTACTCTATCTTATACTCAGGAATTTTATCTTTTTGTGGGAACTTATACTTCAGGATTGAGTAAGGGAATTTATGTCTACGATTTTAATGCCAAAAACGGTAAAGTAGAATGGGTCAGTAATACAGATCATGCTGAAAATCCATCCTTTTTAGCAATTGCACCAAATGGCAAACATGTCTATGCTGTGAATGAAGTAAATAAAAATGGGTCCGGTTTAGTTACCGCTTATACTTTTGACCAAGTAAAAGGAACACTCGGTTTTTTGAACCAACAAAACAGTGGCAGTCAGGATCCCTGTCATATCTCAATAACTAAAGATAGTAAATGGTTAATGGTAGCTAATTATAGCGGGGGCAGTTTGGCAAGTTTTCCACTTGAACCGAATGGAGTAATTACTTCATTTACGCAACACATTGTTCACGAGGGAAGCAGTATCAACAAGCAAAGACAAGAGAAAGCACATGTTCATTCTGTATTTTTTAGTAGAGATGAAAAATTCCTATTAACGCCCGACCTCGGAATGGATAAAGTTTATATTTATCAATTCGATAGTAATCTTAAATCACCATTACATAATTCTGCACAAAAATTTATTAGTTGTGAGCCGGGAAGTGGGCCAAGACATTTAGAGTTTTCGCCGAAAGGAAACTTTGTTTACATCATTGAAGAATTGAGTGGTACAGTTTCAGTGCATAGTTATTTTAATGGCCAAACAAAATTCGTTCAACGAATAGCAACCCATGCAGCAGATTTTACTGGCCAACCCGGCAGTGCGGATATACATTTATCAGAAGATGGAAAGTTTCTTTATGCTTCTAATCGGGGCAAAGAAAACAATATTGCTATTTATAAAGTTGACCAAATTAAAGGTACCCTCACTTCAATTGGATATGAGCCGACCAAGGGTGAAGGACCAAGAAATTTCAGCATTGATCCAACAGGAAATTTTTTACTAGTTGCGAATCAATTAACAAATAATGTAGAAATATTTAAAAGGGATGGCAATACAGGATTATTAACAAATACAGGGAATAGTATTAGTATTCCAAACCCTGTTTGTTTGAAATTTTTGGCTAAGAAATAATAAATATTAAAAAAATCCTCCAGTTTATTATTACATAATTGGAGGATTTTTTTAAACACTTTCTTTCTGAAATAATGCAGGTATCGTTTTTAAAATCAACAGTATATCATAAAAGAAGGAATGATTCTTAGCATAGTCATTATCTAACATTAATCTTTCTTCCTCTGACATAGCACCCTTACCCCTTTTTTCAACCTGCCAAAGACCTGTTATTCCGGCTGGTGCCATAAAACGAAGTGCATATCTATCTGTTGTCAATTTTTCAGCTTCATAAAGTGGCAGTGGTCTATTTCCAACAATGCTCATGTCGCCTATCAATACATTTACCAATTGTGGTAATTCATCAATACTTGTATTTCTCAAAAATTTACCCACTTTAGTAACCCTCGGATCATCTTTTATTTTTATAAAAGCTGCATTAGCTGATGCTTTTTTAAGGATGGCATATTTTTTTTCGCACCAATGATAATTATCAGCATAAACTGGGAAACGACATTTTCCGCCACTTGCCAAACACCATTCACAAAGAACAGGGGATTCATCAATTGGTAAATTATTGACTGAAGCCTCCATATTATATTGATTTAAGTGTTTTAAATCTTTCAATCTTTGATCGGCATTTATATACATGGATCGAAACTTGAAAAATTTAAAAATCTTATACCCAGTTCCAACTCTCAATGAATAATAAAAAACAGGTCCTTTTGATTCAATACTTACAGCAAGAATTACTAATAATAAAATGGGCGAAAGAATTAAAAGTGCGGCACCGGCAAAAACTATATCAAATACTCTTTTAAATGAAAATATTTTGTATGTTTTAAAAACTTTCCTTTGAAAGCTAGAATTAATCAATGACCAATTATCAGTGCAAAAATTAATTCTTATTTCGAGCGACTTAATCTGAATTGGACAAACAAATACATCCGTTACTCCTGCATTTAACGAAAGCGTTTTCATGTTTTCGTTTATGTATGTAGTAATAATAAAAAAGGGGACTGAAGGCATTCCTTTTTTTTGAAGGAATGCTACAATAGATATTCCATAAGACCCCATAATTTCTGCTTGTGAAATTATGGCAACAATTGGCAAATCCTTTTCATGCCACTGTACACATAAATCTGAAATGCTTGAAAATTTTTGTAATACTGCTCCATTAAAATTACCTGAATCCAGTATACGCCAGATTTCATCATCAGTATTTAAAATAGCTAAAATTGGTGCTGCCATTAAAATTAGATTATTAAATTTTGCCGATCCTTCTCAAGATGTTTTTTAGCCTCGCATCCAATTCTTTTGGGTTAAAGGGTTTAGTTAAAAAGTCATCAGCTCCAGCATCAAGGCATTTTAATTTAATTTCAATATCGTCTTTTCCTGAAAGTATTATAAATGGTATGGATTTAAAAAAACCACTATTTCTTACTTGTTCCAGAAAACTGAACCCGTCAAGACTGGGAACATTTAAATCAGATAAAATGATATCGGTAATATTCCCAGATTGTAAAAAATTCAACCCATCCATCCCATTGGAAAAAATAGTTACTTCATAATTCACACTAAGAATTTCATTCAAAATAGATTGAATAAATAAATCATCTTCTACTACCAACACTGATGGTTTAATTATGTTTTGGTTTCGCATAGTAAAATAGAAAACATTTGATCTTTAATCCAAAGCTTTGAAAATACAACAAAAAGACTTAGAAGCTTTAATTTTCAATTTTAGATTTCAGATCAACAAGTTCAATTTCAAAAACTAATACACTATTGGGTGGTATCAATTGACTGCGACTTCTGATTGTATAAGCTAGCCCGGATGGGATGATCAATTGAATCTTAGAACCTAACTTTGTTTTGGCCAATCCTAATTGCCATCCTTTGATTAAACGATTTAATGGAAAAGTTGCAGGCTTTTCTTTTGTTTGATCAAAAACAGTTCCATCTTTTAATAAATATCCTTTATAAAAAACAGAAATGGTATCTGTGATAGAAACAGAATTGCCGGTTCCTTCTCTCAAAATATTATAATACACGCCAGAGCGATTGCCCATCGTATCAATTTGTTTGAGCTTGATAGCATGAAATATTAATTGCTGATCTAGAGATGCCTGTGCTACACTGTCGGCATTTTTAGTAAAATCAATAATTGGTTTATTGTTTTTGGCAGGCCTTTCAAAATGATCACCCAGATGGGCGGTTGCATGTTTAAAGCCCCCGTTCCATAAATAAAACATACCTCCTTCTACCCCACCACCATAATCGATTCTATCACCAGCCTTTCCAGTTGCATCATAAGAAAAAATTGATTCATTTAATTCAATCCATGATCCATTTTCTTTTTGCCCCCACTGATTCCCGAAATATGCATAGCGTTGCATTTGGCCATTAACGCCTACAAAGTTTTCATTAAAAGAATATAAATTTCTAAGTGGCATACCATCCTTAGGCGCTCTGAATGAGGCAATCAATTTCCATTTTTGTTGTTCCGGCAAAAAGAAATAGCCGGTATAAGTAGTGGTTTGTGAAGCACTATCAGTAAGTGCAGTTACCAACATTTTATATGTTACGCCCGCTTTCCAATTATATACCCAATGGCTATGACCACCTGTTCCCTCATTCCCAAAATCATCAGCAAAAACGCCTTCCCCTTTGGCTAATAATTTTACCTTATTTGAATCTGCAACTTTTGACCTACTTACAGCTTCATTACCTGCATCCCACACTGAAAAAATCACCCTCCTTTCATTTTCACTATTTACTTGAATACCAAAATAACCCCTTGAAAAACCATTCGACATATAATAACTGTGTACAATATCAGCATTTTCAGGAATGGTTATTTCATTATAAAATGAAATAAGTCGTGTTGAATCGGGAATTGGATAACGCAAATGAACTGAAGCTGCATTTCTTCTTGACTTTTTATTGAAATGAATCCCAAGAGTAGCGGAACCACTTAATTCTATGGATGCAATATCAGCAATGGTTGATCCTAATTTTTTTAATCCTTTTATTTTAATAGAATAGAATCCACTGTCTTTAATATCTACAGTTCCAATGATTTTTTTTTGAAAATCGTTACTCTGAGGTATTGCTAAACGGAAAGTTTTATTCGCAATTTCTATACTTACAAAAGATCCAACTTGTGCATTTTTTAAATTTATTGCAATGTTTAATTTTCCAGTTTGAGGAATATGAAAAAAATATTGAATTTCCTGATTCAAATCTGTCCAATTTGTCAAACCTTTCCCTTCTTGAAATAAACTTTCCTCATCTAACTCAACAGGTACTGCATAACCGGTATTGCCGGGAATTAAATAGGTAGTTTGTGCTTTAATTGAATAATGGAATAGGATACAAATTGATAATATAGAGGCGATTTTGCGCATAAAATGGTATTAATACATTCAAACTTAATAAAATCCTTTTCTACAAAAAGTAATAATTATTATTAAAAATTAATTAAACGTTTGTTTAATTCAAACAAATGTTTAAACTTTGTGTTATAATTATAGTAATGAGCATCGATAAGAAAGAGCATATTATGGACGTGGCAGTAGCACTTTTTGCAGAAAAAGGTTATGAAGGCACTTCTATTAGGGACTTAGCTCATGAGGCAGATGTAAATATTGCCATGATCAATTACTATTTTGGAAGTAAAGAGAAGCTATTCGTAGCATTACTTGAATCAAAGGCACGCTATATGCGTGAAAAGATTGATGCTGTTCAAAATGACGCTTCACTTACAGAACTAGAAAAGCTGAATCAGATTATTGATGGTTATGTGAACCGTTTTCTTTCACAACCTGCTTTTCATCGTGTATTACAACAAGAATTACTTGTTACAAATCGCGAAATATTACATCAGAATGTGATAGAACTTTTTACTAAGAATACACAAGATGTTGTATCCATCATAGAAAAGGGGGTCAGAAAAAAAATATTTAAAAAAGTAGACCCCCCATTACTTTTTGCATCTATAATTGGAACAATCAATCAAGTGATGCTATCGAGGAGTATATGCAATATTTTAATGAACAAAGCGCCTGGAACAGATCCTTATCAAGACCCTGAATTAAAAAAACGAATTACACAACATATCAAACAATTGGTTCAAGACCATTTATTGATTCAACCAGCATTACAAAAACAAAAATAATGGAACAAGTACCTGAAAAAAAGAAAAGTTCGCCTATCCGATTTATTGTAGTTGGCGCAGTATTATTAATTGGAGGCTACTTCGGTTATGAAAAAGTGCATTTCGCGATGTCACATGAATCAACCGACAACGCACAAATTGAAACTCAAATTACTCCAGTATTACCAAGGGTTGCTGGTTATGTAAAAACTATTTCTGTAAAAGATTATGATAGTGTAAAAGCTGGTGATCTTTTAGTAGAATTAGATGATGCTGAGTTACAACAACAGTTAGAAGAAATGCAAGCAGATTATGTACAAGCAGAAGTAGACATCGTAAATGCAAAAGCTGCTTTGAATAACGCCATTGTTTCGCTAACCGTAAATAAGGGCAATATTGATATCAGTGCTCTGAAAAAAGCAAAAGCTTTGGAAGACTTGCAAAGAGATCAAAATCTTTATCGCAGTGAAGCCATCACAAAAAAACAATTAGATGATAGCAAATTCAATGCTGAGAATTCATCTAAACAGTTAGACAATAGCAAGAACGATCTTAGCTCAGCACAGAGTCGTATCGCAGTTCTTGATGCCAATGTAAAGAAAGCTCAAGCAGCATTAGCAGTAAAACAATCCCGTATCAATCAGCAAAAGCTGAAATTGACTTATACAAAAATATACGCTCCTCAAAATGGCAGAATTGGTAAGAAAACAATAAGCGAAGGTCAGTTTGTGCAAGCAGGAACTCCCCTTTTCTCAATTGTAAATGATAGTACATTTTGGGTGGTAGGAAATTTCAAAGAAAATCAATTGTATGCTTTAACAACTGGTAAAAAAGTAGACATTACAATTGATGCATATCCAGATTTAAAAATCAAAGGAACTGTAGCCAGTTTAAGTGAAGCTACTGGTGCAAAATTTGCTTTATTACCTCCTGATAATGCAAGTGGTAATTTCGTAAAAGTTACGCAACGATTACCAGTTAAAATTTGGATCGATGATGTTGCAAAATATAAAAAAGAATTACGCGCTGGATTAAGCGTTAACGTAGTCGCAGAAATTAAATAGCATTTATGGCAACCCCAAAAGGATTTGCGCAAGCGATTATTGTAATCACTACAATATCAGCTGCTGTGATGGAATTGGTTGACACTTCCATTATAAATGTGGCATTGAATGATATGAGTGGTAGTCTGGGCGTGAATATTGAAGATATTAGCTGGGTCATAACTGCATACGCAATTGCGAACGTAGTTATCATCCCACTAACCGGATTTCTAGCTGAATATTTTGGCAGGAAGAACTATTATATAGCTTCGATGATCATTTTTACACTGGCATCCTATATGTGCGGCCAGTCAACTAGTCTACCCGAAATCATTGTATGGCGTTTTATACAAGGTATAGGTGGAGGTGCATTGTTATCTACCTCTCAGGCCATATTATTTGAAGCCTTTGAACCAAAGGACAGAGGTAAAGCTGCAGGTTTGTTTGGAATGGGTATCGTATTAGGTCCTACATTAGGACCAACCATTGGCGGATATATAATGGAACATTTTAGCTGGCCTTTAATTTTTTTGGTTAACATCCCTATTGGAATTTTAGCAACCGTGCTTGCGTTTATTTTCATAGATAAGAAAGAGGGTGAAGGGGCAAACAAATCAAATATTAAAATAGATTATGTTGGCATAGGACTCTTAATGGTAGGTGTGAGCTGTTTACAATTTGTTTTAGAAAGAGGAGAAACTGAAGATTGGTTCAGTAGTGAATCCATACTCATGTGTTCTATGGTTGCGTCTATTAGTATTGGATTATTTATATGGCAAGAATTAAAAGTTAAACAGCCTGCAGTAAATATAAGGTTGTTAAGTAATCGGAATTTAAGTGTCACTACCATCTTTACATTTGTTGCTGGTTTTGGTCTATATACTTCTGTATTCGTATATCCTGTATTAGCGCAACGTGTTTTAGGATTCACTCCTTATGAAACAGGCTTAACATTATTAGCTCCTACCCTTTTTGGCGTAGTAATAATGCCCGTGATGGGTATATTATTAAGTAAGGGCGTTCCACCACTTCCTTTTATAGCAGCAGGTTTTAGCTTGTTTGTAATTTACTCATTTATGAATTCAAGAGTAAGTTTGGATGTAGGGAAATCTGATTTTTTCTGGCTATTTGTTATTAGAGCTCTGGGTATAGCAATGAGCCAACTGCCTTTAATTAATCAAGCTGTAGCTGGCTTACATCCAAAAGACTATGCTACAGGTATTGGGTTAAATAATATGACACGACAATTAGGTGGTGCATTTGGAATTGCTGTTGCAAATAATTATGTAGCAAGGCAATACTCCCAACATAGATCAGATCTAGTAAGTGGGATGCAAAATGCTCCAGCTGCGGTAAATGGAATTGCACAAAACATTATGGGTAAAACGGGCGATATCGAAAATATTGCAAACACTAAAGCATTAACTATTTTAAATGGTTCGGTTGAACGACAATCATATTACTTAGCTTATTTAGATACATTCAGACTAATAGGTCTTTTCTTTTTGTGTGTGCTTCCTTTACTTTTCTTTTTAAGAGTTAAGAAAAAAACACCACAAGAATTAGCTATGGCTATGAAAGCAGCATCAGAAGCACATTAAAATAAACAATAATTGAAACAAGAATTTATAAATAACCATTCATGAAAAAAATATTCCTTTCCTCAGTTAGCATCGCTCTATTTGCATTGCAAATACAAGCCCAGGTGCAAGTGAATAATGATTTGAAAAATCTCATCAACCATTCATTTGGATATTTCCCAAAACTGAAAGAAGCAGAGAATACTATTATTACAGCAGAGGATAAAATTGCATTAATTGAAACAAGCAAAAATCCAAATGTGAGTGCAGAAGGATCATATCTTTATTTAGCACCAGTACCAACTATTGCTTTGCCAGGATCCCCCCAGCTTTTTAAGTTTGCGCCCAATCACAACTTCAATACTTCAGTAAATGCACATTACATTTTAGCTGATTTTGGTAGGTTAAAAGCCAATGTGGATAGAGCAAAAACTGACCTTCAATTTGCAAAGGATAATATTCAATTATTAAAAACACAATTAGCTTATCAAGTAGCCACCATTTATTACAATATGGTATATCTACAAAAAGCTATCAGTATCCAAGACAGTGTGTTGAATTTCCTGAACGAAAATAAAAAGGTAGTCCAATCTAAATTAAAAGATGGTGAAGCTCTGAAAATTGATTTGTTGAATATTCAAGCAAATATTGATAATGAAGAAAACAGGAAAGTAGATTTAAAAAACAGTTTGCAAAAACAAATTAATCTCTTGAACTATACTACTGGAACCAATGCGGTTGCAGGAAATAATTTCGATTTCAATTTATTAAATGTTAGCAATCAAGTAGCACTCGATTCTTCGGTAAATAATAATCTTGAATTTAAAATTGCTAAAGACAAGATCGATCAAGCAAATGGAGATATTGCAATATCAAAATTGAATGACAAACCCAATATCGGTATGAATGGTGGATTGGGTTTTAAGAATGGATTTATTCCCGACATTTATAAATTCCAATTTAATGGCCTTGCAGGAGTTACATTAAATGTTCCTATTTACTCTGGTGGCAAAACTAAGCAGCAGGTTAAATTACAGGAGCATTTAGTGCAACAACAACAACTTGCCTATGAATCATTAAATGCGAATTACAAAAAAGATATTGCTCAGGCAATGACTGATATCCAAACTAATATTGAACGTATTGGAAATACACAAGCGCAGATTGATCAGGCAAAATATGCACAAGATTTGGCAGCTATTCGTTTTAAAAATGGTGTTGGAACTAATCTGGAACTAACTAATTCTAGTACCAATGTACAAAGGGCTGAATTTAGTAAACTACAATTCCAATATCAACTTTGTGCTTCCAAATTAGAATTAGCCAAATTAATGGGTTATCAATACTGGTAATATTTATTGTACATCAAACCAGATGGGGGTTGTATCATCAGGTGTTGCATTATAATTAATAAATAATTCTTCCCCTGCTGCAATATTGCGCAGGGTTTTTATTGTCATCAATTCATTCTCAAAATCCATCTCATAAATACAATTGGATTGGTAAGAATGATTATATATGGAGATATAACCCATACCCAGAGCTCCCATTTCATAATTATCACCCCATTCAAAAATATAATTATACAGCATCGTTTCTTCCGCTTTAGTACGTTCTTCTTTTGAGAGTACCAAAACTGGCGATATTTCAATCACGGTATGAATGTCTATAGATTCTAATGCAAACACCCCCCTACCACGAAGTTCAGAAGGCGCAACAACAAGTATGGGTAATATCATAAAAAAAATTATTACAAAGTTAGCATAAACAGTAGTACTAAATTTCCTTTCTATACTTCAAAAAGCTAAATTGCAACTATGTCACAGGAAATAGAAGAATTAAATATTTCAGCGCAATTCGAACAACTGATTGAAACTGAAGACAAACTGGCTATCCGTGAATTTTTGGATGATCAGAATATTGCAGATGTCGCAGAATTGGTCAATGCTTACCCAGATTATGAAGCTCAGATTATTGCTAATATGGCGATCAATAGGGCTTCCAGTGTTTTTAAAATCCTTGATATTGCTCAACAAAAAGATATCATCAAAGCACTTCCCACTTCCAAAACTGCGGAATTGCTCAATGATTTACCTGCAGATGATCGGACCGACTTTTTAGAAGAGTTACCCAAAGCAGTAATTCGCGATTTAATAAAGCTATTAGAACCTGAAGAAAGAAAAATTACCCTTTCTCTTTTAGGATATCCTGAAGACAGTGTTGGTCGTTTAATGACGCCTGATTATGTATATGTGTTTGCCCAAAATAGTGTTTCAGATGTATTTGACACCATTCGGAAAGTGGCTAAAAACAGTGAAACAATCGATGTAATTTATATTATTAATGAAAAAGGGGAATTAGTAGATGATATAAGAATTCGCGATGTAATCTTAGCAACACCGGATAAATTAGTTTCCGAAATTGTAGATGGCCGAGTTGTTTCCTTAAATGTAAACGACGATCAGGAACATGCAAGTCAGGTTTTTAAAATGAATAATCGTGTGGCACTTCCAGTTGTAGATGATAACGATATTCTATTAGGCATTGTAACGATCGACGATATGTTATGGGTAGCCAATGAAGAGTTTAGTGAAGACATGCAAAAAATGGGGGGAACTGAAGCCTTGAATGAGCCATATATGGATATTCCCCTTCTCAAACTTTTTAAAAAGCGTATTGGTTGGTTGGTGATACTTTTTTTGGGTGAAATGCTCACAGCAACTGCAATGGGTTATTTCGAAGATGAAATTGCGAAAGCTGTTGTGCTCGCTTTATTTGTTCCATTAATCATTTCTTCTGGTGGAAATAGTGGGTCTCAGGCATCAACTTTAATCATTCAAGCGATGGCTGTAGGAGAAATTACTTTAGCTGATTGGTGGCGGGTACTTCGACGTGAACTCTTTAGCGGTTTATTATTAGGTTCTGTACTTGGATTCATAGGTTTTGTCCGTGTTGGCGTTTGGCATAGCATTGCTCCTAATCTATATGGAGCCCACTGGATTGAAATAGCCTCAACAGTTGGGTTTAGTTTGGTAGGGGTAGTTTTATGGGGCACACTAAGTGGTTCAATGCTTCCCATTGTTTTAAAGAAACTAGGTGCGGATCCGGCTGTTTCTTCAGCTCCTTTTGTAGCAACACTTGTTGACGTAACAGGATTAGTCATTTATTTTAGTGTGGCATTATTCTTCTTGAAAGGAATTTTACTTTAAAAAATATAGATTCACTTTTTTGAAAATCAATCAGTGATTTTAATGGGCATTTCTTTAGGAGGTAATACTGAAAGGGGGATGTCATTTTCCAATGGAAGAATCACCCCAGCATTTGTTCATAGCGTAAGCCTATTTATAGATAAAAAATAAATTTGCTTACGCTATTAGAATAAAACTATTTCCCTAAAAATGTTTTAACTGATTGATGTAACCCTTTACTAAGAGGTACTACTGGCAAACGTAAATAGTTTTGTAATAATCCCTTTTCTGTCATGAACGCTTTAACACCTGCAGGGTTATTTTCTGCAAACATCAGTTCATAGGCATAGATTAATTGATCATTGATTTGTTTGGCTGCGCCAAAATCGCCCTTCAAGCTAGCTCGTACCATATCAGAGAATTCTTTGGGATAAGCATTTCCAGCCACACTAATTACACCATCCATTCCACAAGCTAATTGCGGAAGTGCAAGTGCATCATCACCACTGACGATCAAAAAATCGCTTGGTCTATCTCGCAATAAAATCATGCATTGAGCCATATCGCCTCCAGCTTCTTTAATGCCCACAATATTGGGAACATCATTAGCCAATCTTAATGTGGTATCAGCAGACATGTTCTTTCCAGTACGACCAGGAACATTATAAAGAATAATCGGTTTGGGGGAAGCTTCTGCCAATGCTTTATAATGATAATAAATACCATCTTGTGATGGTTTATTATAATAAGGTGAAGCACTTAAAACTGCAGCTGCTTTATCTAATGGAATTTGTTGTAAATCTTTGATCAGCTCGTGTGTATTATTTCCTCCAATTCCTACTACAATAGGGACACGTCCAGCAACTTGATTAAAAGTATGGTTTACAATATCTATCTTCTCTTGTTTATCAAGTACGGGTGTTTCACCAGTAGTGCCAAGTGTAACAATATATTCAACGCCCCCATGTATCAATGATTCAATCACTTTATCCAAAGCGGGATAATCAATTTCAAAATTAGATTTGAAGGGAGTAACAACGGCAACACCAGTACCGCGGAGGGTTTTACGTAAAGACGACATGTTAGTTTTGTTTATGATCCAACCACATTTAAAAGTGGCAATCAAATTTAAGAATTTGTAATGAAAGCTTCTTCTTCAACTTCATCGAACTCTTCCCAGAAACCCATTTTACCATATTTAATGATTCTATCGTTAACTCGTTGTTCCGGTGTTTTTGTTTTCAATTCAGCTAAAGATTTGATGATTTGAGTCTTCAAAATTTCTGCTGCAGCTATATAATCCCAATGTGCACCGCCATCTGGTTCAGAAACAATTTCATCCACCAGTCCGAAGCCTTTCATGTCAGTTGCCGTCAATTTTAACTGTTCAGCTGCCACTTCTTTTTTATCCCAGCTGCGCCATAAAATAGAACTACAACTTTCAGGAGAGATTACTGTGTACCATGTATTCTCCATCATTAATGTTGTATCCCCTACTCCTATACCTAAAGCGCCACCACTTGCGCCTTCACCAATGATTACTATCACAATAGGTACTTTTAAGCGAATCATTTCATAAATATTTCTCGCTATCGCTTCTCCTTGTCCACGTTCTTCAGCTTCGAGACCTGGATATGCACCTGGTGTATCAATTAAACAGATAACAGGCTTATTAAACTTTTCAGCAAGACGCATCAAACGCAGGGCTTTGCGATAGCCTTCAGGGTTTGCCATACCAAAATTGCGCATCTGTCTAGTTTTGGTATTGATTCCTTTCTGCTGGCCTATGATCATCACTGTCTCGCCATCAAGTTCAGCAAAGCCACCAACCATTGCTTTATCATCTTTTACATTTCTATCGCCATGAAGCTCTAAGAAATTAGTAGTCATATTTTGAATATACTTTACAGTATACGGGCGATCAGGATGACGACTCAATTGAACCCTTTGCCAAGGGGTAAGAGAAGCCGTAATTTCTTTTCTCTTTTCAATAATAGAAGCTTCTAATTGCTCCAAAGTAGCGCTATAATCTATCTTAGGATTTTTTTCAGCTAACTTCTTGGTATCATCAATTTGTTCATATAAATCCTTGATAGGCTGTTCAAAATCTAAAAATTGTCTATTGGGGTATTGAGGCATAATTCATGTTTGAGACCGTAAAAATAAGGTTTGCATTTTTTTTTGAAAAGATTTGTTTTTAAGATGCCTTTACCCTTATCTTTGCCAACCGAAAAACGACCCCATGGGGTAATTTTGAGGAAACGGATCGGTAGTTCAGTTGGTTAGAATGCCGCCCTGTCACGGCGGAGGTCGCGGGTTCGAGTCCCGTCCGGTCCGCAAATAAGAGTACAAAAACCCTGTAAATCATTCATTTACGGGGTTTGTTTTTTCTTGGGGGTACACGTAGGGGTAGAAATGGCTAAATTTTGCCGATATATTTATATAAATAGTTTAAAACAAGGGATCAATAATACCCACGTTAAAACCTTTCATTTCATTTTGCCAGTTTCACTTGCGTAAAGATATTAGGATACGTCTTTTTTGTATTGTCCTTTTATATGCATAAAATGAAAAGGACATTGTCAATTTTTTACGCGTGTTATGAAAGATAAATTCTATTTGATATAAATAGTAACTGGTGGAGGGGAGGCCCCTTATATGCGGAAATTAAATACAAAATTGTATATTTTAAGAAATAACCTAAATGGAAATTTGAAGAGAAAGAATTTCCAAAAAAACATCCAACTAAAAATGTACCCAGCTATTAGCTATTACTGAGACTTCAATTTAATCTTCATGAAACTATTATTTATTTTACTGAACCTTTCCTAAAGTTGAGATGTTTCATTTTAATAAGTAACAGTATTAAAATGATTCGAAAAAACATTCGAATCAAATATTCCCCATTCTACTAGTTTCGCTATCAACAACTAGATAAAATAACATTAATGAAAAATAAATTTTCTTTTTTTGAAATTGTAATTGCAGTTTTATCACTTATAATAATATTCATTTCGGAATATTATTATACCATTTTAAAAGATCATGATCGAGCAATTTTTATTGGATTATGGCCACCTACTATGCTTATTTTACTCATCTACTTGAATACAAAAAAGGATTAATTTATGAAAGACTTAGATTTTTTAATTCTTACCGTGTTAGTTTCTGTTTGTTTTGTAGCATTTTGTTTTGGTTTAATAAAAACTATAAGAGCTGGAAATCAAAACAGCAAATAATTTTTGCAATTACCGCCACAATTTGTAATTGAAATAACGTAGATTTTATATTTTATATTAAAAAGCCTGATTGAAATAAGATTCAATCAGGCTTTTTAATAATTGTAATTAATTAGTTACAAAACTGCAACATATAAACTTCCAGCTGGAACTACTTTCGTACTTTGAATAACAGAATAAGGCAAATAAAAGAATCCATGATTACCCCAAGGTGTACCCCATGAATTTTCAACTACAAACACACCACCTCCAGATTGTGTTGCATCATCAATATATCCAACTAGTGGTACTGCATGTCCCCCTAATAATCTTACACCTGAAGCTAATGAACCGGATGTGGTTAACGGATTATAAGTGTATTTAGTGGTACTTAATCCTTCAAAATAACTATAGGTTCTAGTATTATCATAAACGTTGAAGCCCATCATCACAGGTTTATTATTGGCTAAAGCCGTTTTCACATCATTTAATAATGAGGCGCCTGTAGAACTTATTACATAATAACCATGTGAAGTTGTACCGGCATTATTAGTTGTTCCGGATTGAGCACCTAAAGTATAACTCAAAGCATTTGAAATGGCAGCGCTAGAGGGTGCTTTTAAATAACTGGCCGAAGTAGATGTAGCTACATTGTAGCCGCCAGTTCCTGATACAAACGGATAAGCATATAAATCTTCGGTACATTCTCCTTTAAAAGTAACACCACCATAAGTTAATGCGGTACTTGTTGTATTGGAAGTTGTTCCCTGCAAAGCCTGGCCGATATTAACCATATTCGCTCCGTTATCAGCTGAAATTAATTGCTTTTGAATGACTACTCTTTCTACATAATATAAAAACAGTGGGCTTAATGCTCCATTAATTCCAAATAATGTTGCTGGTGAAGAAAATTGAGTATTTAAGGCAGTGGATATCCCATTTGCTACAGTAATTGCTGGTGAAGGAGTTGAAGGATTCGCGTTATAATAATTAAGAATCTCTTCTGTTTCAGATCCGCAAAAACCGGTACATGATCCAATTTGGCCTTGATCTCTAACAGCTGGTGTGGTTAATAAATGGTTAGTTGGTAATGTACCACTATAGGAAAGACCAGATGGTCTGTATCTGCCAGTTACAACTAAAGAATTAAAAGCAGGTACACTTGACCATTGATCAGGTGTCATGGCTTGTAAACCATAATTGCGAACTACTTTATTGGTTAAATCTTGAGAATTTGCAGATGGATCTGTTACTGCATTTTTGGTACAGCTTGAAAAAAACACTGTCATTAATAACAAGAACGCTAAAAGCTTAGTGTAATTTTTTTTCATTTTATTCGTGATTTAGGGGTTTTATATACAGGGATGAGTAAAAATATACTTAAAAACGATGAAATACAATATTTAGTTAATTATTGATTTTTTTTAATCTTTTTTTCATTTCACTGAAATCTCACCATTATAAGATGCTTTAAGAACTTATAAAATCAGTTCTTTTTAAAGATAATTGCGGCGCCACCCCCACTAGATAGTTGTAAAGAAATCGAATCATTTTTCTCCACATATCTTGATTGTTTGAGGATATGATTTGGATTTAGATTGGTATCAGAAGAATCACTAAAAATTTCAGCAATATAATTTCCATCTCCTAAAAAATTCAATGGAACATCTATTTTTCTTTCCTGATGATTATTAATCGCTCCTAAATACCAATTATCATTATGTCTCCTAGCTATTATTATATATTCATCAACTTTTGAATCAATTACTTTTGTTTGACTCCAAATTGTGGGAACTTCTTTTATAAACTCGAAGCCCGGTTGGTTTTCATAAGCTTCAGGATAATCGCAAACCATACCCAAATAATTTTCAAGTACTACATACATTCCCAACATGTGACATCGTGTTCCTAACATTAATGGCCTTGTATATTGAATCCGAAATAATGAATCAGGGACAGCCCGAAATCCACCTAAATGATAATCGGTTGATCCTGCTAACATTCTTGTGAATGGCATAATAATATCATGATCAGGAGTTATTAATTTATTCCATTTATTAACTTCATAATTTAAAGTTCCTTCACGTGTAAATTCATTAGGATAAGTTCTATTTAAACCTGTTGGCTTATACGCCCCATGAAATTGAATATGTAAATGATGAACTGCGGCTTTTTCCAAGATTTCAGTTTGAATATTTACCATTTCCTGATCATCCCGGTCCAAAAAATCAACCATCAATCCTTTAATTCCCCACTTTTCGAATTGTGTAAATGCACTGTCCAATTTTTTATACAAAGCGGTCCAATAAACCCAAACTCTGATTCCAACACCTTGTCCTTTGGCATAATCACAAACTTGTTGCATATCCAATCCTGGAACTGGTTTAGTTACATCTACATTAGGCCCTGGTACAAAACCAGCCCCATCATTTGTATACCATTCATGCAATCCATATTCTACTACTGAATGATATTCTATATTATTTCTAGCACAGAAATCGATATAATATTTATTGGTTATAAAATTATTTCCAGGCGCATTTATGGTATCGGGTACTACATTGCCATTCCACCAAGGAAAAGTTGTTTTGCCTGGCATAATCCAACTAACATCTTTAATTTTTTGAGGTTCAGCTAGATTAGTGATCAAATTGGATTCTATTAATGCACCAATTCTATCACTAATGAGTAATACACGCCAAGGACTATGGTGTGGCAAATTAGCTTTTACTTTTATTACTTTCTGATTGGGCAAGGGCGAAAGTTTACTCCTTACCAATCCATTTTCTTTTGATAAGTACATCCCAGCATAATCTAGTAGATTCGCCTCTGTTATTCCTACAAAAACATGTTCCGGGGTTTCAAATAATGTAGGCATGTCCATCAATGTATCCTCTTTTATACTTTCCAATGATAATGTATGATATAGACCTTCATGTGATGAAGTATAATTTGGAAGAAATAATGTTCTAACAATTGTATTTTTCGAAAAATTGAAATTTGTATTTTCGTCAGTTAGAATGATAGCATGTTTAGTTAATTCATCAGGAAACTCATACCGGAAGCCAATTCCATCATCGAATACCCGAACTACAAAGTGTATTTTTCGATGAGTTAATCCATTTTCAACTGGAATAGATACTTCATTAAATCTTTCACTTACGTCTTTAGTTTTTCCAACTACCAATGAATATTTTTCTTCTGTTTCTCGAAAGATAGCCTTCGCTACAAATAAGTCATTTTTAAAATCTTCATTTAAAAAATTTAAAGACAATGGACTTTTATCAATTATTATTTTATTCTTAAAACAAACAGAATAAAACATTGACTTATTTATCAATCTGAAAGTAAATTCAATATTTCGATTGGGAGATGTAAGCAAAATTTTATTTTGCGCAAAAATTGAAATGGCAAATAGAATAAAACAGACAAGAAAATACTTTTTCATGTAACATATTTAAAAGCTAAATAATGGCTATTACCCTTTAAATATACAGCTTAGTATACCTATATATTTTTGTAAATATTACATTAAAATTAACCGAACTTCAAAGAATTTACAGATTGAGTTTCAAATATAATTTTCAATGATAAAGTCTATAGCTCAAATTACTTTCCCATTAATTAGCCTATTTTTTCTTACACAACTTAAAAATAAAGAACCCAACTGGAATTTGCCCTTAAAAAAGAAGCCCGTAAAGCTTGTAAAAGAATTAATGATTAAGGATTCAACTATTTCAATACTGAAATTTTCCAATTACACATGGCATATAAAATCAGGGGCAGCCTCTCCAGGCCCTAATATTTGGAACGCCAACAATGCCTATGTTGATTCTACAGGAAGCCTTCATTTAAAAATCACTTATGATTCACTAACAAAAAAATGGAATTGTGCTGAAATATGGACTACAGAGTCACTGGGGTTTGGAACCTATGAATGGTTTGTGGATGGTCCAATAGATAAGTTGGACAAGAATATTGTACTTGGTTTATTTAATTATCCTTCTTTAACGAATACACCAGATGCTACAAACGAGATTGATATAGAATATGCGAAATGGGGAATAGAAAAAAATAAGCCAGGTAATTTTACAGTTTGGCCTTCTATATTATTAAATAATTATACTAATAAAACTTATCCCTTCAATATTTCTCTTTTAAACAATCGTACCATACAACGATTTAACTGGCAACCTTTTTCGGTTTTTTTTGAATGTCTTTATGAAGACACCAAAGACAACTATTCACTTATTTCGAGTAAAATATTCGAAACAAAAAAAACAAAGATGTACATTCCTCAAACTGCAGAACCTGTACATATAAATTTATGGCTATTCAAAGGTCTACCACCTTCCAACAATTTACCTGTTGAAATTATTATCAGTAGCTTTCAAAAAAGATAAAACTTTGAAAATGCATGACCCATTTTATTTTCTACCTTTAAATTCATCCATTGACCGATACATTCCGAACCATTCTCCTACAATAATGTCAAATAGAAAAGAAGGCAAAATTCCTTTAAATAAAGGCACCCAATAAATGATACCTGGCATTCTTACAAATCGACTATTTTTTTCAATACCACTGATAATTTTCTTAACTGCATTCTCCGGGCTCACGATAGGAACGATTTTGCTTTTTACTCCATCAAACATTCCGGTACTTATATAAAAAGGAGTAACCGTTGTAACATGTACGTTAGTTCTTGCATTTCGCATTTCTAGTAATAATGAGTCACTCCATCCAACAACAGAAAACTTACTCGCCACATAGACACTCATTTTAGGGTTACTCACCATGCCTGCCGCTGATGCAATATTAACAATATGGCCTTGACTGGTATTTACCATATTGGGGAGAAACTCTGTTGTAATATGCATCAAAGCAGTACTATTCACACCCATTGTTCTATCAATGTCTTCATGAGTATGATCAAGAAAAAATTTACCAACAATGATTCCCGCATTATTTATTAAAATATCTATTGAACCAATTTCTTCTTTTACTATTTTGGCTGTTTTAATAACTGAGTCTGTGTCCATTACATTTATAGTGAAACCAAACACCAGAAATCCATCTGCTTTTAATTCGGAAACAGTAGCTTCCAATAATAATTCATTAAAATCCCATATAACTAATACTCCTAACCCTTTTCTCAAAAGCTCTCTCCCCATTAATTTGCCTATCCCAGATGCGCCACCTGTTATTAATGCTTTTTTACCTTGAATCTGACTCATACAATCGATTTAATTAAAACAAATTTCATCCCCCTTCAATTTACAATTAAAAAAGGCAAACCCTAAGATTTGCCTCTATAAACTAGATCATTTATTTGCTAAATAACTGGAGTGTTTAATTCTGCAATTGATTTATCAATATCTGCCTGACTTACTTCAAAATCCACCAAATTGCCCGCCAGGAATTGTTCATAAGATGCAAGATCAAAATTGCCATGACCGCATAGATTGAATAAAATGGTTTTTGAAACCCCTTCTTCATCTGCAATTTTAGCCTGACGAATTGCTTCTGCAATACCATGATTTGCTTCTGGAGCGGGAATAATGCCTTCTGTTCTTGAGAATAATACACCGGCTTCAAAACATTCAATTTGATTAATAGAAGTTGCTTCAATTAAACCATCTTTCAAAAGTTGACTTATAATTGCCCCAGCTCCATGATAACGTAAGCCTCCTGCATGAATAGGAGAAGGAATAAAATTATGGCCAAGTGTATACATTGGCAATAATGGAGTCATTCCAACCGTATCACCAAAATCATAACGAAAAACGCCTCTGGTTAACTTAGGGCAAGAAGTAGGCTCAACTGCAATTGCACGAACTTTTTTTCCATGTAATAAATTGTCCTGTAAAAAAGGAAAACTAATACCTGCGAAATTTGACCCACCACCAAAAGGTGCAACAATAATATCAGGATAATCGCCAGCTTTTTCCAATTGTTTTTTTGCTTCTAATCCAATAATAGTTTGATGCATCAAAACATGATTCAATACACTACCCAATGCATATTTTGTATCCTCATTTGTTGCCGCAACTTCTACTGCTTCAGAAATAGCAATCCCCAAGCTTCCTGGAGAATTTGGATCCTTTTCCAAAATAGATCTCCCGGATTGAGTTAATATAGAAGGAGATGCATGTACTTTAGCACCCCAAGTATTCATCATAACCTTTCTATATGGTTTGCCTTCATAGCTCACTTTCACCATGAAAACTTCACATTCTATTCTAAATAATTTACAGGCAAAACTTAGTGCACTGCCCCATTGGCCCGCACCAGTTTCTGTAGCAATTTTTTTTATGCCTTCTTTAGCATTATAATAAGCCTGGGGTATTGCCGTATTAGGTTTATGTGATCCAGCAGGACTAACCCCTTCATACTTATAATATATTTTCGATTTTGTGCCAATAGCTTTTTCTAATTCATAAGCCCGAAACATGGGGGTTGGTCGCCAAATTGAATACAGATTTCTTACTTCATCTGGAATTTCTACCCATTGATCAGTACTCACTTCCTGTTTAATTAACTCCATAGGAAACAATGGTGCCAAAGCATCCGGACCAATGGGTTCTTGTGTTACAGGATGCAAAGGTGGCAATGGCTTAATTGGCATATCTGCCATTATATTATACCAATGAGTAGGAATTTCTGATTCGCTAAGTGTAATTTTTCTATGTTTCATGATGGCTTCGTTTAGAGTAAATATAAATGAAAGTCAAAATTCAAAAATCAAAAAATAAAAAATAAAAAAAATAGTACACGTTAACTAATAAAAAGGGACACTAATTATTAGTGGCCCTTTTTAAAAAATTTGAATTGTAAATCAATCTGCCACTTTTAACGGCCCTAAAAAGTTAGTCTTACTTTCAGTTATTTTTTTATCCCCCTGCCAAAAACTTAATGTAATGGTAGTTTTTCTTGAGTGTATAGCTGACTTAGGTAATATTACAAAGAAATTTCCCCAACCCTGGCCTTCTTTTGCTACTTCAATATTCGCATTTCCAACTGATTCTATACGACCATTTCCTCCTTCTAATCGAATAGTCATTGGAATCATTTTCATTGTTTTATTTACTACTTTAACTCCATATAAATTAGAAAGGCTATCAGGTCCTTTATCTTGATATAATTGTCCTGGGATTCGCATTACAGTAGGGTCTATATCTTTTCTAGTCATTAGCAATACAGATAAAACAAATAATACAACAGCTAATACTACTGTATAAAACTTCATTCTATTTGTAAAATGCAATGGTTCGCCATTTGCTATAGAGTTTTCTGAAGCATAACGAATTAAACCCTTTGGTTTATTTATACGATCCATAATATTATCACAGGCATCAATACATGCGGTACATCCTACACACTCCATTTGAAGCCCATTACGAATATCAATTCCAGTAGGGCAAACCTTTACACACTGGTGACAATCGATGCAATCGCCTTTTGATGAAAGCTCCTCTCCTTTTTTAATAGGTCCACGTGGCTCTCCCCTTTTATAATCATAGGCCACTATCATTGAATTTTTGTCGAGTAATACGCTCTGTAACCGACCATAAGGGCAAACAACAATACAAGCCTGTTCCCTAAAGAAACTATAGACCGCAAAGAATACTGCACTAAAGATTAATATTGAGGACAGACCACCAATATGCGTAATAATGGGCTCAGTAATAATTTTTTCTAATTCATGAACGCCAATTATATAAGCCAAAAAAGTATTGGCTATAATGAAAGATAACAGGTAGAAGGCAAATTGTTTTAAGCCTACTTTAAATATCTTTTTACTTGTCCATGGGGCATTCTTAAGCTGTCTTTGAGCAGGGGCATCACCCAAAATAAAAAACTCAACTTTACGAAACATCATTTCCATGAAGTTAGTTTGTGGGCAAGCCCATCCACAAAAAAGTCTACCAAAAGCTGCAGTAAATAAAACAATAAATAAAACGAAAGTAACCATGGTCATTCCCAGAATAAAAAAATCCTGAGGCCAAAATACTTTCCCAAAAAAAATAAATTTTGCTTGCGGAATATTGAGCAAGAAAAAAGGGCGATCATTAACATATACAAATGGCATCCCAAAAAAGAGAATAAAATATAAAACACTTAACCATGTTCTTATATTATAAAACTTACCATTTGGTGGCTTATAAGCAAAAACCCATTTTCGCTTTCCATCTTCGTCAACAGTATTAATCCGATCTCTATAACTTTCTCCTTCAGTTATTGGTTCATTCAAGTGTTCGTGAGGTGAAAACATATGTTGTTATAATTTAGAAATTAACTATTGTGAAAACCCGAGAATTAATATCAGATTATATACAAAGTTGCTCTCTTAATCCATCGACAACTGTGACATTTATTACAGATAGGTATGATAAATATCATGAAATTGGATTACCCAAACTTTCGAAAAAATTTTAGACTAGATAAATCACTTAATTAAATCTATTTCCCTCAGTTATCCCTTTCCACTGATCTGTACGAAAAGGTGCTGCTGGAAATCCATCCATGTTAAATAAATTAGCATCAATCGGTGAATCAGTCCAAGCATACCTAACAGCTTGTGGGTCTTTTACTTTATCGCTTGTAACAATAATTCTATTACCTTCTAACTTTGCTTGCGCATAATAGAAAATGTGATTAGATCCCGCAATTTCAAATCCTTTAATATAACCATACTGGTCTTTTATCTGCCACCCCTTTCCAATATTTTTAAACTCAATTGATGCTTGCTCATTTTTAAATTCAATTGAGTGGAAAGTAGGTCCGCAGTAACTATCCAAAGGCAAACCATACGTATTAACTAATGCATTTGAAGCAAGTCTCTTACCCACATCTTCTTTATTTCTGGGATGTACATTATCAGGATTGCCAATATCAATAGTTACTGCCATGCCAGTCTTTGGCAAACTCAAAGCCATATTTTGAGCTTCTCTTAATTCAGCCCAGGCACTTCCTTTATTGCTATTTTGGAACTTTCCAAAACTTGCTAATTGTACAAAATAAAAAGGGAATTCATCTTTCCATGCATTTCGCCAATTTTCTATTAATAAGGGGAAGCTTTTTCTATATTGAAAAGCTCGATCAGCATTCGACTCTCCCTGGTACCATAATACCCCTTGAATCGCAAACGGAATAATTGGATGAATCATTGCATTATAAATTACGGCACCTGCATTATTTTGAGCGTGTACATAATTCCAGGGAAGTTTGAAATCGGGCATCATTTTCCATCCATTGCCAGACAATGATTGAGGAAGTCCATCGAATTTTAAAAACAAAGTATTTGCCTCCCCTATAAAACCATTCCCAAACCATGCAGGATCCACTTGCTTTTCTTGGTGTAAGAGAAGTATATTCCTTCCCTCTTTCCAAGTATTTTCAGGGATATTTATCAATCTGGAATTCTTACCAGATCCCTTTTTTATTAACTTCCCATTAATATATAACTGAAACAAGCCATCATTTTCTCCTAAACTTAATTGAGAAGGTTTTGAAACCTCAATAGCATCAATAGTTAGTGTCCTTTCCATAAACCCTGCTCCACGAAAAGCCCAAATACCTTGCCAGTCCCACTGACTAGGAGGTGAATACGGTAGCCACTGCTCAAATACAGTTGAATCATTGTTTAATAAATAAGTCAAATCGGTAGATGGAAGAATATGATTTTTACCTGACAATTTTTCCCGTAAATTATTTAATAATTGTGCATCTGCTTGCTCCCAGGTTTCAGGAAATTTTTGAGCATATTCTTTCAAAATATCTGATTCTAACATTGCATTTTTACTAATCCAACCTTCTATTTGAGAGCCTCCCCAAGCGTCTTTAATTAATCCAACAGTTACATTTAATTTATTAGATACCTCTTTTGCAAATGAATAACCCACAGCAGTAAAATTGGATAGTGTTTCAGGATTAGCCATGACCCATTCTCCCCCTTTAATGGAATCATTTGGCTGAAGGCTAACTTCATTAGGCACTGTAAATTGTCTGATATCAGACTGTTTAACAGCAGCTATTGCCGCATTAAAATTAAACGCATCACGCATAACAAATTCCATATTCGATTGGCCGGAACATAACCAAACTTCTCCTAACATGATATCTTTAATTTGTAGCGTTTGTTGCTTGCTACTCACTATCATCTCATAAGGCCCACCTTCTTTCATAGCAGGTAAATTCACCATCCATTTACCGTTGGCATCTGCCTTGGATTGTATAACTAATTGATTAAACTGAATTTTGATGTTTTCATTTTTAGATGCCCAACCCCAAACAGGAAGGGGTTTATTTCTTTGTAATACCATATGATCTCCAAATAGTCTGGCAATTCTAAGCTGGGCTTGACTTGTAAGTATTGCACTTAAAAAAATTAAACCGAAAACTATAAACGACTTCATAGACATTACTAAGGAAATTATATGAAAAATAGGGACACTAAAGTATTATAAATTGAAAAATAATATTCGAAAAATTGCTTTTTGATTTCACATAAACATAAATAAATATAAAAAATAAAGCTAGTCCATACAAAACTAACATTCGTCATTTTTACACTTAATAATTATTCGAAAATTTGTAAAACGAATTAATTAAACAGATTATCTAATAAAAATATATTTAGGATGTCTAAAGAAGCAAAACCACATTTGAATGAAGTTCCAGGAATAATTCCAGAATTAAAGAATTGGGTGAATGGTATTGCAGATCAATGCGATGCAAAAAGCATCCATTGGTGCGATGGTTCAAAGCAGGAGTACGACGGATTATGTGAGTTATTAGTAAAAAAAGGTACGTTCATAAAGTTGAATCAAGAAAAACGGCCAAACAGCTATGCTTGCTTCTCAGACCCAAGTGACGTAGCACGTGTAGAAGACAAAACTTTTATTTGTAGCAGAGTTAAAGAAAATGCTGGCCCAACTAATAATTGGATGGAACCAAGTGCAATGAAAAAAGTACTAAATGGTTTAATGGATGATAGTATGCATGGCAGAACTCTTTATGTGATACCATTCTGTATGGGACCAGTTGGATCACCCTATGCAAGATATGGCGTGCAATTAACAGATTCAGAATATGTGGTGGTGAATATGTATATCATGACTAGAATGGGAGAACCCATTTATCCCTATTTGAAAAGGAATTCATATGTCAAATGTATTCACACTGTTGGTTGTCCGATTAACACACCTGGACATGATGTAAAATGGCCAAACAACCCCACAACAAAATATATTTCTCATTTTCCAGAAGAACGTTTGATTATATCTTATGGAAGTGGATATGGCGGCAATGCACTAATGGGTAAAAAGTGTTTTGCATTACGTATCGCTTCCGTAATGGGAAAAGAGGAAGGCTGGTTAGCAGAACATATGCTAATTCTGGGTGTTGAATCACCTAAAAAAGAGAAAACATATATCGCTGCAGCTTTTCCTAGTGCCTGTGGCAAAACAAATTTTTCGATGATGATTCCTTCAAAAGGAGTTGATAATTGGAAAGTAACGACCGTAGGTGATGATATCGCTTGGATTCATAAAAGTGAGGATGGACATTTATTCGCCATCAATCCAGAAGCTGGATATTTTGGAGTTGCACCAGGTACTAATTATCAAACTAACCCGAATGCAATGGAAAGCATTAAAGCCAATACCATTTTTACAAATGTGGCTATTACAAAAGAAGGGGATGTTTGGTGGGAAGGTATGACTAAAGAAATCCCAGAGGGGCTTACAGATTGGCATGGAATACCTTTTGACCCAATTTCGGGTAACTCTGCAGCTCATGCAAATAGTCGCTTTACTGCCCCAGCAATTCAAAACCCTTGTATTGATAGTGAATGGAATAATCCTAATGGTGTACAAATAGCAGCTTTTGTTTTTGGAGGAAGAAGAAGCACTACAGTACCATTAGTTTGTCAATCTTTCAATTGGAGTTTTGGAGTATATACTGCGGCAACAATGGGTAGTGAAACAACTGCAGCAGCTTTTGGAGAAATAGGTAAAGTTCGTCGTGATCCTTTTGCAATGTTACCTTTTATGGGATATCATATGGGTGAATATGTTAACCACTGGTTACAATTTGGAAGAGATTTACCAAATGCGCCAAGAATATTCAGTGTTAACTGGTTTAGGAAAGATGAGAATGGTAAATTTTTATGGCCAGGTTTCGGAGAAAATATGCGGGTTCTGAAATGGATTGTGGAAAGAGTTAATGGTGGGGCTGGGGCTGCAGAATCACCTATCGGTTGGATGCCACGTTATGAAGATATTGATTGGACAGGTATTGAAAATTTCAGCAAAGATGAATTTGTAAAAATCATGACAGTGGATAGAGAACCATGGAAACAAGAATTGTTATCTCATGAAGAGCTGTTTGCAAAACTGTATGATAAACTTCCAAAAGAATTCTATTTTATGAGGGAGTTACTACTAAGTGCATTATGGCGTTCTCCAGAACATTGGGCATTAGAACCTGAACATATTTAGTGTATAAAAATAACGAATGTGCATTTGTTCTTTAGTTAAATGTTTAATTGATGAATTAATCATTTTTGTATTTGCAATTGGCTTATTAGTTTAACTAGATCTTACACCAGTTAAAAGACACAATTAGTTAATAATCCAATTGTACTATATACATAATACTTAAACATTACTGATGGCAATTCAACTACCTTTAATAAAATTATTTTTTATGAGAAAGAGCAAAATAATTCAACTGTTATCTTTAATTACACTTTCTGTAATTGTAGCTTCATGCGGATCTGGTTTAAAAATAACTAATGACTTTGATAGAAATGCTAATTTTTCCAATTATAAGACGTTTAGTGTATTTAGTGTTAAAACAACCGGTAGTGTAAGCCAATTAAATGCAGACCGAATAGTCAATGCCATTATATCAGATTTAACAATCAAAGGACTTAAATATGTCGCTTCTAAAGGCGACTTAACCATTAATGCAATAACCATCTTAAAAGACAAGCAATCTTTTTCTACTGCTACTAATTATTATGGCTACGGTGGTTTATACCGCCCTTATGGTTATTACGGAAGTTTAGGAACCACAGTTATTTCTTATAGTTACAAAGATGGCTCATTAACCATTGAAATGGTTGATACTAAAACAACTAAAATGGTTTGGCAGGGCATTGGCAATAAAGAAATTGACAAAGCTTCAAAAGATCCTGATTCAGCAATAAAAGCAGCTGTTACTAGAATTTTAGCTTCATTTCCACCTGCAAAATAATCTTAAGCTATCGAAAAAGAAGAGCATCATGATTGATGTTCTTTTTTTATGTCTAGCCATCAATTTTCTTTAAATTTACTTTCTTTCACTATTGGATTTTCCCCTTTATTTAAAATAAGAAATTATTCCTATGAAATATTATTCATTCATTAAAATCAACATACTAGCAATGTCAGCATTAACTGGTTCTATAGTTGCAAATGCGCAAAAAAGTAATGCTACCTATAGTATCGGAAAGGACAATGTGATTCAAGGAAAATATTTTGCAAAGGCTAAGAATGATTACCAAATTAGAAGCAATTACGAAAGCCCTGCTAATTTATATCAACCTGCCGATATTAGTTTTAAGTTCGCAATTAATGGAAGAGATAATGAAATGATTTCTGGACAAGACCACCATTTTACTGTAAACGCAATTAATGGTTATGCAGAAACTCCGTTGATTGTTTTTGGACAACAACTTAAACAGTACTCCTTAAAAAAAAATTTCTTACTTCCTAATACAAAATTAAAAATCAGATTAGATGGAAGGGATATCCTCAAACAATTTTCTGAAAAGGGTTTTTACACTTGTTTTAATGGTACAAAAATTTACCAACAAGACTTCAAAGGAATTTATATTGCCGGTGGTACTTTGCCAATGATTTGGGATTTCGACAACTTGATTCACAATGATTATTTATTAATGAAAGATCCTGACGGAGATGGTATTTTTGAAACCGAATTATTGCTGAATGCAAAAAAAGATCAGAAAGAAATTGCCAATGAATGGAAGTTATCTAAAGATATCAGTGCATTCCCGCAATTTAAAAGTGACTTTATTTTAGCTAATGCAGTTTATAATATGTCGCTTGAAGAAATGATCAAGGCGGTTGAACCAGATAGCACTTTTAGAACAGGTAAAGAATGGGCAGGTGTCTGGACAAGGGATATTAGTTATTCCATCATTTTATCGATGGCCTATTTACAACCACAGGTTGCCAAAAATAGTTTATTGAAAAAAGTTAATAAGAAAAAAAGAATCATCCAAGATACAGGCACTGGCGGAGCCTATCCAGCATCAACAGACAGAATGATATGGGCGGTTGCGGCATGGGAAGTATATACAGCAACTGGCGATAACGATTGGCTTAGTTCTGTCTACGAAATAATCAAGAACAGCATTGACGATGATATACATAATTGCTATGATCCAATAACAGGTATGGTTAAGGGGGAATCATCTTTTCTTGATTGGCGCGAACAAACTTATCCAAAATGGATGCAGCCTGCAGATATTTTTGAAAGTGAGTGCTTAGGTACAAATGCTGCCCACTATCAAGCCAATAAAGTATTAAGCCAAATGGCAAAACTATTGAACCATCCCGATGTATCTTCTAAGCATGAATTAATTGCCAAAAAAATAAAAAACGGAATCAATAAATATTTATGGTTACCTGAAAAAGGATTTTATGCTCAGTACTTATATGGAAGAAATAATAAAATTGTCTCTCCAAGATCAGAAAGTTTAGGAGAAGCACTTTGCATTTTGTTTGGCATTGCAGATAAACAAAAAGCTGATAAGATTACAGCATCGTTACCCCAAACAGATTTTGGGGTAAGTTGCATATTCCCACAAATTCCGAATATACCACCCTATCATAATAATGCAGTTTGGCCATTTGTCCAAACTTATTGGGCACTGGCTTCTGCTAAAACGAATAATGAAATTGCTGTTATAGAATCCATCAAAAGTATATATCGTCCTGCAGCACTATTCCTAACCAATAAAGAAAACTTTGTTGCAGATAATGGAGATTTTGCAGGCACACAAATCAATAGCAGTAATATGCTATGGAGTTTATCAGGCAACCTAGCTCTTGTTCATAAACTAATTTTCGGAATAAGTTTTCAAGCTGATTCAATATCCTTTCATCCTTTTGTACCTTCAATTTACATTGGTTCTAAAAAGTTAGATAATTTTAAATACAGGAAAGCCGTATTAGATATTCATTTGGAAGGAACAGGAAATAGCATTCAATCATTTTCGGTAGACGGAGTTGTTCAAGCCAGCCATAAAATTCCGGCAAACATTGTTGGTAAGCATCATATTTTAATTAAACTTAACAACAAGTCATTAAATCCAAAATCTATTCACAAAATAAAAAACTATACAAGTGTATCTGCACCAATTGTTTCTTTTGAAAAAAACTTACTTTCCTGGAACGCAATAGAAAGAGCTGTTTCATACAAAATTCTGTTTAATGGTACTTTTATTGGGAATACTAACGCAACTAGCTATCCTGTTCTTGCAAATAAATTTGGGGAATATCAAGTAATTGCACAAGACAACAAAGAAATTCCTTCTTTTGCTAGTGAACCAGTCGCATTTTATAATGAAAAATCAATTATTATTTTAGATGCAGAAAATTTCAACCCTTCGTCTAAATTGAATTATCAAGGCTTTACCGGAAGAGGGTTTGTTGAAACGAGTAAAAAATATAATTCCAATATTTTATTCAATGTGGATATTAAGGAAGATGGCATTTATGCAATTGATTTCCGATATGCAAATGGTAATGGTCCCACAAATACTGAGAATAAATGTGCTATTCGTTCCCTGCTGATAAATAAAGAATTGATAGGCACTATTATTTTACCGCAAAGAGGAACAAAGGAATGGAGCAATTGGGGATTTAGTAATAGTGTTTCAACCATATTAAAAAAGGGGAATTATCAATTCGAATTGAAATTGGAAGATTACAACGATAATATGAATCAAGAAATAAACCAAGCTATGCTTGATTATTTGAGACTAATCAAGCTTTAGAATCTGTTATTTATACTATTTATACAACCTCTCTTTCTAATATTTCCATTACCAAAAAAGACTCTTCTTTTAATTGTAGTAAACATTGTTCAGCAAACTCCTGACTAAATGAACTCATTTCTGAAAACCGAATGGCACATTCACTAAGAATTTGCATCCCTGCAGTTAGAGTTGCCCCCTTTAAGCGATGTCCGATTTTTTTTAATTGATGTATATCTTTTAAATCAATAGCTTCCTGTAATTGGGAAATAGATTTTTCGATTTCCGATCTTATTAAGGCTGCAAACTGTTTCATCACTTCAGGATTTTTCCCAATATATTTTTCAGCTTTTATTCTATTAAAATGTCTGTCTTTTTGATCATCATACATATTCTCTATTTTGTAATTAAAAGATTCCATGACAGAAATTATTATCAGAAACCCACTAGGTCGTTATTTAATCTATTAGCGATGATTACCCTATTGTATATATTGTACGGTTCTTGCTAATTTTCCATTTGAGTTAATACCTTCCAATACAATTTGTAATTTTTTGCTACTATCGTTATTGTAAAATTCAATTCTAACTCTTGGACTTCTTTTATTGGTAAGTACATAGGGATTCCAATATAAAGTTGTCCGATTATCCGATTCAAAATTTGCAGTTGGTTTGTCATAATTAGGATTATAAAACTCTTTGAAAACTGAATACCCTCCCAACACAGTATTCTCCATTCCTTTACTATTCAGATTACCTCCTTTGCTTCCTCCTCTTTTAGTATAAATAGCAATGGCTCCGCCGCTTCCACCTCCCATTGATCCGAAGAAAGGAGGTCTAATTGCTTTTATGTAAGCAATATCAGAAATTGACATGGCTTGAACCGATTCTAAAGGGGTACTAGTTTCATTTACAAAAAAATCTGTTTTAGAACCTCTCCATGATGCTGATGCTTGTGTACCTGAAATTGAGATATTTAAACCAGCTACTTTCCCTTGCAAATAAGTTAATACATCTATGGCGCCCATAGCACTAGGATCGGATGATAAATCAAAAGATACGCCATCAACACCTGAGAAAAATCCGGTAGCATATTTTTCTTCCAACAATTGTATAGGCGATTTTACTTTTGATTTTACAATAACTTCTTTTAAAGTTGCAGATTCCATTTGCTTCTTCAGCTTTTCTTGTTCCAACAAATAAAAATTCAATTTGGCCCTAGCCATACTATCACTCCAGTTATGCTGAAAACCTCCGGCGCCTATTTGTATTTTTTTAAATTCTTGTCTCAATAATCCATTTTCAAAATGCACTTGAGTGATGTCGGTAAGTTTTGTATTCCCATTAAATCCAAAAAATATTCTTGAAGTATCATAGAAGAAAATCGATTTATCTTCAAAACTTCCGTCTTTTAATACAGGAATAAATACAAATTTCTTACTGCTATCTTTTCCATTTATAATTAGATTCAAAAGCAGATCATTCGTTAATTTTGTAGTAGAACTTCCAAATACTCTACCCGTAATTTTCATTAAATCAGTTTCTTTAGGAAAAATTTGTACCGGTAATATACCCGCTTTAATTTTATCCCAATCAAATTTTCGCCACCCGTTAGTTAGCATGACTAAATCAAGATGCTCTGCTACACTATCAGCATCGCTTGAGAAATAATAAGCTGGTTGATATACTTTACCACGAATATCATTACTCAAAAGAAAATCAGAATAAATGGTCTGCTGTTCAGGCATTACAATTGAGGCATCTGTAACAGATATTGACATATTAGCGGAAGAAGTATCAGAGACTAAAATATCAAGTACATTTTTACCTCTCTTATTTACATTGGCTAATTCAACTGAAAGTTTAGCATTGAACTCATGCAAGCGATTATTTACAAAAACAATTCTTTCCGCAATAGGCAACCAATCTTTGGTGAACAAAGAAAACTGAACTATGCCAGTAGGTAATTCATCAATAGGTAACCCAGCTTTTTGAACCTGACGTTCTTCCCCTTTAAAATCAACTGTATAAATCAAGTGTTGATTTTGATGTACCAATAGTTTCATTTGTTTAAAATTCTGAGGCACATTCGGAGTCCGTTCTACTTGAGCATAGGCTTTTTCATTGTCCATGCTTAATTTCAAAATAACCCCCTCTTTAGTTGCAGGTGTTATCAACGTCACCCCTTTTTGTGCATTTTCATCAGTCCAACTTACTTGATATTTTTCTCCTGCAACAGGCATAAGTTGGAAAGCCCCCATACCATCGTGGGCTACCTTTAAAGTGTCGAGAATTTTATTTTTATCGTTTAATAAAAATCCTTTTATAAAAACAGGAATTCCTGATCCATTGGTTGCCTTAAATGCTACTTTACTATTCAGTCCATTTACTAAAACGCCCCCTTCCGGAAAAATTTCTACCCTAGTTTTTGGGATCGTATTTATTTTTGTTTTTGATATTGATCCAGAATTTATAGGTATGTTTTTTTCATAAAGAAATACACTATCGTCATTCAACATCCAACGAGTAAAGGCTTTAACCCTTAAAAAATCGCCTTTGTAATTTGCAGGTACTTCAAAACTTCCTTTCGCAGAAGATTGAAATAAAGGAGCAACAGTTTGTTTTATATAATTACCGCTGGTATCATACCAAACAACATATACATTTTTGCTTAAATTAGTCCACTCCAAACCAGACAAGACATAGAGTTTATAAAATATAGTCTCTCCCGAATTATATATAGTTCTATCAAAGTGGATATGAATCTTTTCGTGGGGATATTGCTCTTCATAAATATTTAATACCGAGTCATAGACCTGAGCCTGCGCTTTTTCTACAAAAAGGGTTAGACATATCAAAGCAAAGCAATTCAATACTATTTTTCTCATCGTAGCTAAATTAACAATTTCCTAGAATGCAAGTTGTTAAACAAATGGGGAATATTAAAAAAATACCCCCGAAATCTCGGGGGTATTTCAATACCGTATTAATAGAAATAAATACCGAGTAAAAGGATTCTAAATGAAACAGCAATGTTTCTCAGAATCTTTATATCACTTTATTCTACAACCAAAGGGTTTCTTCGAGTAGGGATAACTGTTTGTTCGTCATCGCTCAGGTAAGCCCAAAAATCATATAACGCAAATATATCGCCTGGAGTTTTAGGGGTATTAGGTTCACCATTACGTTCATAAGAACCCAATAATTCACCATGATACTTCAACTCTGATAATTTTTCTTCAAGGGTCAATAACTTAAATTGCTCAATTGTCATAAAACTGGATAAATTTATAATGTCTTTCAGTCCGCAATCTAATAAGAAAAAAACAAATAGAACTTAAAGCTTATAAAATTTGGCTATCAAACTAATTTTGAACTTTTTTTTGCTTCATTTACAGCATGGTCAACAGCCCTTGCAGTGATTGCCATATAAGTAAGTGAGGGATTTTGCGTTGATGTAGAAGTCATACATGCGCCATCAGTTACGTATACATTTTTACAAAGATGCAATTGATTAAATTCATTTAATAAGGAGGTTTTGGGATCCTTACCCATACGAACCCCACCCATTTCATGAATATCCAAACCAGGAGCTGCTTTAGAATCAGTAGTGCTTATATTTTTGAATCCTGCTTTAGTATACATTTCCGTCATTTGCTCAATGAAGTCTTTCACCATCTTTTCATCATTATCATCATAAGCAACCTGAATATTCAATTGTGGTATACCCCATGGATCTTTTAAATTACCATCAAGAGTTACTTGATTACTTTCTTTAGGGATAGTTTCCCCCATCATATGTGACCCAACATACCATGGGCCTAATTCTTTTTTAGCAAGTTGATCCTTTAACTCTTTTCCGAAACCATCGGTGTTTCTTTTGATATAACGACCAGAAGAAAATCCAGCTGCGTAACCTCTTAAAAAGTCTGTTTCTTGTTTCTCTACATTTCTAAACCTTGGCAGATAAGCACTGGTTGGAGACCTTCCATCAGTAGTGGAATCCATAAAACCATCATATTGTGCATTGATTCTAGCACGATAGTTATGAAAAGCAACAAATTTGCCTAAGAGACCATTGTCATTACCTAACCCATTAGGGAAACGATGAGAAGTTGAATTTAATAATAGAAGATTGGTATTAATCGCACCTGCATTTACAAAAATCACTTTAGCATAGTATTCAACCATTTCTTTTGTCTGAGCATCAATCACTCTTACGCCTGTAGCCATCCCTTTTTGTTCGTCGTAAATTATGGAATGTACCACTGAAAAAGGTCGAAGGGTTAAATTGCCAGTCTTTGCAGCCCAAGGCATAGTGGAAGAGTTACTACTAAAATAGCCCCCAAATGGGCAGCCTCTTTGACAAAGGTTTCTATTCTGACATTGTCCTCTACCCTGTTCCAAATGAATGGGATTCGGTTTTGTTAAATGGGCACATCGTCCATAAATTAAATGTCGGCCTGCATAATTTTTCTGAAGAACTTCTTTGAAATAATGATCCACACAAGTTAATTCTAAGGCCGGAAGGAACTCACCATCGGGAAGATTTGGAAGGCCATCTTTATTACCAGAAATCCCTACAAATCTCTCCACATAACTATACCAGGGCGCAATGTCTTTATATCTTATGGGCCAATCAACTGCAAACCCATCACGTGCAGGGCCACTAAAATCAAAGTCACTCCAACGTTGAGTTTGTCTTGCCCACATTAACGATTTACCCCCTACTTGATAGCCCCGTATCCAATCAAACGGTTTACCCTGTATATACGGGTGTTCTTGATCTTTTACAAAAAAATGTGCTGCATCTTCGCGAAATGCATAACACTTACTAATTATAGGATTAGCTTCTGTAATTTCTAAAGGCAATTGTCCACGATGTTCAAATTCCCAAGGCATCATATTCGTTGTTGGGTAGTCTTTTAGATGCTGTACATCTCTGCCTCTTTCCAAAACAAGTGTCTTCCATCCTTTTTCGGTAAATTCTTTAGCCGCCCAACCACCACTCATTCCTGAACCAATTACTATGGCATCAAAGCTTCTATTTTTTGCTGTACCTGTATTATTCTCTCCCATAAAAAAGTTTCAAATTTTAGATAATGTATTATGCTTTTACACAACCATGATAACGACCAGGTATTTGTTCATAGACCTGTATTTTGGTCATAAAATATTCAGAACTAGTATATGCATGAAGGGCTAATCCTTTTGACTTTTGATAAAATTCAAAAAGACTATCTTTTTTGTCTTTACGCAATTCGATTTCTTTTAATAATTCAATTCGTTGTTCATCTGTTAAACGATTAAAAAATTGTCCGAATTTAGATTGGCAAAGTAGGTTTAAGTCATTTAGTCCTTTCAAAATTTTGTCCTGATCAATTTTAGGACTGCAATCATCAAGCATTTTCCAGGCAAAAAGATCAGCATGCAAACTCGCAGCACCTGGTGTTTCTGTTTCTGGGATAATAGTAGCTAATAAACTGGCGAAAGTTGCTTCCTGTTCAGGGCTAACTTGTATATGTTTCAGCAGAATGCCCGTTTTGTGTTTATCAAATAAACATGAAGGGATGATTGCGGCAGTTGTAGATACAAACAGTATCTGTTTCAATAATAATCTACGTGGAATATTCATGGCAAGTAATTGTTACTACAATTTACGAGCAAATCATAATCAAAAATAAAAATCGAAAAAAAAATGTGATAAATAAATAATTTAATACATACAAAAATCTAACAGAGAATTGGTTCAATACTTTTGTCAATAGCGGATAGTATTCCTTCCACTAAATCATCAAGTGTTTCAGATCTTTCCTTTAAAGTTGTTCTGCTACTAAAAATGTGGTTGGGGAAATGTTGAACAAAGAAACTAGAATAGGATTCAAACTCCCAATACACAAAATTCCCCCGTAACAAACCATTGATCCTTTTGCCCTTAACTTCTGTTTGCACAGGAATAGAAAAGAAATCCATAGGTTAATAAGTTTATTCAAATGTACATGTGTTTAAACCTGATGTCTTGTAGTAGTATTCCCAAAGTATTACCGCTAAAACACCCAATTTTTTACCTTTGTTTAGGGGATTTTCGCAATATATAAATATCCAACTATCATATATAACTAATTCGTCTCTAAAGGATTAAAATCAAATAAATGATAAATGATACCTTTATACTATAAATTCAATTTATGAATAAATACACGGCATCTCGTTTATCGGAAGGCAATAAGATTTTCCCTTGTGTTATTATTATTGATGAGCAAGCTGTTACATTTAAACTCCCAGGACTTTTCAATGGCAAAGAAACAACTATCCCTATGAATAGAATATCTTCTGTAGATATTGAAACTCCATTAATAGGATATTCCACTATAATCATAGAAACAACTGGAGAAGGGCGCATTCTTGCACATGGCTTTACTAAAACAGAAGTGAAAGAAATGAAAAAAGAATTACTGTCGAAAATTCTCTAGCCATTATTCTTGAATGATTTTTGAATACTAAAATAGTTTTATATACACTAACTATTGACGATAGATAATTTTATGATGCTTCCAATTAAAATTGAGGCAGTATGAAATAGTATGAAAAAGTCTGTCAATCTAATTTTATTTGTAATTTTTTGGACTTTAATAAGTGTTTCAGGATTTACTCAGGATCCATTAAATACTGATATTCGATTTTCGAATCTAAGCAGGAATCCAGCACTTGCAGGTTTATTTGTAGATGAATTACAATTAAACTTTTGTTATTATCATCAAATCAAAACGTATCTCTTACCTTATCAGTCTATACAATTTCAAATTGAGGCAAGATTTAGAAATAAAGAATCAGAGGATGGTTTTACTGCAGGAGCATTAATAAGATATGACGAGGTTGGGGATAACAAATTAAAAAGAGCACAATTTCTTCCAGTACTAAATTTTCATAAATCATTAAGTGATATAAATATATCTTATTTGAGTATGGGATTTATTACAGGCGTATTTAAAACTCAGTTTGATCCATTTACCTTACCTACAATTAAAAACTATCATCCGATACCTTTTAACCCATCAACACCTGTCCCACAAAATGCAGTTGCAAATAGTAGCAGTTATGTTGATTTTTCCACAGGGATAAGTTTTTATACTGAATTAACTAATAATATTTCATTTAATGTAGGAGCAGCGCTATTTCACTTTAGTCAAAATTTATTAAATCAAAATACCTTTCTCCCTAAAATGCCTCGAGAATGGGTTATTAATAATGGTGTTTATTTAAAAAACACCCATTATTCCTTGCAACTACTTAACGATTTAAGAATCAATAAAAATGAGACTTTACTATATTCAGCATTTATTTTAGGAATTCCAATTAATCAACATTTATTAAATCAATTCTCAGAAATTCAATTAGGCGCAAATGTAAATTCAAATAAAGAATTCTCTCCTTTCTTTTCGATTAAATGTCCGGACTTTATATCTTCGTTAAGTTATCATTTTCTTATTGGCAATCAAATGAGATTGCCCATTTTGCAAAATTCATTTGAAATAAATTTTGCTCTTAATATAAATTGTCACAGACGGAATAATGAATCTGAAAAAATGAGATGTAATAAATAATAAGTTACAAATTGAATGATCTTATTTTCGTTTTGCTTTTTCCCATAATACCGATTGATTAGAATTCATATACCTTTTAATGCCTGCAAAAACGGCATAATTCATCATACAGAAATAATAGGGTATAAAAAACAATTTAACTTTTATTGATCGCGATTGCATGATCCATCCCAACAATGCAAACCCATAGAACAATACCTGACCAGCTAATACCACATAATATTTTGCATCAACATTTAAAACTATCACAATATACCAATTTAATAAAAAGCAGAAGACCATTAGAAATGGAGTTATGGTCCAACGAAGAATACGATGACTGAGATATTGAAAACTTAACAATGGATGTTTTATTGGGTTTAATAAGGCTGTTAGCCTTAAAAATGATTGGATTCCACCAGCAGCAATTCGAACTTTTCTTTTCAATTCTTCTTTAGTATTAGCAGAAGCATTTTCAGTAGCATAGGCATTAGGTTCATATACAATACGGTACCCTTTTTGGGCAATTAACATGGATATCATAAAATCGTCTAACAAAGTATCAACAGGCACTGGTATATATAATGAGGTCTTAACACTGAATAGTTCCCCAGCAGCCCCCACAACTGAGAATAACTCAGAATCCCAAGTCTTCAGCTTTGATTCATACTTCCAGTAAAATCCTTCACCAGCAGTTGCATCGCCACTATCATCAATCTGAACTCTTTTTTCACCAGCTACAGCACCTACAGAAGGATCTTGAAAATGTCTACAAATATTTATCAATGCTTTTTTATTCAATAGTGTATTTGCATCTGTGAAAACTACCACTTCAGATTTCACTTCTTTCATCGCCCGATGAACTGCTACAATTTTCCCTGTTCGTTCAGGTTTATGCATCAGTTGAATAGAATTATACTTTGAAATGATATCAGGAGTTTTATCTGTTGACCCATCTGTAATAAAAATATAGTGTATTTTATCTTTGGGATAATCTAGAAATAAAGTATTATTTATTTTTTCTTCAATACAATATTCTTCATTATAAGCTGCAACAATTATGGTAACCGATGGCAATTTGTAGTTAAGATCAAATGCTTTTTTCTTTCGAAAAATGCGCAAAATTTTTATAATAAAAAATAATAGAATTCCATACCCAACATACGTATAAAAAATAATAAAAAGAGCAACCCAAAATATCGTTTGCATAAAATTACTTTAATTTATAACCTAAAAATTTGCTTCCAACTTTATTCGTAAGATTCCACCAAATAGCCCTAAAAAGGATTATAATAAAATCAGGATTCTTATCCTTTATATAACTTAGTATATTTCTTGGAGTTACCAATAATAAAAAATGAAAATAAAAAACAATTTGTTGTAATAAATTAGCATTCCTCCTAATAAAAAGTATTCTATTACGATTCATAAAAAACTCTTTTAAAGCGCTTTTCTCACCAACTGTTACAGATTCCTTATGATAAATTAGGGCCTGCATATTAAGTCGAATTTCAAATCCATTTTTTTTTATTCTTTCTCCCCAATCCATTTCCTCATAATACAGGAAATAATTTTCATACATCAATCCTGCTTTTTCAATTGCTGCCTTAGAGACCATCATTGCGGCACCATGTCCAAACCCTGTTAATCCAGTCAGATTATCATATTGTCCGTTATCTAACTTGTATTGCCCAATACATTCATTTCTAGCAGTAAATTTATTCATTTCGGTATATCCAGCATATTGTAAAGTATCTGGCTGTTGAAAGTATCTAATTTTAGGTGAGACCATACCCATTTTAGGGAAGGATTCAAAATCGTTTGCTAAGGATTTTACTAATCCATAGGTAAATTCAGTATCATTATTTACAAAAAAAAACAAATCACCTTTTGCCTTAGAAATTCCCAAGTTATTTCCGCCAGCAAAACCAAGGTTTATTTCTGATCGATAAAATTGAACATCTGGATACTTGATTTTCCATTTTGGAACAGGATTTATGGTACTAGCATTATCAATAACGATGATTTCATAATTAGGATAATCATTTGTATTATAAAATGAATCTAGTAATTCATCCGTAACATGACTATAATTAAAATTGACTGTAATGATAGAAACAAGTTTCATAATAAAATTTAAGTCAATAAATTAGCATCAATCCAATCCAATATTTCCGAATCAATATCTGTATCAAATTTTCGAGCAAAAAATTTTCCTGAATGGCCTATTTTTTCTGTATCCTCTATTTTTAAAATTTTGGGACTAGCACCACCTTGAGACCAATCAATATATCTCAGATTATTATTAATCATTTGATCTTTATAATGGGAACTATAGAGAATAGATTGAAATACAATTTCATCGCTTCCCCATGTCAATGAGAAAAAGCGTTTGATATGGGGATGTAATTCGAGATAGTTTATAATATATTTAATATGCTCTATTGTAATGGTAAACCATTGAGACCTTCCAACATAGGTTAACTCCTTTGGAGGTAATCTTTTAGGCAGACAACTGTTTAACAATGTTTCTATCATTGTACTACCAGGAAAATAAAAGTTTGTAAGATGAAATTTTTCAAGTCGAAGTTTGGCTTCAACCCACTCATCATAAATAGGATAGAATTCAAAAAATGCCTTCCCCTGATTCCGTTTCAGGAAAAGGGACATTTCTTTATTTGTCATTAATGGATAGTCTTGCCCGCTTATTAAAGACACATATTGGGTTTTATCAAAATGGGGCATTATCTCTTTGAAACTATTCACCACCGATTGTACCATACTATAAGCCCCCCAACTTATTTTTATCCTATTCTTGATAAAGATAATATTTGATTTATTTTGATACTCATCAAATAAACGGATGTTAATTTTAAGATCAAGGTGCAAATAAATAATTGAATTGCCGACACTTAATGCATTGATTAGCCTTCTAAGTTGATTAGAATTCCTATGAATTAGTATGAGAAAGACTGTGTCCAAATTGATGAGTTATAAAAATAAAAATGAGTTTATTTTTTTTCTATACAAGCGTGTTATTCTATTTTAGGTTGATTTTGTCAACTTCGCATTTTTTAATTGCCTTATCAATTTCTAACACACTATTCTCCCAGGTATGGGTTGATGCAAAATGACGTCGACTTTTTTTCATATCTAGACTGTTTTTAGTAATCCCTTCTTCAATCATTTTCACAAAATCATATTTAGATTCAGCCAAATAACAATAATCCTTAAAAATATGCATAGCTTCTGTTTTAGTAGCAACAACAGGTTTACCGACAGCTAAGTATTCATCAATTTTTCTTGGATAATTTCCAATTGTAACCTGATTAATTATTTGAGGATTTATGCATAAATCAAATTCATTAATATAAGCTGGAAGTGTGGAAGGATCTTTGGAACCAAGAAAATGAACATTACTAAGTTGATGTAAAGCAGATGATTTAAATTCATCATCTTCTGGACCAACTAATACTATGCTCCATTCTGGCTTCTCCAAGGCAATATATTGAATGATGTTTATGTCAAGTCGAATACTTTGTAATGCACCAACATACCCTATAATTGGGGCTTTGATTAGCTGCATATCTAGAGGCTTTGGGTACTCTTCGCTTTTGATAAATATATCTAACTCACAACCTTGACCAACAAAAAAAGAATTAGGATTATATTTCCTGCAATAATCAGCTAGGTAGGTGGAATTAGCAACACAAATATCAGAATCAGCAATTAATTCGGGTTCTAGTTTTAACCCATGTAATTTCCAGTAGTCAACTGCAAGCATATAATCACGTGAATAATAAATACTAACCGCTGGGTTTAAAAGAGATTTTAGATGGAACGATCGAAAAATATCGTTATCATTAAACAATATATAATTCTTAAAGCCAAGTTCTTTAATTGCTTTTAGAATTGATGTTGAAAAAATTCTATTATTTCTTTTATTAAAGTATTCAAAAATATTTTGAGGTTTTATCCAGTTTATTGATTCAATAATAACATCTGGGTAAAAGTTCCACAAATTATCTTTTACTTTAATTAAATTGGGTTCATCCCCTTGTATAATAGCTATTCTTTTTACTATTCTCGGATCTGATTTATCCCTGTATTTGGTAATTCTATCTAGAGGTGAGTTAACATATAAAACTCTATTATATTTACTCCATTCGAGTGCAATATTCTTACAATTACTTCCAATAGAAATATCCCAAGGCTGTTGGCCTACAATTATGATATCTCTACCTTTTATTTGACTAACATTGTTCATCGACCGCAAGATTTTGTTGCTGATCAATTCTATAAATTGCCACCATCAAAGCAACAGACAAAAAGAATAAAACATTTGATGGATATTGCACAATAGCTTGTTGAGGAAAATTCCCAATATTCCAAGTAAATACAATTAACACAAATGCTAATGAATAACTTTTCAATTGCGGATCTTTTATTTTAAAATAATTATTAATACCTGTTTGAAGAAAGATAAAACTCATAATACTAAAAAGTAATAACCCAACCCAACCTAATTCTACCATTGTTCTTACATATCCGCTATCCGGTTGAAATGAACCTAAATATGAATTGGGAGAAAATTTAGCACCCCATTCACCTACAGAACCCAAGCCACCTCCAAATGGATGGCTATAAACAAAAGGTTTTATTTTAGCTTGATTTTCTTCACGCAATTGGTAAGAAGCATCTTTTGTTGGCCTAAAAGCTGTTTGAAATCTTAAAATATTTTGATTCGAAGAAGGCATAACTATTAAAAATCCAATAAAGAAAAATGATGCAACCGTAAATACAAGTATTCTTTTGTTGAATTTTAAAATTGCAAAAAGAATTAAACTAACTGGTATTAAAGGATTAGCACCTCTAGTACCAGAAAATATCATTGCTGTCAAAAAGAAAAATGACAATAACCCTAAAATATACTTCCTATAAGATTTCATTTGACCAGTAATCAAAGCCATACAAAGAATACTTGCTGTTGCCATATTATAAGCAAAAGTTACAGGATCAGAAAACATAGAAAATTTTCTCCAGTGACCTGCTAGGAATAGCAGTCTAGCTAATTCAGGTGATGAATCCAGCCATTTTTGTTCTACAGAATCAAATCCCATGTATTCTTGTTTGAAAGCATAACATGCCGCAATAAATGACCAAAATATCCACCATTTAAGGATTGTTTTTATAAATTTTTTTGACCTGATATTAAAAACAAAAATAAAATATATCAGAGTAACTATTGCTACTGTTCTTACTGTATATAACCAAGCAAGCTTAGATTCTGCAGTTGGATTTAAAACCTGAAGTAAATTATAGCAAACCCATATTAATATTATCAAACTAATTGGGTTATTAAAAAATTGCCATTCCTTTTTTTGTTTCATTTGGATGAACACTCCCAATATAAATAGTATTAGCATCCCATCCATTAAAGTTCCCAAAGGAAAATTCCCTATTAGATATCTAGATAACCAACTCAAAGTATAAGCTAGAGTTAGGTAAAACATAATACCAAATTCAGGTTTTACCACTATAAAATAAATAAGAAGAGGCGTAATTAAAAATACAAGGAACATCATTCCAAACATAGTCCCGTAATTAGCTATAGCAAATGCTAAAACTGAAGAAACAAGACTAAATAATGAGAATAGTAACCAACCAGAATATTTATCAATAAGCAGCTTTCTGCGTAAGAAATTACCAATTGTTTTTTTTGATTGTATAATTGTGGGGTCTATATGTAAAAAAAAATTTTCCAAAATTATGTTAACATTTTAAAAATTATTGCTAACTGAATAAGTAAAACAAAGGCGATAGCAATCTTTCGGGTCATCGTTTGAATTTGGATTTCTCTTAATATATCTTCATTATCTTTTATCTGTTTTCTTGGAATTGTCCTCATATTTATTATTTCAGTTCTTCAATTTTTTTGTCATGAAAATGGAGTGTAGCCACAGAAATTTTATTTGCTTTATTCATTTTCATTAAGGAAATTACTTGTATAAACATGAATTTAGGAATACCTCTTAAAGAAGCATAAATTTTATGATCTGCATTTGATTTTAAAAGTGCGAATAAAAATCCAATGATAAAAATCAAAAAACCAATAAACCAAACTATGGCCAATATTGGGTTTATAAAAATATTTATTCCCATACATACAGCAGATAATAATAAAAATATAAATAAGGGTGGTCTCAGAAGGACTAATCCAAATAAAAATTGATTCCAATTTAATCCAGTTATTCCCTTTAAAACTAAAGTAAAACCAAATGTAAAATATCGAAACCAAGTATTAATCCATCTAGCTCTTTGATTTACTAATTGATCAGGCTGAGAAGTTTTTTCATCATAAACGATAGCCTTTTCTGCAAAAGCAATTCGGTAACCTTTTTGAACTATTTCCTTCTGCAAAATCTTGTCAAATCCAGCTCCAACAATATCTAGATGCTCTAAACAATCTTTATATAAACAAGTTGTAAATGCCATTCCAGATCCATCTAAAGTAGCTGAAGATCCAGCTTTAAATAATATTTTACCTGAATAAAAATGATAATATATATCTCTTGCAGAATCTAAACAAGCAATTACCGTATCTAAATTTTTGGCGCTTCTCAAACCTTGAACAGCGCTAAACCCATTATCAAAAAAAACATTCAATTCATCGAGATAATCAGGTTCAACTAAATTATCACTATCAATTATAGTAATTCTGTTGTGCTCTCTTTTAAACCTAGTTATTGCATAAAAATGAGAACGTGTATTACTAGACAAAGTATCTTCTGGCTTGAGCAATATAACTCTTTCATCTTCGAAATTTAAATTAGTAATATCACAATTATCTGCAACAATATAAATTAGAAATTTCTTATATCGCATTAGAAGCAAAGAAGAAACTACTGGCACAATTGTGTTTAATTGTTCATAAGCAGTAATAATAATAGCATAATCAGCTATTTCTATTTTGTTATTTTTATTTTTATAACTAGGAATTATTAAATACACTAAAAAAATAAAAATTGGAAATATAAGATTATAACCAATTATTATTTGAAATATTTGCCATATTACACTCAAATTTTTAACACCCATCATTATTAATTATAATCAATAAAAAACGAGATTCAGTATTTTCATTTTTTTTCATTTTCATCTCTATTAAATATCCAACCAATAAATTTTTCTTTCAATCCTGATAAATATTCAAAACTCTGTTTGGAAGAAGGTGTAATTTTTCTTCCTGATTCAAATACTGTTATGATTTTTTCTGAAAATAAAATCCATTCTTTTGATTTATTAAATGAGGTTAACCCTTCAGATTCTATAATTATAATATCAAAAATATCTTTTAGTTGATTTAGCTTTTGTTCAATATTTTCTGAATTACTAATTTCTAACAAACTGGTATCTCCCCCTTTATTACCCAGAACAACAATTTCATTGAGTGGTCTATCAGAATTAACTGTTCTATTACCTGATAGATAATCTTCGATATAAAATTCAGTTTCAGTTTCTTTACTAATCACTGGATTAGAGAAATTGCCATCAATCAACAATACCCTTTTTTTAATCATCAAAAATGCATACGCCAAACTCATTGAAAAGAAAGACTTACCTTCTCCTCTAGAGAGGCTATTGACTAATAAAATTTTTGATTTCCCCATTTCATTTTCAACTTCGAATCTGCAAGACCTAAGCATCTCTCTGAACAATAACAAACTTCCATTATCTTTAAAAGACTCACCCCAAAGCGCTTTAAGTTGAATTAGGGAGTTTGCTAATAAAGGAATGGAACCAAGTACTACATAATTTGTTCTATCAGCTAGTTCAATGGAACTTGAAATTGAGTCATCAAAATAAAAAACAATAAATAAAACGACAAGAACTAAAATCAAGCTTACAATAACAGAAACTAATACAATTGGCATTTTTTTAGAGGCAGTTGCCGGGGATGGGATACCTACTTCAATTTGTTTTAATGAAATAGACAAGCTCGATTCTAAACTAGATTGATTATACCTATTTTGTGCATCGAGATATTCCCTACTTGCTATATCGATTGCACTTTCATAATTCTGAATAGCTGCCTCATGGGGCACTAACACATCGTACTGTTTATTAAGGCGATCAATCTCTTTGGTTAATGTGGACAAACTAAATTTTGCAAGATCGTAATCTAATTCAAGTTTTGCCTTCTGTTGAACTAAACTCTCCTTTGACCCGAGGGGGTTTGAGATATATTTATCACTTGCGAGTTGAATTTGCGAATTTGCCACATTTTTTGCGGAATCAATTTTATGTTTAATCCTTTCATCATAATTGCTCTTAATATACTCATCCGACATATTCAACAAAAATTGTTTCGTTGAAGCAATTTGTTGATTAATTGGCACAACAGTAGCTTCAAAATATTTTCTGTCTTTCGGATTAAACTTTTCTTCAATATTTTTCAAAGCACCTTCGTATGATGCTATATCTTTTTCTGCTGATTGTTTCGTTGTTTGATAATTATTTAATTGAGTAAACAAACTCTTGGATTCTTCACTCGTGTTTAAAATCCTATTTTTAACCTTATATGCTTCTAATTCGCCTTTTAATCGCCTCAACTCAGCACCTTTTTTGCTCAATAATGTATCTAAAAATCCTACTTTTTTTTGATTATTATTTTTGATGAAATCAGAGTAGTAATTAATAAACTCTTCACAAGTAGTATTTACTATAAAAGCTGATAAATATGGATTATCTGAATCATTATATAAATCTATATAATCACTATTATTCGAACGAAAAATTTGGAGGTTCTTTTTTATTTGCTCATAACTATATCCCATACTATTGATAACATTTATCAAGCCTTTTTCATCTTGATTATATGGGTTTAATGGACTTCTATCTGAGTAGTGTTTTTTGTATACTTCTATTGCATGATTGATAGCAGATGCATTAAGTTCTTTTAAAAGTTTACTTTTTTTCCTAAATGGAACAGAATCTGAAAGATCATGAATCATTAATCGATAAGACACCTGGCTCGAAACTTTTTCAAGTCGCATCATTTCAAGAAGGTTTTCAAATTCAATATTGATTTTGCTTTCCTGAAAACCTTCTTTCGATAGCACTTGCTGACTTTGCTCAACTAAACCCGTAGACATTCTTGCATGTGAAGAATAACTATCGGGTATGTTTCTAACCCAAAACAATGCAAATGCTAGGGTGATCAATGGAACACCAAGTATCAACCATTTTCTTTTGCTTAAAAGTTTTATAAATTTTACGACTTCCATTATTTTATATCTGATAATTTTTTACCAATAATAGTTTCCAAACTTGCCTTCGCAATTAATAGATTAGCTTCAGCATCAATGACCTTTTTACGGCCATCCGATTCATAAATTAAAGCCCTAGTAAAAGTTTCAAAAGTCACTTCTCCTTTTTCAAATTTATACCTTGCTTCTTTTACGACGCTTTCTGACTCAATAGCAATTTTGCTCTCCACTCTTAACAATACTGAAGTTTGAACAAATTTGATATATCTAGCTTTCACTTCGCCTTCTAAAATTGTTATCGCTTCCTGCTTACCAAGTTTAGCAATTTCCAATTCTTCCTTTGAGGTTTTGATTAAATAAGGCTTTTGTAATATATTACCAATATTGATAAATAATCCAATTTGAAATCCAGAGAGAGTGGGCTGATTTAAACTGGTAGACCCTCCAGTAGGACTATAGTTTAACGTTACAGAAAATATATCAAACCAAGAAACATTCGCTTTTTGAATATTGATATTCGCTAAATCAATTTTTTTCTGATTAATTTTTACAATCGCATAATTGTTCTTTGCAATTTCGATTAACTTGTTCAAGTAGGTATTTGAAATTTCAGGCATCATTGATTCCTGAGCTTTCAATTTTGTAAATGAATTCGTAAAAATAAAAAAGCAACCAATTAAAAAAAACGGCTTAGCTCTTCTGATAACTGATTTAATTATCTTTTTATTTGTTTCAATTTCCATACTGATTATTCATTTAAAGTTCTCTTTGAACGATTCATAATCTTTCACTTCTTAAATTATAAAGCAGAGAACAGTAGTTTATAAACCTATAAATTTAAATTAATATGTAAAGATAATGAATAATGTTTACTATATAACGTTATGTCTACATCAAATACAAATACAATCACTATAACGCTCTTTTCTGAAAAAAAATATAAATAGCCCCTTTAAAACATATTAAAAATTAACTTTAGGCTTTAAATATTCCCCATGTCTTTAAAAGAGTCAATTAAAAAGAACCCGAAAATCAAAAGAATCATACACTGGATGCTAATTCCCTCAGGCGAAGCTCGACCAAGATTTTGGGTAAAAATATTTCTAAACCCTTTTTTTCACAAAAAAGGGAAGGGAGCATCCATACGTTGGCAGTCCAGAATAGACGTACTACCCTTTAATAAATTTGTTCTTGGAGCTGGGTCTACCATTGAAGAATATTGTACTATTAACAATGGTGTCGGAAATGTTATAATCGGACAGAACACATTGATAGGAATTGGCAATACCATTATAGGCCCTATTAAAATTGGGAATAATGTAATTTTTGCACAAAATATTGTAGCAAGTGCATTAAATCATGAATACAGAGACCCCAATTTACCTATCTATAAACAACCCATCATTACAAAGGAAATTATAATTGAAGATGATTGTTGGATAGCAGCAAATGCTGTAATTACTGCTGGTGTGACAATTGGCAAACATAGTGTTATTGCTGCAGGAGCAGTAGTTACGAAAGATATTCCACCCTATTGTGTTGCTGTTGGGAACCCGGCAAAAATCTTAAAACATTATAATTTTGAATTGAGTTCTTGGGAAAGGATTTCTTAAACATTTTCTTTTTGAAACAATGCAGGAATTGTTCTTAAAATAAGAATGATATCATTCAAAAAACTATTATTCTTAGCATATATATTGTCTAGAAGAAGTCTTTCATTTTCATGCATTTTGCTTGTGCCCCTCTTTTCTACCTGCCATAATCCAGTAATACCAGCAGGTGCCATAAATCGAAGTGCATATTTATCAGTTGTTAATTTTTCTGCTTCATATAAAGGCAAAGGTCTATTACCTACAATACTCATATCGCCTATTAATACATTCCATAATTGAGGCAATTCATCAATGCTACTTCTCCTGATTAACTTACCCACTTTTGTCATTCGAGGATCGTCTTTAATTTTTATAAATGTGGAGTCACGATTATGCATCTTTTGTTCCATATACTCTTTCTCACACATTTGTACAGTATCAGCATAAATAGGAAATTGACATTTTTCCCCTAATGCTTTACAATCCTCACAAAGAAATTCCTTGAACAAATCTTCCCCTATATTGTTTTGTTTCCTTTTACTTTTAGTGTATTGATTTAAATGTTTCAAGTCCATTAGTTTTTTATCAGCATCCATGAACATGGAACGAAACTTGTAAAACTTAAATATTTGATAACCTCTCCCAACCCTAAAAGAGTAATAAAAAATAGGCCCTTTCGATTCTAATCGAACAAAAAAACCCACAACAATAAAAATTGGTGCTAATAAAATAAGCCCCCCGCCTGATATAATTATATCAAAAAGACGTTTTATGAATGGGGTTTTATACATTTCTTGCCTTTTTTCATTCGGCTTTTTTGAGTGATGTATCTCCTGCCAATTTTCGATTAAAAAATTGAAACGTATTTTAAAATTTTCGTCACAAATAGGCTTATGAAAAATCTCAGCTACTCCTGCCTGAAGGGCAATTTTCATTATCTTTTCATTCCAATGATTACAAATAACAATAAATGGTATTTGAAAACCTTTTTTATTTTTTAATATTTCTAATAAGGAAACTCCAGAGGGAGACATGACTTCACTCTGACTTATCACTGCTAAAACATTCCAATCATTTCGATCCCATGCAGCCATTAATTCAATACCATTTTTGAAAGAAATAAATTCCCACTTGTTTAAATAATAATTTGAAAGCATGCCTGTAACTTCTAAGTCACAATTAATCAATGCAACAACAGATAAATGATTGGGAATTGAATAGGAAATATTTGACATGAAATATTCAATGAATTAAATTAGATTACCTGTTCTTCTTAGAATAACCTTTATTCGTGCTTCTAATTCTTTAGGATTAAAGGGCTTAACTATAAAATCGTCTGCACCTGCATCCAAACATTTCACAATCATTTCTGAACTTTCTTCTCCAGACAATACCATTATTGGGATGGTCCGGAAAAAGTTACTAGCCTTAATTTGCTTTATAAATTCGAACCCTCCTAATTTAGGGGTTTTTAAATCTGTAATAATCAAATCAGGAATATTACCTTTTTGCAAATATGCAAATGCCTCCAATCCATCTGAAAAAATTTGTAATTGAAACAAATTACTAAAATATTTAGAAAGAATTGATTGCATAAATTTATCATCTTCTACAATTAGCATCTTTAATCCACTTGAACCGATAATTGACATATTAGACTATATTGATTATTGAAATTGTCAAAGTATTTTATGAGTAAAGTTATATTTCAAAACACAAAAGAAATAAAAATAAAGTGAACTTACCTATTTCTTGTGATTCCTAACGAAAATTGTTATTATTTTAATATTATCTAATTAAATAATATTAAAAATTTATATATAATTAAAAATGCTATTATAAAATCTTACACATTGAAAAAACATTATGTCGTTAAGAATTAGTGCTAGAAAAAATGACGAAATCTAAAATTTCTTGAATTTATTGCAAATATCATAAACATTGATGTTATTTATATATAAAGACAAAAATCAACTTTAAGTTAATTTGATTGATTCCTTGTAAATTAGATTTCCGTAACCGATTAAAGCCATTTCATGAAAGCATTGATTTGTCAAACCTTTGGAAATGCTGAAAGTTTATTATTCCAAGATATTGAAGCGCCAATTATTGGAGATAATCAGGTCTTAATCTCTGTCAGAGCTTGTGGTGTAAATTTTCCAGACAACCTAATTATACAAGGCAAATATCAAATTAAACCCATTGTCCCATTTGCACCTGGAGGCGAAGTTTCGGGTGTTATTATTGGATTGGGTAAGGATGTGACCAATTTTTCCATTGGAACTCGAGTAATTGCACTTTGTGGCTGGGGTGGTTTCGCCGAACAACTTGCTGTTGATGCTACCAGAGTATTTCCTATACCCGACAAAATGGACTGGATTACTGCAGCTGGAACATTATACAATTATGGCACATCTTATTATGCTTTTAAACAAAAAGCCCAGATACAATCTGGTGAAACTATTTTAATATTAGGAGCGGCGGGTGGAGTTGGTTTGGCGGCTGTTGAATTAGCCAAACAAATGGGGGCAATTGTAATTGCTTGCGCCTCATCTGAAGAAAAATTAGCTGTCTGTAAATCTAAAGGCGCTGATTTTACCATAAATTATTTATCAGCAGATTTAAAGGAAAAAATCAATTCAATTACAAATAATAAAGGTGTTGATATAGTATACGATCCAGTTGGTGGGGAATTTGCAGAAACAGCTTTAAGATGTATGGCATGGAAAGGAAGATACCTTGTGGTTGGATTCGCCAGTGGCATAATTCCCAAATTATCATTCAATTTAGCCTTATTAAAAGGATGTTCTATCATTGGAATTTTCTGGGGCAGTTTTGCTGAAAAAGAACCATTAGAAAATTATAAAAATATCCATGAGCTTGTGAGATTGCTGTTAACAGGTAAAATCAAACAGCATCTACATAAAATATATCCTCTAGAAAATGCTGCAGCAGCTCTTCAAGATTTACAGGACCAAAAAGTAATTGGGAAAGCAATAATAAAAATTGGCAATTGGGAAGAAAATTTAGTTGATTTAAATACTACTAGAGCAAATGAAACTGAATCCCTTAAAAAAGACATTTCAATAAACCCTATCCACTTTACTGACAAATCAGAACTAATCAAGAATATTGGAAGAGACCTTGGCAAAACAGAATGGCTCACTATTAATCAAGAAAGAATTACACAATTTGCGGAATCAACACTCGATTTCCAATGGGTTCATTTAGATGCAGAAAAAGCAAAAACTGATTTACCTGGTGGTAAAACTATCGCGCATGGCTACCTTACCATATCACTAATTTCCAATTTTTTCTACCAACTTATTTCAATCGGTAAAGTCAAATCATTTATAAACTATGGTATTAATAAAGCTAGATTCATCTCACCTGTTGAAGTTGGGAGCGAGATAAGAATGTCTGCTTATATAAACAATGTGGAAGAAATGCCCAATGGCAGCGTAAAACTTTACTTAAATTGTACTATAGAAATCAAAGGCCATAATAAACCAGCATTGGTGGCCGAAATCATCAGTATGATCTTTTAAAATAACCCAATAACTTCATTCAAACCTTTCAATATGGCAAGATATACTAGTATGGATTTCATTCGTTTTCTATTATTTGATGTTCACCATGTTGAATCACTATTCGCATACGAAAAATTTTCACATCTCGATTCTGAACAAGCATGGATGATTATTGAATCCGCCAAACAATTTGCTGATCAAGAAATGCATCCCTACTTTAAAATTTTTGACGATAATCCCGCAACTTATGATGGGAATGGCGGCGTAAAAACACATCCCCAACTTAAAAAAATCATTCAGGGCGCAGCAGCTCAAAGTTGGATTGGAGGAGCTGCAAAATTCGAACACGGTGGCATGCAATTACCTGAAATGATTTTCAATACGGGTCATCATATTTTTCAGGCTGCCAATAATAGTGTTCAAGGCTATCTCGGACTTTCTACTGGCGCTGCAGATTTAATTACAAGTTTTGGAAACCAAAAACAAATAGAAACCTATGTTCCACCTATCTATGAGGGCCGATGGCAAGGCACTATGGCATTAACAGAGCCTCAAGCTGGCAGCTCACTTTCAGATATTATCACTACTGCCAAAACAACAGAAAAGGGCTATTATTTAGTAAAGGGACAAAAAATATTTATCTCAGGTGGGCAGCATGATGCTGCTGAAAATTTTGTACACTTAACACTTGCTAGAATTGAGGGCGCTCCTGCTGGGGTTAAAGGAATATCCTTATTTATTATTCCAAAATTCAGGCCAACTGAAGATGGAAGCTTGTATTATAATGATGTGTACTGCGCGGGTGACTTTCAAAAAATGGGACAAAGAGGTTATTCCACAACACATTTATCTTTTGGGGACAATGATGATTGTCAGGCATATTTAGTTGGTGAACCTCACAAAGGGCTTACTTATATGTTTCAAATGATGAATGGTGCAAGAATCAGTGTTGGACAATGTGCCGCATCTGTTGCAATGGCAGCTTATCAAGCCTCTTTACAATATTGTTTAGAAAGACCACAAGGCAGATCTGCATCTGAAAAAGATCCAACTAAAGCACCTACATTAATCATTAATCATGCTGATGTACAGCGAATGCTTTTTACACAAAAATCAATCGCAGAAGGCTCCTTGTCACTTGCTTTGGAATGTAGTAAGCTTTACGACCAAGTACATGGTACAACAGGTGAAGAAAAAGAAAACTATTTATTATTATTAGAAATCCTAACACCCATAGTAAAAACCTATGCATCTGAACAAGGAAGCAGATCCGCTTCATTAGCAATTCAAACTTTAGGAGGTTATGGATTTACTACTGATTTTCCTGTGCAGCAACACTACCGAGATTTAAAGATTATGTCATTATACGAAGGCACCACTGGGATACAATCTTTAGACTTATTAGGACGAAAAGTAAACCTGCAAAATGGGAAAGCCGTAAAGCTATTAATGAATTCCATTAACAATGATTTGAAAGTTTCAATAGAATTTGAAAACTTAACTCCTTATGCTAATATATTAGCAGATGAATTAAAGAGAATGGGGAATGTACTTGAACATCTTTCAAGTTATGCAATGAAGGGAGACGTTGAAAGATACCTTTCAGATGCAACCATTTTCATGGAAATGGCCGGATATATTATCATTGCTTGGCAATGGTTGAAAATGGCTACGATTGCAGCTCAAAAAATTAGAGAATCTAATTTCAAATCAAATAGCCTATCATTTTATCAAGGTAAAATTCATACCATGGAATTCTTTTTCAAATATGAATTACCCCATTCGGAAGCTTGTGCCAAGACGCTGGAAGATGTTAATACCTTAACTAATATCAAAGCTTACGAAATGTTTCAATAATTCTGGAATCACTATCAAACTATCCACAACTTCAAAACATTCCATTTTTACACAATCGAATAACTACCTTTATCGCTATAAATTGGAAGAAATATGCTTAAAGTTGGCGTTTTTGGAGTAGGTCATTTAGGAAAATTCCATCTCAACAATTGGAAAGAAATTGAGGGTGTTAAACTTGTTGGTTTTTTTGATCCCAATAATGATAATGCCAATCAAGTAATTGAACAATACGGCCTTAAACGTTATATGGATGAGGATAAACTAATGGAAGCTTGTGACATTATAGACGTTATTACCCCAACCGATCACCATTATGGGGTTTGTATGCAAGCTATTAGAAAAGGGAAACATGTTTTTGTAGAGAAGCCTTTGGCAAATACTATTCAGGAAGGAAGAGATATTGTAAATATTGTTAGGGAAGCAAATGTAAAAGTGCAAGTGGGTCATGTTGAAAGGTTTAATCCTGCATTTTTAGCATTAAAAGATATGAACCTCAACCCCATGTTTATTGAAGTTCACAGGTTAGCTCAATTTAATCCCAGAGGCACTGAAGTAAGCGTTATTTTAGATTTGATGATTCATGATATTGATATCATTTTAAGCCTCGTAAAAAGCGATGTAAAACATATTTCTGCCAGTGGTGTAGCTGTTATGACAGACACTCCTGATATCGCAAATGTTCGGATTGAATTTAATAATGGATGCGTAGCCAATTTAACTAGTAGTCGAATCAGTATGAAAAAGATGCGCAAAATGCGTCTTTTTCAACCAAACTCTTATATTGGTATTGATTTCCTTGAAAAGAAAACTGAAATCATTAAATTAAAGCAACCCGAAGACACCAATGTTTTCTCATTTGATATTGAAACTCAAAATGGAAAAAAAACTATTGCCATTGCAAACCCTATCATTAGTCAACAAAACGCCATTAAACTGGAACTTCAATCATTTGTTGATTCAATTGAAAATAATACCCCTACTGTAGTTAATGAGCTAGATGGATTCTTGGCAATGGAAGTAGCACACCAAATACTGGAAAAAATTAATAGTACCAGTATACTGGTTTAAAGTGAATGCAGAAAAATTTCAGGAATAGTAACATTTATGCACTAAGTGATTATATATTTTCAATAATCAGTTGGTTCCTTTTCAAGAGCATTGCACTGCCCATTCAATTCATTTTTATTTCTACCAACACATTCTTTTCTAATCCAACAATTAAGGAATTTGTTTTTATTCCTTTGGTATGGGTATTTTGGTATTTATTACTTGGGAGTTATCAGAAATCTCTTTATCAAAAATCAAGATTAAATGAATTTACAGATACTATTATTAATTCTTCAATTGGTATTCTAGTTATTTGGATGATTAACTTTCCAAATAATAGCGTAACATATCTAAGTATTTACTTGCTCATTCAATTTTCAATTATTTTCATTGGACGAGCATTGATACTGGAAAAAATAAAAAGAGATATTATTCAAAAAAAAGTATGTTTCAACACTTTGATTATTGGAAATAATCTTGACTCTGTAATAATCTATAAAGAATTAATTAAAAATTTTGCATACTTAGGCTTTAAACCCATAGGCTATTTGACCACACAAAACGAATCGGGAAACGGATTATCTGAATTTTTGAATTGTCTTGGGAATGTTGTTGATTTAAACGAAATTATTGACAAAGAAAATATTGACCAGGTAATTATTTCGGTCGATAAAAAACAATACCAAGAAGCGGAGAAGATTATAAATACCCTAATTGAAAAAGAAGTGCATATCAAAATTGCTCCAAATATGATTGATATAATTTCGGGTTCTGTAAAGACGAACAATGTATTTGGCGCTACACTAATCGATTTAGAAACCGAACTACTTCCCTACTGGCAACAAAATATTAAAAGACTATTTGACATTAGCTTTTCCATCTTAAATCTGATTATATTAAGTCCATTATTGCTTTTAGTAGCCATGATTACAAAAATCTCCTCCCCAGGTAATATTATTTATAGTCAAGAACGAGTTGGATTAAAAGGTAGCACATTTGATATCTATAAGTTTAGAAGTATGAATTCAAATGCTGAAAAAAATGGCGCTGCACTTTCATCGGACAATGACATACGTATTACAAAATGGGGAAAATTGATGCGCAAATGGAGGATTGATGAGCTTCCACAATTATGGAATATATTAATTGGCAATATGAGCTTCGTAGGCCCAAGACCAGAGAGAAGAATATATATCAACTCTATTCTTAAAAAGGCCCCATACTATCGTTATCTGCTCAAAGTTAAACCAGGATTAACTTCCTGGGGTATGGTTCAATTTGGTTATGCATCTTCCATTGATGAAATGATTGAAAGAATGAAATATGACCTCATGTACATTGAGAATATCTCACTTTTACTTGACTTCAAAATTATGATTCATACTATTCGCATCATTCTTTTAGGAAAAGGAAAATAAGCCGATAAAAAATATTAAAGAAGCTAAATGGGAAATAGAGTCCAGATATTAACTTCCAATAAAATTGATGCTGCTAAATGGGATAATTGTATTGAAAAAAGTAGTAACTCTTTGATTTATGCAGATTATTCTTTTCTTACCAATCAATGCGACCATTGGTCTGGCTTAATAATAAATGATTACCAAACTATTCTCCCCTTACCGTGGAGAAGAAAATGGGGGATTAAATATTTATATGCACCAACATTCATTCAACAGTTAGGTTTTTTCGGAGATCTTTCAATTATCCATTTTCCCGAAATTTTAAAACATATCCAAAAGTTTGCAAAATTTGGAGATGTATTTTTCAATTATAAAAATAGAGAACTCTTAAATCAAATAGAATGCGAGGAAAAGACAAATTATGTTCTTAACTTAGAAAATCCTTATCCAAAAACATTCTCAAACTATTCAAAGGAATTAATAAAAAATTTACAAAAATCTCAAAAACACAAACTTACATACGCGATAGACTTTGAAATAGAAGAGGCCATTCAACAATTTTATTTACAATATCAAACTCGTTTTGTAAAATATAACTATAGTACATTTCGAAATTTATCAAAGACTTGTTTAGAACTATCAGGAAGAAATAAATGTATCACACGTTATGTCTACAATGCAACTACAAATGAAGTGTTATCAATTGCGCTTTTATTGAAGGATGAAAAAAGATTATATCTATTATTGAACTCTACAAACCAAAATGGTCGAACGTGTGCAGCCAATCATTTTTTATTAGACCAAATTATACAGGAGTTTAGCGAAGAAGCGCTATTATTTGATTTTGAAGGATCAGAAAGAAAAGGAATCAGGGAATTTTACGAATCATTTCATCCAGAATGTCAACTTTTTTTTCATTATCGACTTAATAAACTTCCTTTTCTTATTAATTGGATAAGGATAATTGCAGGTCGATTAAAAATTTCAATAAGTAAAACATGAAATATTTGTTTTTAAATTTTCATCCTTTCAACGACTTCTAATCCTGTAGAAGGATCAATTCCTTTTAATTCAACATATTCAATATTAGGGAGCCAAAATGACCCTCCATTTACTCTAATGAAAATTTGTTTTAAAATAGACTGTTTATTATTGATATCAGTGAATACATAGAATTTATCATCATTCGATTTTCTCAAATACATCTTTTTTTTCTTATAAGAAACAAAATGAATTTCAAAACTCTCTTTGCTGATCATTTTAGATTTAATACCATAAGCAAAATTTCGCTGAATATAATTGAGATCATCATGTTGCCCTTTTTCAGCATACCTTATCCAAAATACATGAACCGGCTCCTGTTCATTTAACAATCCATTTTTTATATTCAATTCATATATCAGAGTATTAATATTGGGGTCCCTTTGAACGAAAAAAAGTTGATTAATATTACCAGTTGGTATTGGATACCGCCCATCTCGTTGAGCGAAACTGTTTTGTATCCCTATTAACATTGTAAAAAGGAAAAATACAATGGGATAACACTTTATAATTCTCATTCTAAATGACTTAGTCTATTATCCAATCTTACTTTTTCAGCTTTAGATTGATCAAATAAATTTTAAATATCAGCGAAATTAAGAACAAACCTGCAAATTCTTAGTCAAGCTTTGAAATCAGCTTTAAAAGAAATATTATTTTTTGGGCTTGATCACAGCAAAATACATCTCAGAACGGATTTCAAATCCTAGCCCATTATACAAATTAATTGCGCGCTGATTATCCTGTCTGACATGCAAAAAAGCAGACTTACCTTTACTTTTTATATCCCTAGAAAGGTGGTCTATGAGAAAAGCAGCATACCCATTTCCTACATAGGAAGGATGAGTGCAAACAGCACTTATTTCTGTAAAATGAGAAAGATGCAGTCGTTCGCCAGCCATAGCAATCAAATGCTCATTTTTGAAAATACCTACATAATTACCAAAGTCAATGGTTCTTTGAGTGAATGGCCCTGGTTTAGTAAGAGCTATCAATTCAATCATAGATGGAATATGCTTATCACTTAAAGGCTCTATAGATGCAATAGTCCCTGTAAATGGTTTAGGATCTTTGCAAACCATTTGAAATAATCCAAGTGAAAAAATCAAATCCCATTTATCTGAAAGATTAAAAGGCGTCGCAATTAAAGTGGAAACAGTTCTTTCAGCTGGCAAAAAATTGAATAAATTTTCCTGCGATTGTATGTCCCAATCTTTCAATCCCACGAAAGGTGAGATTTCTGGAGAAAAAATGGCAACCTGTTTAGTTCCCTCATTCAATTTCGCGTCAACGGAGTTCAGCGAATTCCAAATGGGATTATCTAATAATTGGATCAACTACTTAGTTTTTAAAGTAAGCCAAAGATAGGTATCAAACAGAAATTAAAAAGCTTCATCTTTTTCTCGAAAGTAAAGATGAAGCTTACAGTTTAATTAAGACAGTATCAATTATACCAAAACTTGTTTTTCTTGAAGTTGATTGGCTAGTTCTAATACTTTCTCAATTAATATAGGAATGGTTTTCTCAATAGCGTAAGTCAGTTCAATACCTTGTTGCTGTATAGATTCTACACTTACAACAAACAAATATATTTCCGGCATTTTATCCATCAGCTGCAAGGCGTTTACCATATCTCGCAACCCAATATCATGCGTACTCATTGCCCTTGGAAAATCTTTTGCAAATCTTGGTTGAATTAATCGAATGGTTCCAGGTTCATTATTATCAAGTGTAGCATCAATCAATATCACTTTATCATGTACTTCAAAAAATTCTAATAAATGAAACCCACCAGTTCCCCCATCAACTACATCAACCTGATTTGCAATAGGTAATTGCTGAATTGCAATAGCAGTTTGAACGCCGACGCCTTCATCCCCCATTAAATAGTTTCCAATGCCCAAAATTAAAAGTTCAGACTTCTTTTCCATGGATTATTTTTTTGGTTCATTTGGAGTATGATGCTCTTCATTTTGAAACACTTCTTCTTCAATAAATTTCCATCCGCCACCCATGCTACTTATTTCACCTCGGCCTTCCACATAATCGTGATAAAACACAAGATACACATGGATAACAGCAAATAAAATAAAGAACCACATTGACCAATGGTGTATAGATCTTGTTAGAATATCACCACCCAACATAGCAGGAACAAAGGCAAACAATTTTGGTAACCACCAAGTTCCCATAGATGCATATAATCCAAATCCTGTTAAGCACTGTACTAAAAAAGCAAGAAATGTAAAAAAGTAAATAAATCCTGCCATTGCATTATGCCCTACACTGATATGTTCTTTTCCACGCATCATCAAAATATCTATTTTAAAGACAGTCCACATTTCCTTGAAAAATTTTCTTGTTGTTGGTATGAACTGTTTCCAGTTTGCATATTTATTTCCAACAAAACCCCAATAAATTCGGAATAAGAAATTAAAAAAGAAAATATAGGACGCGATAAAATGTATTAAGCGTACCCAACCCATAGTATATTGATTGGCTGCTTCTTGATGACTGAGTATAGCCAAAGGATTAGCAATAAAGAATCCAGTTACAATCAGTACAATGATTGCTAAGGCATTTAACCAATGGTAATAGCGCACTGGCAATTCCCAAACATATACACGACGCAACCGATGAACATGCAAAAATTTCGTTTTCATCCGTTAATTTTTAATTGTTAATGAACTATTCACCCACTACACTTATTCTGCTAATGGTTTTACCATCTTCATCGTATAAGTGAACACTACATGCCATACATGGGTCAAAACTATGGATGGTACGCAGAATTTCTAATGGTTGTTGTTCGTTAGCAACAGGTGTTCCTATTAATGATGATTCATACGCAGATAACTGACCTTTTGAATCTCTTGGAGAAGCATTCCATGTTGTTGGAACTACTAATTGATAGTTTGAAATTTTCTGATCGTCAATATTAATCCAATGTGCGAGTGCTCCTCTAGGTGCTTCCGCATGACCAACACCAAAAGAATGTTTAGCCCAAGTTGCAGGATCAAAATTGCTGGTCTCAGCCATTTTAACATCTCCTTTTTTTATATTTTCAATTAACTGGTCAAAAAACTCTAAAGACCATCCTGCCGCTAACTTACATTCTAATCCACGTGCTGCAGTTCTTCCCAATGTTGAGAATAATGCTGTAATTGGAACATTCAAATCTTTTAAAGCTTTATCAACCACTTCTTTAAATTCAGGTCTGCCACTTGCGTAACCTACCAACATACGAGAAAGTGGTCCTACTTCCATAGCATGACCTTTCCACCTTGGTGTTTTAAGATAACTATATTTCTCATTGGTATTAAGATTTTGGAAAGGAGGTTTAGGTCCAGAGTATTTGATATTCGTTTCACCTTTCCAAGGATGTAATCCAACATTGTTTCCTCCATTATACTCATACCAAGAGTTGGTAATATATTCTTGTACCTCATCATCTTTACGTAAATCCACTTCGTATACCTTACTAACATCTTTATTCAAAATGGCACCAGCTGGGAATTTATATCCTTTCGGATCTTTAATACCATTGGTTGGCAAATCTCCATACACTAAATAGTTGCCTATTCCACCTCCAATTGCACCCCAATCTTTATAGAAAGATGCAATAGCCATTAAATCTGGGATATAGACCTGCTCTATGAATTCTTTACCTTGTTTCAATAACTGTTCTACTTCTGCTAAACGTTCAGCATTAATACCACTCACATCATCAATACCAATTGCACATGCCATACCACCCACTAAATAATTAGGGTGTGGATTTTTACCTCCAAAAATTGCATGCACTTTTACAATTTCTTTCTGCCATTCTAATGCCTCTAAATAGTGCGCTAACCCAATCAAGTTTACTTCTGCTGGTAATTTGTAAGCTGGATGGCCCCAGTATCCATTTGCAAATATTCCTAGCTGACCACTTGCAACAAATTTTTTTACCCTAGTTTGAATATCGCTAAAATATCCTGGAGAGCTCTTAGGCCATTTTGAAATGCTTTGTGCTAATTCTGAAGTTTTCTTAGGATCTGCTTGCAGGGCATTTACCACATCTACCCAATCCATTGCATGCAAATGATAAAAATGCACCACGTGATCATGCATATACAATGCACAAAACATGATATTACGCACCAATTCTGCATTGGCTGGAACATTGATTCCTAAAGCATCTTCTACACAACGTACAGAAGCCAATGAGTGTGTGGAAGTACAAACTCCACAAACCCTACCAACAAAAGCCCATGCATCTCTTGGATCACGGCCTTTTAAAATTTCTTCTAGCAAACGCACCATTGTTCCGCTGCTAAAAGCGTTCTTGATTTTACCATTTTCGATATCTGCTTCAATGCGCAGGTGTCCTTCAATTCTGGTAATCGGGTCAACAACAATTCTCTTACTCATACAATGAATTTGTATAATTAGGTATTAAGATTTTAATTCGTGTTCGCTTTGTTTGCCTTCTTCCTCAAGGTCAAGTATCAGTTTCTTCTTTCTAACATTGGTCATTACTGCATGTCCTGCTAAAGCAGCTGCTGTTACACCTAATGCAACTTTTCCAACTGTATCTGCATTGGACTCAATTCCAAATCCTGCAAAAGAAGAGCCTCTTTCATATAGTCTGCCATTGTCCCAATAATTCTCTTCACTACAACCAATACAAGGGTGCCCAGATTGAATTGGGAAACTTGTTCCATTATTCCATTTCATCACACCACATGCGTTATAAGTTGATGGACCTTTACATCCAACTTTGTACAAACAATAACCCTTTCTTGCATTTTCATCATCAAAGGTTTCTACATATAAACCAGCATCATAGAAAGGACGACGATAACAAGTATCGTGAACCCTCTTACTATAGAATGCTTTTGGACGTCCTAATTTATCTAGTTCAGGAATCCGTCCGAAAGTAAGTAAGTGAACAATAACCCCTGCCATTACTTCCCCAATTGGAGGACAACCAGGCACTTTAATAACTGGTTTACCTTTTACTAATTTATGAATCGGTGTTGCTTTAGTAGGATTTGGTCTAGCCGATTGTACACAGCCATTACTTGCACAACTACCCCAGGCAATAATTGCTTGAGCATTTTCAGCTGCTTCTTCCAAAATTTGGAGAGATGTTTTTCCGCCAATCATACAATAAACCCCATCAGCACCCATTGGCACACTACCTTCCACACATAATATATATTTACCCTTATATTTAGTCATGGTATCCTGTAAACATTTTTCTGCTTGAAATCCAGATGCAGCCATTAATGTTTCAGTATAATCTAAAGAAATTTTATCGAGAAGAATATCAGCAACTATCGGATGTGAAGATCTGATAAAGCTTTCACTACAACAGGTGCACTCCTGAAAGTGCAGCCAGATTACAGGAAGTCTTGGTTGAGTTTCAAGCGCTGTTGCTACCTGACCCATAGCTGAATTTTCTAGACCGATAAAGGCAGTCATCATACTTACAAACTGAAGAAAGTCGCGTCGGCTATAACCCTTGCGTTCTACCTCTTCATAATAAGTAGGCTGTCTCATTGGAACAAGCTCGTTAGACATAAATTTTGGTTTTAGATTGGTAAATGCTAACACAAAGTAGTTTTACATAAATTGTTTCAAGATGATTGTTATCATCATTAATCATGATTTAAATCATGTTTATAAGAATTTCGTTTAATTACATTGCAGTAGAAATCATCTAAAATTTCGAATATGAAAAGAATGATCGCATCCCTTATATTATTATTGCCTGCATTAACTTGGGCTCATCCAGGTCATGGTGAAACTGATGGATATACAATTACCCATTATTTTACTGAGCCGCAACACGCAATTATCACATTGGGAGTATTGACCGCAATAACTGTATTTATTATCAGAGAGCGCAGAAAGAGTAAATCTTTATAAAGAACCGCTCCTATGCACGAACTTTCTATTGTTATGAGCATTGTTGATTTGGCTAATAAAGAAGCCACTAAACATCAGGCATCTGCAATAGAAGAAATTGAATTGGACATTGGATGTCTCTCTGGAATTGATATGGATTCTTTTGATTTTGCATGGCAACAAGCAATAAAAAGAACTATATTAGAAAGTGCAAAGAGAAAAGTCAATCGGATCGAGGGAAAAGCAAGATGCAGCGATTGTGAAACTTTTTTTCGAATGGAGCAATTTTATGATAGCTGCCCCAATTGCAATAGCCATCTATCTGAAATAGTTAGTGGCAAAGAGCTCAAAATTAAATCCTTGGTTTTACCAGATTAGAAGAAATAAATAGATTTATATGTGTGCAACCTGCGGGTGTGGACCCACTTCTCACCACGAACACCATCATGGGCATAGCCATGAAAACTCCTCAAAAAATGGCAAAACCATTGTTGATGTTGAACAGGATATCTTGCAAGAAAACAATTTATTGGCAGCAAGAAATAGAGGTTATTTTGAAGGAAGAAATATACTTGCCATAAATTTAGTGAGTTCCCCAGGATCAGGTAAAACAACACTATTAGAGAAGACGCTAACTGATTTAAAGGGCAGTCTTTCTTTTGCAGTTATTGAGGGAGATCAACAAACCGCGAATGATGCAGATCGCATACATGCTACAGGCACAAAAGTTACTCAAATTAATACAGGTAAGGGTTGCCATTTAGACGCCCATATGGTGTTACACGCAGTTCAAGGAATGAAATTGCAAGCAGATAGTATTTTATTTATAGAAAATGTTGGCAACCTGGTATGTCCAGCTATGTTCGATTTAGGAGAACAGGAAAGAGCAGTGGTGATTAGTGTAACAGAAGGAGATGATAAGCCATTAAAGTATCCTGACATGTTTCACACTTCAACACTTTGCATTATCAACAAAATCGATCTTCTTCCCTATGTTAAGTTCGATGTAGAGAAGGCAAAAGAATACGCCAGAAAAATTAATCCTTCCCTTGAGATTATCGAATTAAGTTGTACAAGTGGTGAAGGAATGCAACAATGGTACGACTGGTTAAAAAGTAAAGTATTAACGCCTGCTTAAAACTCCTTTCATGCAGGCTTTTCATATACATATCACTGGTTTAGTTCAGGGTGTGGGTTTTAGACCTTGGGTGCATAAGCTAGCATCAAAATACAATTTGGATGGCTATGTAAATAATGGATTAGATGGAGTTCATATTTATTGTTCCGGCAAGGAAGAGTATGTAACTGAATTTTATCAATCTATCGTTCAAAATCCACCTCCACAAGCGCTAATAACGTCACACCATAAAACAGCCATCCACTCCATTTTAAAGAAAGGATTTTTTATTCAAAAAAGTAATATCAATCAACCAGTCCAATTACTTATTACACCTGACATTTCACTTTGTGATGATTGTAGAAGAGAAATTAAATCAACTAACAACAAAAGGTACCAATACCCATTCACCACATGTCTTAATTGTGGGCCTAGATATTCTATAACAAATCAATTTCCTTACGATCGGGAGAATACCACTATGGATTCATTAAAACAATGTAAGAGTTGTTTAAATGAATATGAAGACATTAATGATCTCCGCTACTATAGCCAAACCAATAGTTGCCCCGATTGCTGTATAGAAATGCATCTGTATGAAAAAGATGGAACAGAGATAAAATTCCATCAAAAAAAGTATTTGGATACGCTTATAAATTTATTAAAAGAGGGTAAAATTTTAGCTGTAAAAGGTATTGGGGGATACCATCTTTTATGTGATGCAACTAATGAACAAAGCATTATAAAATTAAGAGAACGAAAATTCAGACCGAGTAAACCATTCGCCGTTCTATATGCAGATATAGAAATGGCAGTTGCAGATCTTGCAATCAGTCCTTTAGAATTAACAGCTCTAAAAGACAGATCAGCTCCAATAGTTTTATGTTCACTAAAATCATTTCCTGAAAATAGAATTTGCACAAATAACATTGCACCTAAATTAAATAGTATTGGTGCTATGTTGCCGTCTTCGGCGATGCAGCAATTAATTGCAGACAAATTTGGCAAGCCTTTAATTGCAACTTCTGCTAATATCAGCGGCTCCCCCATTATTTATAAAGATGAGGATGCTATTAGTTTTTTAACCTCCATAGCCGATTTTATATTAACCTACGACCGCGAAATAGTAGCACCGCAAGATGATTCTGTTTTACAGATTAGTAATCGAGGTCAAAAAATAATTCTTAGAAGAAGTCGAGGACTCGCACCAAATTATTACCCCATAACGTTTACCCCATTACCAGCGCAGACGCTAGCAATGGGGGCTGAATTAAAAGCAGCATTCGCAGTTTCAAAGGAACAGATACTTTTCATCAGTCAATTTCTAGGAGATCAGGAATCAGCAGAATCACAAGATAGTTTCCATGCAGCATTGAACCATGTTTCTAGTTTAATTGACTTTAAACCAAAGCAAATATTAATTGATAAACATCCCAGATATTTTGTTTCAGAAAAAGGCTTGGAATTATCCCTAAAACACTCTGCAAAAATTTGTAGTATCCAACATCATGAAGCACATTTTGCAGCAGTGATGGCAGAAAATAAATTATTGGATTTAAAAGAACCAATACTTGGTATTATTTGGGATGGCGCAGGTTATGGAACAGATGCAAAAATATGGGGCGGAGAAGTTTTTATATTTGATCAAGGTGAAATTAAAAGAGCTGCTCATTTAAAATATTTTCCCCAGTTAATGGGCGACAAAATGAGTAAAGAGCCAAGGTTATCTGCATTAAGTGTATTACAAAATCTACCTCTTGCACAAAACTTAATTCAAAAATATTTTACCCAACAAGAATGGCAATATTATCAGCAGGTTATTCGTCAACCAAATTTAGTTTACACCAGCAGTATGGGTAGATTAATTGATGCTGTTGCTTGTATTTTAGGATTAATGCCCGTATGTACTTATGAAGGAGAGGCTGCTATGCTTTTAGAAGCTTTAGCAAAAAGTTGTAAGACCCATAGTTATGATTATTACCACTTACCTTTAGTAGAGGGTGAATTTGATTGGACAGTATTGATAAACGAGTTAATACAGGATTGGTTTCAAAAAGAAGCTAATGAAGTAATAGCCTGGAAATTTTTCTACTCTTTAGCTAAAGCTATTGCAAGAACAAGTAATCATTTTTTTATAGATAAAATTGCATTTAGTGGAGGTGTATTTCAAAACGCATTATTGGTTGATTTGATCATTGAAATCCTCCAACACAAAAGGCAACTCTATTTTCATGTGCATTTAAGTCCTAATGACGAATGTATCAGTATGGGGCAGATGGCTTGGTTTAGTAAATTTGGAGCAATCTCATAATCTAGAATCCAATTAATATTATAACTCACAATAAATTAAATACTATGTGCCTAGCAATTCCAGGAAAAATCATCGCTATCACGGAACAACTGGATGAAACTTTTAGAAAAGGAAAAGTTTCTTTTGGTGGCATCCTAAAAGAAGTTAGTCTGTATATGGTCCCAGAAGCAAAAGTTGGAGACTATGTGTTAGTTCATGTTGGCGTTGCAATAAATATAGTGGATGAGGAAGAAGCCAAACTTACCTTTAGTTATTTAAAGAGTATGGGAGAAGTAGAAGAATTAGATACACAAGATTCTATAAAAAATAATTCTTAAATATGAAATTTTTATCAGAATACCGTGACCCTGAATTGGTAAAAGAATATATTCAAGAACTTCATCGCATCACCACAAAAAATTGGACGTTAATGGAAATTTGTGGTGGTCAAACTCATAGCTTGGTGAAGAATGGTATATTGGATATGTTACCTGAAAAAATAACCATGGTACACGGCCCTGGATGTCCTGTTTGTGTAACTAGTGTGAGTGTAATTGATGAAGCAGTTTGGCTGGCTGAACAACCCAATCATATATTATGTTCATTTGGGGATATGCTTAGGGTACCTGGTAGCAAAAAAAGTTTACTGGAAGCAAAAGCAGCAGGTGCCGATGTTAGAATACTATATTCACCATTAGAAGCTGTAGAATTAGCGAAACAAAACCCTACTAAGGAAGTAATCTTTTTTGCTGTAGGTTTTGAAACTACAGCACCGGCAAACGCACTTAGTGTTGTTCATGCTGCACAACAAAGTATTCTTAATTACAGCATACTTGCCTCACACGTTTTAGTGCCCCCTGCCATGGAAGCTATTTTGAGTGATGAAGCAAATATAATAGATGCCTTTTTAGCAGCAGGACATGTATGTACTATTATGGGATTAGAGGAGTATTATCCTGTTGCTGCAAAATATAAAATTCCGATTGTAGTAACGGGCTTTGAGCCTGTAGATCTTTTACAAGGAATTCTAATGGCAGTAAATCAACTCGAAAAAGAAGAATATAAAGTAGAAAATCAATATTCAAGAGCTGTTTTAAGAGAGGGAAATAAAATGGCCAAAGACACCATTCAAAAAGTCTTTTCTATCAGTGATCGGATTTGGAGAGGCATTGGATCTATTCCCCAAAGCGGATTTGAAGTAAATGAGCGTTATAAATTATATAATGCAAGGTTGAAATTTCATATTGACATTCCATTTGCTGAAGAAAATAAAGAGTGCATTAGTGGAGATATCATGAAGGGTTTAAAGAAGCCAAAACAGTGTCCAAATTTTGGATCCAAATGTAAACCTGAACACCCACTAGGCGCTCCCATGGTTAGTAGCGAAGGAGCTTGTGCTGCCTATTATCATTATAGTTCAGATGCCATTGCACAATAATAAATTGTCTGATTAAAAAATTGAATAAATTGATTAATCTAAATAGTTTTCAGTTATCCTGCCCAATGCCGAAATTCGACTTTGACGTTATCACACTTGGTCATGGCAGCGGAGGTTTATTAACGCACCGATTATTACAAAGTGGTGTCTTTGACATTTTGAAAAACGATCTACTTGATCAACAACATGATGGTGCTAGTTTTTCTCTTGAAGGAAAAACTGCATTCAGTACAGATAGTTATGTGATCTCTCCTATTTTTTTCCCTGGAGGTAATATTGGTGAACTTGCTATTTATGGAACAGTAAATGATCTTGCGATGTGTGGTGCGGAAGCAAAATACCTTTCTCTGGCATTTATCATTGAAGAAGGAATGACAATGGAATCATTTTGGATCGTTTTAAATGGCATAAAAAGAGCAATTGACAAAGCAGGTGTAAAAATTGTTACTGGAGATACTAAAGTGGTAGAAAGAGGTAAAGGAGACCATATATTTATTAATACTTCTGGTATTGGAATCATACATCCCAAAGCCAATATCCATCATAATCGTATCGAAGTTGGAGATCAAATTATTATTTCCGGAAACATAGCGCAACATGGAATTGCCATTATGAGTAAAAGAGAGGGTTTAGAATTTGAAACGGATATTGTAAGTGATTCAAATAATCTTAATCATACCATTATCGCATTAATAGAAGAACTAGGGGAAGATATAAAGTTTTTGCGCGACCCAACAAGAGGCGGATTAGCTTCAGTATTAAATGAATTGGCAGAAATTAGAAAATTGGGATTTGTGATTGATCAAAATAGTATTCCTATTGACGATCAGGTAGAAGGTGCATGTGAAATGCTAGGTCTTGACCCACTATATGTTGCGAACGAGGGATTATTTGTTGCCATTGTAAAAAAAGAAGTTGCTACTAAAGTATTAGAGCTTTTACAAAAAGATGAAAACGGTGTGAATGCTCGAATTATAGGTGAGGTAACAGATACCCATGTAGGAAAAGTGATGATGAAAAGCAGAATTGGTGGGCACCGAGTGGTAGGATATTTAACAGGTGAGCAACTTCCAAGAATCTGTTAAACATAGGCTTGACTCTATAAATTTATTTTCAATTTATCATAATGCTATCATTTGATTGAATAGTGCTATCACAGAAATTATTTAATAATTACTGTTGTAATACCATTTAAAACAAACGATATGCCACAGCCAAAACCTAGTTTCAAGCCCCATTACGATAATTTTATCGGTGGGCAATTTGTAGCTCCAGTAAATGGAGTTTATTTTGAAAATACAAGTCCAATCGATGGTAAAGTATTTACCAAAGCAGCACGCTCTGGAAAAGAAGATATTGAGTTAGCACTTGATGCTGCTCATATTGCTTTTAAAACCTGGAGTAAAACTTCTGCTGCTTATAGATCATCGATACTCAACAAAATTGCAGATTGTATGGAAGCAAACCTACAATATCTGGCAACTGTTGAAACCATCGACAATGGTAAACCCATCCGTGAATCAGTAAATGTTGACCTTCCACTTTGCATTGACCATTTCCGCTATTTTGCTGGTGTAATTCGTGCAGAAGAAGGTTCTATTTCAGAGCATGATGAAACAACAGTTAGCATTGTTTTACACGAACCATTAGGTGTAGTTGGTCAAATTATTCCCTGGAACTTTCCATTGTTAATGGCGGTATGGAAGATTGCACCAGCACTAGCTGCAGGTTGTTGTGCAGTAGTTAAACCAGCAGAACAAACTCCTACTTCTATTATGTGTTTGATGGAATTAATCAAAGATATTGTACCTGCAGGTGTAATAAATATAGTAACAGGATTTGGACCAGAGGCAGGCAAGCCATTAGCACAATCACCTCGTATTGCTAAAGTTTCATTTACAGGTGAAACAACCACAGGTAGGTTGATTATGCAATATGCGTCTGAAAATCTAATCCCAGTTACTATGGAATTAGGGGGAAAATCACCCAATATATTTTTCCCTTCAGTTGCAGACCATGATGATGATTTCTTCGACAAGGCTATAGAAGGTGCAGTATTATTTGCAGTAAATCAGGGTGAAGTTTGTACATGCCCTTCTCGTATTTTGGTTCATGAAAGCATTTATGATAAATTCATGAGCAGGGTAATTGAAAGAACAAAAGCAATTAAAGTTGGAAACCCTTTAGATTCGGATACCATGATGGGTGCACAAGCCTCCAATGATCAATATGAAAAAATCCAATCTTATTTGAAGTTAGGAAAAGAAGAAGGGGCAGAATTGCTTTGTGGCGGTGATATCAACAAATTAGATGAAGACTTGGCGGGTGGATATTATATTCAACCAACTCTTTTCAAGGGGCATAATAAAATGCGCATTTTTCAAGAAGAAATATTTGGACCAGTTGTATGTGTAACCACATTCAAAACAACTGAAGAAGCCATTGCAATTGCAAACGATACTTTGTATGGTTTAGGAGCCGGAGTATGGACAAGAGATGCACATGAATTATATCAAGTGCCAAGAGCTATTCAGGCAGGTCGTGTTTGGGTGAACTGTTATCATGCTTATCCAGCTCACGCACCTTTTGGGGGATATAAAAAGTCAGGCTTTGGAAGAGAAAACCATAAGATGATGCTTGGATATTATCGCCAAACAAAAAATATGCTGATTTCTTATAGTAAAAATAAACTGGGCTTTTTTTAGCGGCAATAGCAAATAATTGAAATAAATACCGGTAGGATTTCCTATCGGTATTTTTATATCTTTAATTATGATTGCAAGAGTAACAATAAGCGATGAAGCAAAAAGTGTAGTCCAGGAACTAAAGAATAAATTTGGCGCATTAATGTTTCACCAAAGTGGTGGTTGTTGCGATGGATCACAACCGATGTGTTTTGAAAAAGGAGACTTCATTATTGGAAATAGTGATATTTGTTTAGGAGAGATTGAAGGCTGTGAATTTTGGATGAACAAAGATCAATTTGAATATTGGAAATATACACAACTAAATATTCATATCACAAAAGGAAGGGGTTCTAGTTTTTCTTTAGAAATACCAATGGGTCTGCGTTTCCTAACACAATCTAAATTATTTACAGAGGAAGAATTACTTGATTTAGTTCCCTTAAAACATTTAGAAAACTAATTAGTCAAATTCAGTTGTTGATATTGTTTAGGAGTAATTCCTTCGTGTTGTTTGAAAGCCCTAATAAAATAGTTGCAATCATCAAAACCTACCTCATATGATACATTTTTTATAAAAATGTGTTTGTCTTTCAATAAACGTTTTGCAAGTTTAATTCTCTCTAAAACAATAAATTCAATAGGACTAATTCCCAATTCTGTTTTAAATAATCTATACAATGAAGCAGGACTAGTGCTCGCGATTTTTGCAATATCTGGCAAAAAAAGTTTGGAATTAATATTCTGTCGAATGTAATTAACAACATAATACAAATGTGGATGCATTTTATTTATATCACCCTCCCGTACTTCTTTTAAATTTTGACATTGTGCAATATGAATCAATAATTCTTGCAATGTAAGATCAGCTAATACATCTTTTGTAACTGAGGTACTTTGACAAATATTAATCAACTTGTGAACAGTTAATGCCAGTTCTGCATTATTGTAAAAAAAGAAATTTCTTTCATCCAATTTCCAATAATCGTTCCTCCCCTCTTTTGGGTACTTTTCATTAAGCAGCTGTAAAGTGTCAAGGATTTTTTTATTATCTATTGCAAGTGCCAAACATTGAGTGGGGTTTTCCATTGCGGCTTCAGGGAAATCAATTTTCATTTCCACATTAGCTGGAACAATTACAGATTCTCCAGGTACATATTCAAAACCTGGTTGATCATATAAGCGCATTATTTTTTTTCCTCTTAACATACTAGTCACCACTAAATCATTAAATCGTAATGAAACTAATTCAGACTGTTTATAGGTTTCAAAGAGGTTGAGTTCGCAGTTTTCTAAATTGTAAATAGTTCTATTCTCGACTAAAGTTTTTAATGAAAACTCTTTCGATAATGCAGGCGTAATCGGCAATATTTTATTGGGCAACATCTTGATAAAAAGATTTGCAAGGTTTACAATCGTGTTTTACCATTTAAAGTTATTCTTTTGAAAATACAAATCCAATTAAATACCGCTGTATTCAAATACAATAACTAATTAATAAATATTTTACTTTTTGAAAATTTATTCCCCGGGAGTATATTTAACTACAACGTTTTTGATTGGTTTGAAAGTCTTGATATATGCAAACAAAGCCTTTAAATCTTGTTCTTTCATATTTCTGTACATCATCCAAGGCATTACGGTATTAATAGTATTCTTTTTTATAATCGGATTTAGATAACTACTATCATTATAATGTTTGAATTTTCGGAGAAATTCCGATTCGGTAAGTTTGCCAATTCCAGTTTCATTATCTGGTGTGATATTGGCTGATCTAACAATTCCTCCTGATCCAATCGAAAATTCAAAACCACCAGCTAACTCCATTCCTGAAACGGGCGCACCTTTTTCTTTTTTTGTATGACATTCATTACAAGCAGCCGCTGTAAATATATATTGGCCATAAGCCAATACATTACTTGTATCAGGTCTCTTAGAGTAAGTTGCTTTTTGAGGAATCGTATTAAGTATGAAATTCATTGGAAAGTCAGGAACTGATGCAGGAACTTGATGTTCAATTGGTTTTAATGAGCGGATATACGCAATTATCGAATATAGATCTTCACGATCTAATTTTCCATAATTTGGATGCGGCATCACAGGGAACAACGCTTTACCATTTTTATCAACCCCAGATGCAATAGCACGTAGCATTTCACCATCCGTCCAATTTGATAATGAAGCTGGGGTGATATTTCTTGCATGAAAACTACCTGGGAAACCAAATTTCTGATCAAATACTTCACCACCTTTTCCTTCTGTTCCTTCTATTATTGGACCAGAGAATTGATTCCAATCGCGTGTAGAATGACAATCAATACATACTGTTACACTATTTGCCAGATATTTACCTCTTGCGATACGTTCGGGGGTTCTTTCAATACTTATCTGTTCGGGTTTCCCAACATTTGGTAATGCTAGTTTAACATAAGTTACTAAAACAATAATAGCAACCACAATTAAAGCCAATGTATATACTAAAATTTTGATTACTTTTTTCATTGCAATATTGTTAGTTTTTTGAATTTAAATTAATTCGTTAACTAATTGCAATTATTAAGATTATAAAAATATTAAAGCATTAGAAAAGGCATAAAAAAAACCTACAAGCAGCTTACCTCAGTATTCTGCTTGTAGGTTTTACTACATGTTGAATTTGTTATTCCACTAATCCAATAATAGATAAGTTTTCATTTGTATCTAAACTGTAATCTATACTATCAAGCCCAAAACCAAACAAACTTAAAAATTCAGATTTATATCCCTGCAAATCCCCAATCAAAGGAAGTGATTCGGTACTTGCTTTTGGCCAGAGTTCAGCAACCTGACTTTGAACTGAATCTAACATTTCCCAATCGTCAATTCTTATTCTGCCTTTCTCATCAACAGGAATTTCATTTGAAGTATACAATCGGTCTTTAAAAAGTCTTTGGATTTGTTCAATGCATCCTTCATGATTTTCATCTTTTTTCATCACTTTATAAAGCAATGAAATGTATAGAGGAATAACAGGTATTGCGGAACTAGCCTGAGTTACTAAAGCCTTATTTACAGATACAAAAGCATTACCTCCGGTAGGTTTTAATTTATCTGCAATTTTAAAAGCCGTTGCTTCCAAATGATCTTTAGCACGACCGATAGTTCCCTTTCTATATACCGCTTCCGTTAAAGATGGCCCAATATAAGAATAAGCCAATGTTAATGCATTTGGAGCTAATACATCAGCCTCTTTCAAAGCATCAATCCACATTTCCCAATCCTCCCCGCCCATTACAGCAACTGTGTTTGTGATATCTTCTTCTGTGCAAGGTTCAATAGAAATAGTTGATACGATTCCTGTATGAAAATCAACCGTTTTATTGGTATAGGTTACTCCAATTGGTTTTAAAACAGATCTATGCAAAACTCCCGTTTTAGGATGCATTCTTACAGGTGATGCCAAACTATAAATTATCAAATCAATTTTGCCGAGGTCTTTTTTTATAAGGTCGATTGTTTTCTTTTTGATTTCATTAGAAAAAGCATCCCCATTAATACTTTTTGCATACAAGCCTGCTTCTAAAGCATGCTTTTGAAATGCAGCGCTATTATACCAACCCGGAGTAGCTGTTTTGCCCTCAGCAGGTGGTTTTTCAAAGAAAACTCCAATTGTTGCAGCATTAGATCCAAAAGCCGCTGCAATTCTGGAAGCTAAGCCAAATCCAGTTGAAGCACCAATTACCAATACATTTTTCGGCCCCTCAATAGGTCCTTTCGATTTTACATACTCTATCTGGTTGACTACATTTTTCTCACAACCTTCTGGGTGAGCGGTCAAACAAATAAATCCACGCATTCGGGGCTCTATAACCATAAGATTCTTATTCGTCTAAACTTTAAAAAAAGGCATATTGATTCCGAGTTTATCTAATCAACTGCCTGTTATTTTTTGAATTACCGGAGCAAAAGTAGCAGAAATTAGTGAACTGCGGTAACATTCACTTTCTGAATTCCAGCCAAGTTTAACTCGATATGTCGATCATGTGCCTTATTAGCATATTCACTGATTATCTCAAGGATATCATAATCTATAAAACTCGAATCTGAACCATCAATTGTAAGGCAACTATATTCTGGAATCTGATCAAGTGTTTTTCTAAGCTGCACTTTATTCAAAAAAGTTACATTACTATTCAATTTGAGTATGATAAATTCTGTTTCGTGTTTCTTAGTTCTTGTAATGATATACTCTGTCTTAAAGTTATTCTGAATAATATAATAAATCGAAATTAACAATCCGATACTTACCCCAACCAACAAATCGGTCAATAATATAACTAGTATGGTAAAAACAAATGGGATAAACTGTTTTCTACCTAGGCTCCACATATTTCTGTAAAGCTTTGGCTTTGTAAGATTATAGCCAGTCACCAAAAGTATGGCAGCAAGTGATGCGTAAGGTATTTTATTTAAAAGGAAAGGAACAAATAAAACAGCCAATAACAAAAATAAACCGTGAGTAAAAGCGGATAATTTTGTCCGACCTCCTGCATCCACATTCGCAGCTCCTCGAACTACTACTGCAGTCATTGGTATAGCGCCAAGTAATCCACAGAGCATATTCCCAATACCTTGGGCTATCAATTCTTTATTAACAGGGGTAATACGATTTCTAATATCCAATTTATCAATAGCTTCCGAACACAATAAAGTTTCTAAAGTTGCTAATAAGCAAATAATTGCCCCATCTTTCCAAATCTGAATACTAGAAAACAACTTTGAAAAAATAGGGAATGAAATACTATTAAAAATATTATTGGGTATATGAACCAATTGGGTTTGTTTTAAAGACAATCCCCTATCCAAAAATGAAAATAAAAGATTTAAAAGTATTCCTACAATAACTACCAAAAGCGGTGCTGGAATTACTTTTAATTTCTGTGCATATTTCTGCTGCAATAAAATCATGAGAACTAATGAAATAATAGTGATGATAATAACACTTCTAGTTATATGATCACTAAATGATGAAAGGTTACCTAAAATATTTTCTTTAGAAAACAAATTCAGGAACCCACTGGTCCAGAAGTCAGGCCGGTCATAACCCAAAGCCAGTGGAATCTGTTTAGAAATTAAAATAATTCCAATGGCTGCAAGCATCCCTTTTATTACAGAAGAAGGAAAATAATTTGCAATAACGCCTAGTTTTAAAATACCTAAAACAATCTGGAAAAAACCTGCTACCATTACCGCTAATAAAAAAATACTGAAATCGCCCAAGGAAACAATAGAAGCAGCCACAACCGTTGTTAAACCCGCAGCGGGGCCCGACACACCTAATTGTGATCCACTTATTAATGAAACTACAAGACCTCCGATTATTCCAGATAACAGACCGGAATAAAGAGGTGCCCCTGATGCAAGGGCGATGCCTAAACATAATGGCAGGGCTACAAGAAACACTGATAAGCCAGCGGGCAAATCATGTTTCATCCAAATTAATCGATAGTATTTAATTCTGCGCCTCATAGTAAACTAAATATAAGGCAAACAAATGGTGGGGATTCTGACAAATGTCAGTTTAATATTTTTTGAACTATTGATTTTACTTTTTTTCATTCATTTTTTGAAGATGTTCAAGAATTTCCAAAATCATTTCATTTTGATTTTCTAAATGTTTTAGAATTATTTGAATTTCATTTTCAGATTTCTTATTAATTAAAAAATCTTCTTCCGCTCTGATTTCAGAATGACGAGATTGAAGATTTTGGCCTACCATAATTAATGGCATCAGAAATATCTGAATCATATTTGAAATAAAAAGCCAAAGAACAAAAGCAGGATAGGGATCAAAGCGAAAAGAAATTGGAGCTAAAGTATTCCAGCCTAGCCAAATAATAGTCCAGAAGAAAATTAGACCAAAAAAGCCCATGCTACCTACATTCATAGTGATCCATAAAGCCAGTTTATTAATTCTTGTAAGACGAGCTCGATGATTAGCATTTACGTTTCGAATGGGCCTACTTGTTTTGATTATTTCTTCAAAGGAGGGAACATCTTTATGTTTCATAATACCATTATTTCGTTCAAGTATGTTTCTTTGACCAACTAAGTCTTCTGCCAATAATTAATTTAAAAACTAGTTTATCAGCAGCATCTGTGAGGCCGAATCCAGGGCCGAAGTTCACTTCCCATTTCGGATCTAAATCCAAATCTGCTACTGCAAAAATTGCATGGTTCTGTTGGGGTAGTTTTTCGAATTGATTAAGTGGTCCTATGTCACCATAATATTCCAATCCCAAACTATATTTCGATGAAGCAGCAAAGGAAGTTTTAAAACTTGGAGAGAAAGTTGGTTTTGTGTTGATATTATTACCAATGAATGCAAAACCCAATGTGGGATTCAAACTAATATAAAACTTTCCAAATGTCTTATCAATGATTGGCCGTAGTTCCATATTAAATGTTTCAGCAGCATATTCTTGCTTCTGAAACCCTATTTCTGCAGAAAGACTCAATCCTACAGGCAACTTCCAATTTTCAGGGGCGGCAATTCTAGGTCTAATATGACTCCCAATAATTTTCCAACCATAGTTTGGTGTATAATTAGTAAAAATATAAAAACCTATTTCAAAATTATCAGTTATTCCCTGAGTAATTTCAATTGTTTCATGAATCGAGTGATTCGAAGGTAGCACTCCATTTTTTAAATCTTTATTCCCGTTTGCAGTAAAATTGCTGTGCAATTCAAGCATCGTTTCTCCCTTAGTCATAGTGGATGATCCATAAACTTGAATCTCATAATTATCCTGTGCGAATCCTATGAAACAGATTAAACAAGATATAATAAACAGTATTTGTTTCATTTCTTTTTTTTCTTTTCAGCCTCTTTAGCTTTTTGTTTATCCTGATTGGTCTTCATACGATATTTTACAATATCCATTATCAATTTAACTGGTAATGGTTTATCCCATTGAAATTGTAAGGTTACTACTCCAGATTGAAATTGTTCAGCTTTTTCTTTAAATACCTCCATCGAATCTTTCATCGCATAAAACCCCAAATGGTTTTTGAAAGCCGCGAAATACACCAAAATGCCATGATATTTAAAAGCTGGCATGGAGTAACTAATAATTTCTTCTGCACCTGGAGCTGCTTTGTTAATTGTTTTACGAATCTGCTCCAACTTAGGTCGCATGAAAGCTTCCTGCAATGTAATATATGCTTCAATGCTTTGAGGCTTATTAACCTTCAACATTGCCATAATTATAAATTTAAAGTTTACTATTATTTAGCAGGGGTGATAATGATATTTCGATATTCTATTGGACCGTGATCTCCTTGAATATATATTGGACCAGCTTCACCTTCTTTACTATCTAATGCACCGCCTGTGATACCAGGAATTACAGCACTGCTGATCACTGTTTTTCCGTTAGCAACAACTGTTACAGTTCTACCAATCAAAGTGATATCATAAGTTTGCCATTCACCGGCTTCTTTAGCTGCCATTTCATTAGGAGGTAAGAATCCATAGATAGCACTAAACTGATCATTCCAAGGGAATTGCCCTTTACCATCTATAATTTGCACTTCATATCGTCCTCTCAAATAAACTCCACTATTGCTTCCTTTAGGATATTTAAACTCCACATGTAATTTGAAATCATTGTATGTATTATTTGAAATTAAATTAGATCCAGATTTCGCACTTGTCATAACACCATCCTTTACTGTCCACTGATTCGCTCCTTCTGCATGCCACTCATTCATATCTGATTTCCCGATTAAAGGAATAGGAGTACCCCAAACAGGTGCTGCAGTTCTATCTAATAGTGGTGCGCGGGTTCCAGTGAAATTATATTTCTTTCCATCGGTAAAAGTCATGTTACCTACAATCATGCCAGGAGCAATATCTCCTTCAAATACCATATTACCAGTACCAGGTTCCCATTGAGGAGGGATTGAAAAACTAAAATGAGAATTGACTAATTTCACTTCAGCAATTGGGCGAGCACTTCCAAAAGCATAGACAAACCTACCGATTAAAGTATGTGTTCCAGAATGTTGTACTTCTAACCAAGAGGGCAATTGCTTACCATCTTTTGTGATAACCAAATCCCATCTTCCTTCAAGAGGAGATGCCTCAAATTTGAAATCTGCAAATACTTTTGTAGTTCCGAATAAAACAAAAATTAACGTGCCTATTAAGAATTGAAAGCTTTTATTATTTTTCATTGCGAATTCGTTTTTAGTGTAAGAAAAGTTGAATTTAATAAATTTAATTTTCTTCTACATATTTTTTAAAATTATCTAGAATGGCCTGCCAACCGGCTTTTTGTAAATCAATTGGATTCTCAGACTCTGCTTCAAAAGTTTCCACAATATTTGTATCGTCAGCAACAGAACTGAATTCAATAGATACTTTTCTACCATCTCCTAATGTGTATTTTAATAATTGATTTTCAATTATTACATCATAAATACCCCAGAAATCGAAACTAAAACTGCCATCTTTGGCAGCCATAGTATAAGAAAACTTCCCGCCTACTACTAAGTCGTTTTTAGCTTCCGGGGTATGCCAATCAGGGGAGGCATTGTTCCAATTTACAACATGTTCAGGGTCAGTAAAAAACTGCCATACAACTTCTACCGGAGCCAGAATGGTAGTTTCAATTAAAATAGCGGTGGGAATTGACATAATATTTTTGTACGCATTGATTAATCATTTAAAAATATCACTTTTTAAATGATTCTCATATTTAAAAAAGGGAATTAAGTTTAAAATTTAATAAATTATAGGAATTATAAACTGTATCGAATAATTATTGCAACACTTCTTTTCTCTTTGATAAAATGTTAACTGCTTTCCAGGAGGGTATACGATCGCTTATAATCTTTAAAATGGCCAAAAAAGGAGTAACCATTACCATACAAGGAATCCCCCAAAATAAAACCCCTCCTTCAATTGCTACAAGTGCAACCCAAGTGCTCAGGTACAATTGCATCCCAACAATAGCAGGGAAAAACACATCATATCACCCTCATTTTATATCATTCAACTCGATCATTAAGTATACTTTCAGCAATTATCAGATCAATGGGTCTAGTTATTTTTATATTACTATATTCACCCTCAATCAAAAAGACAGGAGTTCCAGTAGATTCAACAACAGTTGCTTCATCTGTAAATGAAGGATCATAGGATCTTTGAAAAGCTTGTAACAATAATTCAGTTTGAAAAGTTTGTGGGGTTTGAATGATTCTAACCCTGGTTCTATCTTCGACCACATTTGCATATCCTTCTACAATTCTAATACTATCTGTGGCTGCAACTGCAGGTATTGCACTACCCTTTTCTAGAGCTTGCTCATAACAACGATGAATCAAGTCTACAGAAACTAAGCATCTTACAGCATCGTGCACAAAAACAATTCCATTTCTATGAATTACTGAAAGCCCATTTTTTACAGAATCAAATCGTGTTGGACCTCCTGTGATTATTTGAACCCTTTCTCGATCTTTCAAACTAGGAAGGATCTCAATTCCAATACCTAAAAACGCTTCAGGCAACACTAAAATGATTTGCAAATCAGTATACGCTTTAAGAAATTGTTCTAAAGTGTGCCAAAGTATCGGTTTGTCTTTTAAAAGCAAGAATTGCTTAGGTTTATCAGCTCCCATTCTTGCGCCCATTCCACCGGCAACAATAACTGCATATTTTCGCATTTCATTCTCCATGACATCAATTTATTTCAACAACAACTCACACTCATCTAAAAACAAAGTTTTATTAATTGCTGCTGTGCCAACTTCTTCACAAACTAAACCACCGGCAATGTTTGCCATATCGGCTGCTAAGTGCATATTTTTAGTAACTGCATATACCAATGAAGCAACAGCAATTACTGTATCACCAGCACCACTCACATCTGCAATATTGCGAACATGCGTTGGAATGATGCTAGCTTCTTTTCCCATTTGATAAAATACTCCTTTCTCAGACAGCGTAATAAATGAAATTTTATGATTCAATGACTTTTGTAATGCTTGATGCATTTTATCTAAAGTTGATAGATCAATTTGATCTATCAATAAATTCAATCCTTCTTTAACTTCTTTTAAATTAGGCTTGAAAATATCTACATTTTTATATGATAAAAAATTTTTTCTTTTTGGATCAACAGAAGTAACAACACCATTTTCTTTACATAGTCCGATTAGTTTTGAGATCAACCCTACCGTTAAAACGCCTTTGTTATAATCTTCGAATATTAATATATCCGGCTTATCATTTTTAAAACAAAGCTTTACTGCATCAAACAAAGAAGATTCCATCAAGTCAGAAATATCATAAGTATATTCCGAATCTAATCGCATCATTTGTTGATTACGGCTCATGATTCTTGTCTTATTCGTTGTAATCCGATCGTTCGATCTTACTATATATGTTGTATTAATTTGATGGCCATCCAACAATGATATTAGATCATTTCCATCTTCATCATTACCAATTACTGAAATAACAGTTGTTTGTGCTCCAAGAGAAGCTGTGTTTAAAGCCACATTGGCGGCGCCTCCTACCCTTTGCTCTCTTTTATCTAAAGACACTACTGGAACTGGTGCTTCAGGAGAAATACGGTCTGTATGTCCCCACCAATAAGTATCGAGCATTACATCACCAACAATAACAACTTTCAATAGATTAAACTGCTGAAACAATGTTTTAAAATCTGTAGAAGGCATATGTTACTCCGATCTTTTTTGATTATTAACGGCCAAATAATAAAGAGGAACACCTAAAGCTGTAATACCTAAGCCCCATAAAGAATAAGTTGGAGATGCCCAAACTAATCCCACACAGAATAAAGTTCCCATTACAATATATATCAAAGGTAATACTGGATATCCAAATGCTTTATAGGGTCTTTCAGCATTAGGCAATTTTTTCCGGAGTATAAAAATACCTATGATTGTTAAAATATAAAATATCACAACTACAAATGAAACCATGGTTAAAAGATCTCCATATTTTCCACTCAAACAAAGTAGTGATGCAACAACACACTGAATCCATAGAGCATATTCAGGAACTGCATTTTTATTAAGCTCTCCAGTCTTCCTAAAAAACAACCCGTCTTTTGCCATGGTATAATAAACCCTAGCTCCTGCTAATATCAAGCCATTATTGCATCCAAAGGTGGAAATCATAATCATCACAGCAATTACAATTGTTCCAGCATTACCAAAAATTGCATTCGCAGCTGTAACAGCTACTCGATCATTTTCGGCGTATGCAATTTGTTGTAAGGGCAAAACATTCAAATACATCAAGTTTGCTGTTACATAAATTAATGTAACAATGAGCGTTCCGAAAAATAAACTCAATCCAATATTTTTCTGAGGATTTTTGATCTCTCCCGCAATAAATGTGACGTTATTCCAACTATCACTACTAAAAATACTACCTACCATTGCAGCAGAGATCGCCCCAATTAAAACGGCACCTGAAATAGGTTGCCAACTAGTTGGCTGTAAAACCCCAGCGGCATTTTTGGAACCTAAGTCTTGTAAAGCTGTGAATGCATGATGCCAATTCTCTGACCAAAAACTTTGCTTCGCCAATAAAAATCCAAATATGATCAAACCGAAAAGTGATACTAATTTAGTAACAGTAAAAGTTGATTGTATAATCTTTCCACCCTTTACCCCTCTTGTATTACTATAAGTTAAAAACACAATTAATGCTATCGCTAAAATCTGAGCAGCAGATATTTTTAAGAACCCAAGATCCAATAAAATATTCCCCTCACCTACTGTGGGAATCAAATAAGCTGTGAATCTGGCAAATGCAACACCAACTGCTGCAATGGTTGCAGTTTGTATCACCGAAAAAAAACTCCATCCAAATAAAAAGCCGACTAAGGGATTATACGCTTCTTTTAAATATACATACTGTCCACCTGCTTTAGGGTACATAGCACTTAGCTCACCATAGCTAACAGCTGCAGTAATGGTCATAAATCCTGTAATTAACCATACCAGGATCAACCATCCGGCACTACCAACATTTCTTGTAATGTCGGCGCTTACAATAAAAATTCCTGAACCAATCATACCTCCGGCAACTATCATGGTTGCATCGAAAAGTCCTAGCGTGGGTTTAAACTTGGCATTTGTACTCATAAAAAAATCCCGCTTTTATAAACGGGATTTGAAGATAATAAATATGATTGAAGTTCTTACTTCTTCTTGTATTGACTATTTAAACCAATAATCAGATCTCCAGTTATATTGTATACGGTGTCTTTCAAGTAGATTAGGTCTGGAGAATTGGTCATGATATAAGAAAACCCTTTATCCTTATTGTAATCCTTTAAGAAATCTTCGATTTTCTTTTTTACTTCTTGCAAACGCTTAAAGCTTTCATTTTGCAATTCTTGATTCATCATCTGTTCCTTATTCTGGAAAGTCTTTTCCATTTGCGATAGCTCTTGTTGTTTTCCATTAAGCTCTGCTTGAGACAAACTTTGTGCAGTCTTTTGTAACTCCTGATACTTGGCTACAAAAGTATTTTTCATTTCTGCTAACTGACGTCCGTTGTCTTGTTCCTTACCACGTAAAGCATTACGAACTTCTTTAAAATACTCGTAATGGTTTTCGATAGAATCCATTTCAAAATAACCAATCTTAAAATTACCAGAAGCTACTGCACTATTTGAATTAGTAACAAGTGCCGTTGTTTTTTTAGAAGAAAAATGCAAGTAAAATAAAATGGCAATAGCAATTGCCAAAGTAGTATTTATATAAAATGACGAATTTTTCATAAACCTTTTTTTAATAATGGGGGTAGACTACTTTCTGTTCAAAATAAAAGTAGGAAGTTTTTAACCTTCCTACTTTCATAGATGATATATTAACAGAATTATCGCTTATTCTTCCTCATCAAAGCTCATCGCTTCGCGGGTTGTAGCCAATACTTCGTATTCTTCCTTGCTTCCAACAATCATATTGTCGAACTCTTTTTGTCCAGAACCAGCAGGAATCAAATGACCAGTAATTACGTTCTCTTTCAATCCTAACATTAAGTCAGTTTTACCTTGAATGGCAGCCTGGCTCAACACTTTGGTAGTTTCCTGGAACGACGCAGCTGAAATCCAGCTTTGTACACCCAATGAAGCTTTTGTAATACCCAATAATACTGGAGTTGCAGTTGCAGGTTTTGCATCCCTTACTTCAACTAGTTTTCTGTCGCTTCTACGAAGGATAGAATTTTCTTCACGGAATTCACGAACAGTAACTATTTGCCCAGCTTTGAATTTGGTACTCTCGCCTGATTCAGTAACAACTTTCTTATCGTAAATACGGTCGTTCTCCTCAATAAAGTCGAAGCGATCTTCCAAGTCTTCCTCTAAGAATTTAGTATCCCCTGCATCAACAATTTCAACCTTCTTCATCATCTGACGAACAATCACTTCAACGTGCTTATCATTGATCTTCACACCCTGTAAACGGTAAACCTCTTGGATTTCGTTAACAACGTATTCCTGAACTGCGAATGGACCTTTGATAGTTAAGATATCAGCAGGAGCAATTTGTCCGTCAGACATTGGTGTACCAGCTTTCACAAAGTCTCCATCTTGCACCAAGATCTGGCGAGTCAATGGAACTAAGTATTTCTTCACCATTCCGTCTCTCGACTCAACGATGATTTCGCGGTTACCACGTTTAACGTTACCAAATGCAACAACACCATCGATTTCACAAACTATCGCAGGGTTACCAGGATTACGTGCTTCAAACAATTCTGTTACACGAGGTAGACCTCCAGTGATATCTCTTAATTTACCTAAGACACGTGGTATTTTCACCAAAACCTGTCCGGCTTTAACATCATCACCTTCTTCTACTCCGATATGTGATCCAACAGGTAAGTTATAGTGCTTGGTTTCTTTGCCACCTTCTACAACAATTGTTGGGATCTTAGTTTTATCTTTTGTTTCTATAACTACTTTTTCTCTGTGACCAGTTTGTTCATCTGCTTCATCGCGGTAAGTAACACCGTCAATAACATCAGAGAACTTAATAGCTCCATTTACTTCAGCAACGATTACGTTGTTGAATGGATCCCAAGTACATATCACATCACCTTTCTTAACAACCTGTCCGTCTTTAACGTTTAAAGTTGCACCGTAAGGAACGTTATTAGTAATCATCAAACGATCGTTCTTCACATCCATGATACGAACCTCACCGGTACGACCAATTACGATACGAACTTTATTCCCTTCGTTGTTGATAGCGTCAACCGTTCTTAAACCATCAAATTGAATAGTGCCATCAAACTTAGCGTTCAATGTAGATTCGATGTTAGAAGATCCGGCAACCCCACCCACGTGGAACGTACGCAATGTTAACTGTGTACCTGGTTCACCAATTGATTGTGCAGCAATGATACCTACAGCATCACCACGTTGTGCGATATAACCTGTTGCTAAGTTTTTACCATAACACTTAACACAAACACCACGCTTTGCTTCACAAGTTAATACAGAACGAATCTCAACAGTTTCAATTCCGCTGTCTTCGATTTGTTTAGCGATATCATGAGAAATTTCTTCACCTGCAAGGATGATCAATTCTTCAGTTACAGGATGGTAAACATTATGCAAAGAAGTACGACCTTCAATTCTATCTGCTAAAGGTTCAATAATGTCTTCATTATCTTTCAATGCTGAAGTTGCATTACCACGTAAAGTACCGCAATCATCTTCTGCAATTACAACGTCCTGAGAAACGTCTACCAAACGACGAGTCAAATAACCAGCATCGGCAGTTTTCAATGCTGTATCCGCCAAACCTTTACGAGCACCGTGTGTAGAGATAAAGTAATCCAAGACGTTTAGTCCGCCTTTAAAGTTAGACAAGATCGGATTTTCAATTACCTCAGAACCAGAGCTTCCGCTCTTACGAGGTTTTGCCATCAAACCACGAATACCTACTAACTGTTTAACCTGTGTTTTACTACCACGGGCTCCAGAATCCAACATCATGTAAACTGAGTTGAATCCTTGTTTATCAGTAGCCATTTCGCGAATCAGGGTTTCTGTGATACGTGTATCCACACGGCTCCAGATATCGATTACTTGGTTATAACGTTCGTTATTAGTAATCAATCCCATATTATAGTTTTCCCAAACTTCGTCAACTTCTAATTTAGCATTATCCAATAATTGATCACGTAAATCTGGAACAATCAAGTCATTAACACTAAAGCTCAATCCACCACGGAATGCCATACGGAATCCAAGTGTTTTGATATCATCCAAGAACTTAGCCGTTTTTGGAACGTCAGTAATTTTGATGATATCTCCGATAATTTCACGAAGATTCTTTTTAGTTAATAGTGCATTGATATAACCCACTTCTACTGGAACATGTTGATTAAATAACACGCGACCAACAGTTGTTTCAATCAATTTTAAACTAAGTTTAGCATTTTCACGCACCATTGTTCTTACACGAATGTTGGCATGAAGATCCACTACTCTTTCATTGTAGGCTATCACAACTTCATCCATGTTGTAAAAAGCCATACCGCCACCTTTTATAGTTTCTGTGTCGGTTGTTTTCTTACCCTTGGTCATGTAATACAATCCCAACACCATGTCCTGAGAAGGGAGAGTGATTGGTGTACCATTTTGCGGGTTCAAAATATTGTGTGAAGACAACATCAATAACTGGGCTTCCAAAATTGCTGCATTGCTCAAAGGCACGTGCACCGCCATCTGGTCACCATCGAAATCGGCGTTGAACGAAGAAGTTACCAACGGGTGTAACTGAATCGCTTTTCCTTCTACTAATTTTGGTTGGAAAGCCTGGATAGATAAACGGTGCAATGTTGGGGCACGGTTTAACATGATTGGATGACCTTTCAATATATTTTCAAGAATATCCCAAACAACTGCTTCTTTGCGATCCACTAATTTCTTAGCGCTCTTCACAGTTTTTACGATACCTCTTTCAATTAATTTGCGAATAACAAATGGCTTGAACAATTCCGCAGCCATATCTTTTGGCAAACCGCACTCGTGTATTTTCAATTCTGGTCCTACCACGATTACAGAACGTCCGGAATAATCCACACGCTTACCCAATAAGTTCTGACGGAAACGTCCTTGCTTACCTTTCAATACATCGCTCAAAGATTTTAATGCACGTCCACCTTCTGCTTTAACAGCATTTGATTTACGGCTATTATCGAACAAAGAATCGATGGCTTCTTGTAACATACGTTTTTCATTACGTAAGATTACTTCAGGAGCTTTGATCTCTAACAAACGCTTTAAACGGTTGTTACGGATAATTACACGACGATACAAATCATTCAAATCAGAAGATGCGAACCGGCCGCCATCCAATGGCACCAATGGACGCAATTCTGGAGGAATAACAGGAATATACTGCATTACCATCCACTCTGGGCGGTTGGTGATACGAGTACTTGCATCACGGAATGATTCAACTACGCTCAAACGCTTTAAGGCATCTGCTTTACGTTGTTGAGAAGTTTCAGTTGCTGCTGCATTACGCAATGAGAAACTCAAACCATCCAGATCAATTCTTTCTAATAGAGCGTGAACTGCTTCAGCACCCATTTTAGCTATGAATTTTTGTGGATCATCATCAGGTAAATACTGATTTTCTTTTGGCAAATTATCCAGGATATCCAAGTATTCTTCTTCGGTAAGAAGATCACCCATATTCATATCTTTGATACCACCCTGAATAACCACATATCTTTCGTAGTAAACGATTGTTTCTAATTTCTTAGAACTCATTCCTAACAAATAACCAATTTTGTTGGGCAAACTTTTGAAGTACCAGATGTGAACAACTGGAACAACTAATTTGATATGCCCCATGCGTTCGCGACGAACTTTCTTTTCAGTTACTTCAACACCACAGCGGTCACACACGATGCCTTTATAACGGATACGTTTATACTTTCCGCAAGCACATTCGTAGTCCTTTACTGGTCCGAAGATTCTTTCACAAAACAAACCATCACGCTCCGGTTTATAAGTACGGTAGTTAATGGTTTCAGGCTTTAGCACTTCACCAAAGCTTCTTTCCAGAATACTATCTGGAGAAGCCAGACTGATAGTGATCTGTGAAAAAGTTGGCCTCGGTTTGTTATCTCTTTTGATTGCCATATTGCTATTGAGAATTTGTAGATTAATATTTTTTAATACTGTTTGGAATCAGAAAGTGGATCATCGTTTTTTTAACGATCACCCACTTTCATTCCTATCTTATTCGAACTTTAAATCAAGTCCTAATCCTCTCAATTCATGTACCAATACATTGAATGATTCAGGAACACCCGGACGTGGGATATTATCTCCCTTCACAATGGCTTCGTACGTTTTAGCACGGCCAATGATATCATCCGATTTGAGGGTTAACAATTCCTGTAAGATATTAGCTGCACCATATGCTTCCAGTGCCCAAACCTCCATCTCACCAAAACGCTGACCACCAAACTGTGCTTTACCACCCAACGGTTGTTGAGTAATCAAACTGTATGGTCCGATTGAACGGGCGTGCATTTTATCATCAACCATGTGGTGAAGTTTGATCATGTAGATCACACCCACAGTAGCTTTCTGATGGAAACGCTCACCTGTTTCACCATCGTATAAATAAGTATGTCCATTTCTAGGAATTCCAGCCTGAACACAGTACTCTTCGATTTGTGTTGTTGAAGCACCATCGAAAATCGGTGTTGCAAACTTCACGCCCAAACGTTTACCTGTCCATCCTAAAATGGTTTCATAGATCTGACCCAAGTTCATCCTGGAAGGTACCCCTAGTGGATTCAATACGATATCTACTGGTGTTCCATCTTCCATGAATGGTAAATCTTCAGCACGTACAATTTTTGCAACGATACCTTTGTTACCGTGACGGCCCGCCATCTTATCACCCACTTTCAACTTACGCTTAACAGCTAAGTAAACTTTCGCCAGTTTCAATACACCTGCTGGTAATTCATCACCAATAGAGATATTGAATTTCTCACGCTTGTATCTACCTAACTCTTCATTAAACTTTATGCTGTAGTTGTGTAATAAAGTGTTGATCTGATCATCTGTTTTTGCATCGGCAGTCCATCCCAAAGGATTTACGTTTTGATAATCGATAGTTGATAAATTCTTTTGATTGAATTTAGCGCCTTTACCAATTAGCATCTCTCCGAAATTATTGCTAACACCTGTAGATGATTTGTCTTTTAACAAAGTCTGCAATTTGTCTAACAACAATTCTTTGATTGATTCTACATTCTGCTGATGAACTTTCTCAACTTTTTCTAACTGTGCTTTTTCACGAATCTTACCATTCTTATCTTTCTTAGCACGTTGGAATAATTTTTTATCTATCACCACACCTTCAGTTCCGTTTGGAGCTTTCAAAGAAGCATCTTTTGCGTCACCGGCTTTGTCTCCAAAGATGGCACGCAATAATTTTTCTTCTGGTGTTGGATCTGATTCACCTTTTGGAGTGATTTTACCAATCAAGATATCCCCTTCTTTAATAGTAGCACCAATACGAATGATACCATTCTCATCAAGATCTTTAGTAGCATCTTCTGATACGTTAGGAATATCTGGAGTTAATTCTTCCTCACCCAATTTGGTATCGCGAACTTCTAATTCATATTCTTCAATGTGAACAGAAGTAAATAAATCTTCTCGAACAACTCTTTCACTAATTACAATCGCATCTTCAAAGTTGTAACCTTTCCATGGCATGAAAGCCACTTGTAAGTTTCTTCCTAAAGCGAGTTCACCATTTTGAGTTGCATATCCTTCCGTTAAGAAATCACCTTTCGAAACTTGTTGTCCTTTTTTAACAGCAGGACGAAGATTGATACAAGTTGCTTGGTTGGTCTTCATAAACTTAGTAAGTGTATACACTTGTAAGTCGTCATTAAAGCTTACCAAACGATCTAGATCATTTCTATCATAACGAACATGAATATGATTTGCATCTACGAATTCAACTACACCATTACCTTCTGCGTGGATTTGAATACGCGCATCACGTGCAGCTTTTCCTTCTAGTCCGGTACCCACAATTGGAGCTTCCAAACGAATCAAAGGAACGGCCTGACGTTGCATGTTTGATCCCATCAACGCACGGTTGGCATCATCATGTTCTAAGAAAGGAATTAGGGATGCACTCAAACCAACAATTTGGTTCGGTGCCACATCCATAAATTCAACTTCTTCTTTATCTAAGATTGGGAAATCACCAGTTTGACGAGATACCACACGATCTTCAGCAAAAGCGCCATCCGCTTTTAACGGAGTATTACTCTGCGCGATTTTTGCAGAATCTTCTTCTTCAGCACTTAAGAAAGTAAGGGTATCCATGTTTACTTTACCAGACTCAACTTTACGGTATGGAGTTTCGATGAATCCCATATCGTTAATCGCTGCGTGTACGCAAAGTGTAGAGATCAGACCAATGTTTGGTCCTTCTGGAGTTTCAATAGTACATAAACGACCGTAGTGCGAATAGTGTACGTCACGAACCTCGAAACCAGCACGCTCTCTGCTCAAACCTCCTGGTCCTAGTGCGGAGATACGACGCTTGTGCGTGATCTCACTCAATGGATTGGTTTGGTCTAAGAATTGAGATAACTGAGAAGTACCAAAGAATGAGTTGATAACAGAAGAAAGTGTACGAGCGTTGATCAAATCAACGGGCGTAAATACCTCGTTATCACGAACGTTCATGCGTTCACGGATAGTTCTGGCCATACGGGCAAGACCCACACCGAATTGAGCATACAATTGCTCACCCACTGTACGAACACGACGGTTGCTCAAGTGATCAATATCATCGATCTCAGCTTTACCGTTTGTTAAGCGTACCAGGTACTTAATAATTTCAATAATATCAGGCTTAGTTAATACCTTCTTTTCCAAAGGATATTCCAAACCTAATTTACGGTTGATCTTATAGCGACCAACTTCTCCTAAATCATAACGTTTGTCGGAGAAGAATAATTTATCAATAATACCACGAGCAGTTTCGTTATCAGGAGCATCAGCACCACGCAATTGGCGATAGATATGCTGAACCGCTTCTAACTCACTGTTTGAAGTATCTTTATTTAAAGTATTGTAGATGATGGCATAGTCGCCACCAACGTCTTCTTTCTGAATGAATACGCTTTTCACTTCCATCTCAATGATGGTTGCGATAGCTTCTTCATCCAATACGGTGTCGCGTTCCATCACGATCTCATTACGCTCGATACTCACTACTTCACCAGTATCTTCGTCCACGAAATCTTCTACCCATGTTCTAAGAACACGTGCAGCCAATTTGCGACCAACCTGATTAGCTAATGATTTTTTATCTGCTTTCACTTCATCTGCCATCCCGAATAATTCGAGGATATCCTTATCGGTTTCAAAACCGATAGAACGTAATAAAGTAGTTACTGGGAACTTCTTCTTACGATCGATGTAAGCGTACATTACGTTGTTGATATCCGTAGCAAACTCCATCCACGCACCTTTGAACGGAATTACCCTTGCAGAGTAAATCTTAGTTCCATTAGGGTGAACAGACTGTCCAAAGAATACACCAGGTGAACGGTGTAACTGAGAAACTACTACACGCTCTGCACCATTAATTACAAAGGTACCACGCGGTGTCATGTACGGGATATTACCCAAGAACACATCCTGAACGATTGTTTGGAAATCAACGTGCTCCTCATCATTACAGCTTAAACGCAATTTTGCCTTTAAGGGAACTGCATAAGTAAGTCCGCGCTCCATACACTCTTCAATAGTGTAGCGTGGGGGATCGATAAAATAATCCAGGAATTCCAGTACGAAAATGTTACGTGTGTCTGTGATAGGAAAATTTTCCTTAAACACACGGAACAAGCCTTCCACGTTTCGTTTGTCGGGCGTTGTTTCTAACTGAAAAAACTCGCTGAATGATTCTAACTGAATGTCGAGTAGGTCTGGGGCATCCGCCAAATGTTTAGTTTTACCGAAGCCGACCCTGTTGTTCAATGTAGTTGTAGACATATTTGTGTAAAACCGGTTTTAGTACGTAAAATTTTGGGGAGAACTTCCAAGCTTCTCTTAACGTACAATCGGCGCATCTACCACTCAAATAAATGATAAAAATGTCCACCCGCTAATAAGCCCAAAATAAAGGATGGCGAAGGTAATGAATAAGGCGAAAAATAAAAAACAAATTTTGGACCTGATAACAGAATTGTGGAAAAAATAACTTATCTATTTAAAAAAGTACCGATTTATGCAAAATTCTTACAATTTAGCCAAAATCTAAACACTTATTGTGAGGATTAGGGCATAAAAAAACCGATAAGATTTCTCTTATCGGTCTATTATTTAGAGTAGGGTTAATTACTTAACTTCTACTTCAGCACCTGCATCTTTTAATTTAGCTGCAACTTCTTCAGCTTCTGCTTTAGAAACGCCTTCTTTAACTGCTTTAGGAGCGCCATCAACTAAGTCTTTCGCTTCTTTCAAACCTAAGCCTGTTAATTCTTTAACAATCTTAACAACTGTTAATTTGCTAGCTCCACCGCTAATCAAAACAACATCGAAAGCTGTTTTTTCTTCTACTGCTGCTGCTGCGTCTCCGCCGCCTGCTGCTACTACCACTGCTGCTGCAGCTGGTTCAATACCGTAATCAGCTTTCAAAACGTCTGCTAATTCTTGTACTTCTTTAACTGTTAAGCTTACTAATGATTCAGCTAATGCTTTAATATCTGCCATGTTTTTGAATTTTTTCCGCCTTCATGGTTTCCTTTCGGATACTCCGGCGGAGGGTTTAAAAAAATTGCCTTTATTTACCCTCAGGCCTGGGATATTTTAAAGTGAATGATTAAATCACCCACCATTAAATTATGCTTCTGCAGGAGCATCAGCTGCTGGAGCTTCTGCTACGGGAGCTTCTGGTGCTGCTTCAATTACTTCAGCAACTGCTGCAGTTCCTTCTGCTTTTTGCTCGTGGTGATGCAACAAAGCTGCAATAACACGTTTAGCAGGTGATTGTAATAATCCAATTACTTCACCAATCAATTCATTTTTAGACTTGATTTGAGTTAATGCTTTCAGATTTTCATTGCCAGTATAAACATCCCCATTAATGAAAGCAGCTTTTAAAACTGGCTTTTCAGTATTGCTTCCCTTGCGGAAAGAGGTGATGATCATTGCAGGTTCTTTAGGGTTCTCAGAGAACATTAAAGCAGTAACATTATGCAATGAATCATAGATACCTGCATATTTTTCAGAATCCAAAGATTCTAAAGCTTTGCGGATTAATGTGTTCTTTGCAACTTTCATCTCAACTTGTTTGTCAAAACAAGTGCGACGTAATTTAGATACTTGTGCTACTGTTAAAGCTTCTGTATCGGTAATATAGAAGTTATTAAATTGAGTGAACTTCTCTTTCAAGAGTTCAATAACCTCATTTTTTTGATCTTTGGTCATAACTAATTTATTTTATGAACCCGGGTCATTTCGTAGTCCGATTTCTCGGAGTTGCGATCACCAGGATTAGTTGATTAATTGTTTGGTGTCTAGAGTAATACCTGGGCTCATGGTGCTTGCCATACTTACTGCTTTCAGGTAAGTACCTTTAGAAGAAGATGGCTTCAATTTCAAGATAGCATTGATTAACTCTGTGCTATTCTCAGAAATTTTTTCAGGAGCAAAAGAGATACGACCGATAGATGCGTGAACAATACCAGTTTTATCAACTTTGAATGCAATCTTACCGCCTTTAACCTCATTAACAGCTGCAGCAACATCATTTGTCACAGTACCAGTTTTAGGGTTTGGCATCAAGTTACGAGGTCCTAATACTTTACCCAATTTACCAATCTTAGGCATTACAGAAGGTGTAGCGATGATAACATCAACATCTACCCAACCGCTTTCAATTTTTGTAATAAATTCATCTAATCCAACAAAATCAGCTCCTGCTTCTCTAGCAGCGGCTTCTTTATCTGGAGTACACAAAACCAATACTTTTTTAGTTTTACCGGTACCATGAGGTAATGATACGGTACCACGAACTTGTTGGTCTGCTTTCTTTGGATCAACACCCAAACGAATGTGCAAATCAACAGAGCTATCAAATTTTGTACAGTTAATTTCTTTTACAAGGCTAGCTGCTTCTTTCAGGGAATAAATTTTATTTTTATCCACCTTAGTTACTGCTACTTTTCTTTTTTTAGTAAGTGACATTTTCTAAATGATTTAAGGTGAATAATTAATTTTCCCAAGGGGCTTTACCTTCAACAGTAACACCCATTGAACGTGCAGTTCCTGCTACCATGTTCATAGCGCTATTCAAAGTGAATGCGTTCAAGTCAGTCATCTTGTCTTTAGCGATAACTTCTACTTGTTCCCAAGTAACTTTACCTACTTTATCACGATTACTTTCTTTAGAACCTTTCTGAATTTTTGCAGCTTCCATTAATTGAACAGCAGCTGGAGCGGTTTTAATTACGAAGTCGAAAGACTTGTCTGTATAAACGGTAATCAAAACAGGAACAACTTTTCCCATTTTGTCTTGAGTTCTAGCATTAAATTGCTTACAGAACTCCATGATGTTAACACCCTTTGAACCAAGGGCCGGACCTACTGGAGGTGCTGGATTGGCTTGACCGCCTTTCACCTGCAACTTTACGTAGCCTGAAATTTCTTTTGCCATTTTTTAGATTTTATTGGTTATATCGTGCTGCTTTTTGCTGCACTCCCAAAGTCAATCATTCTTCCTAAAAAGAACTTTTGGGGCGGCGAAGGTAAGCTATCTCTAGTTTTGAGCAAAATATTTTACCCTTTTATTTCAAATAGGAAACAAAAAAGCCCTGAAATTTAAAATTTCAGGGCTTTTTTGTTTTTTTTAGCTTAGCTGATTTTGTCAACCTGCATATAACTGAGTTCTACTGGTGTAGAACGTCCAAAAATCTTCACAGTTACTTTCAATTTTTTCTTTTCGTCGTTTACCTCTTCTATCACACCATTAAAATCGTTAAATGGTCCCTCGATGATTTTTATAGTTTCGCCAACTATAAATGGTTCACTCATGCTAATGCCACCCAAATCATTCATCTCATCAACCTTACCTAGCATTTTATTCACTTCACTTTTACGAAGCGATATGATATTTCCCTTTGAGCCTTTACCGTCCGTTAAAAAGTGCATGACGTTGCTAATATTGCTGATATGTTGCACAATATCATCGGTTAATTTACCGTCTTGAACTTCCATCATCACGTATCCAGGAAAATAGTTTTTTTCGCGCATTACTTTTTTACCGTTTTGCACTTTATAGACTTTCTCCATTGGCAAGAATATTTGCTTAATGATAGTAGTCCATCCATTTCTTACCAAATCCTTATCTAGATATTCTTTTACCTTACGTTCTTTACCACTCACCACGCGCAAAACATACCATTTGGTTTCCATTTGTGGAACTGCGGGTACTTCGCCATCTAATATTTCAACTGCTTCCATGATTGGTTACTTGAAAAGTGAATAAATCAATTTAAGCAATTGGTTACTTGAAAAGTCCATTATCCAAACCATTGCGGTAATGATAACAGTAGCAACCAACACGATTACGGTGCTTTGCTGTAACTGCATCCAGGTAGGCCAGGTTACTTTCTCCAGCAATTCACGATAACTTTCTTTAAAATAAGTGGTGATCTTGTTCATGTTTTCTATTTTGTAATCTTTAAACCGCCTCTCCAATAATCTGCACGGGCACTAGGATTCGAACCCAGATCAAAGGTTTTGGAGACCTGCATGCTACCGTTGCACCATGCCCGTAGAAAGCTAAAAGCTATCCCGTAAACGAGACAGCTTTTAGTTTATTATTTTGTAAATGTATGTTATTACATTCACTTAAAGCTAAAAGCCAGGCTTTAGCTTATTTTAAAATCTCTGTAACCTGACCAGCACCAACGGTACGGCCACCTTCACGAATCGCGAACTTCAAACCTTTTTCCATTGCGATTGGTTGGATCAATTTAACAGTTAATCCGATGTTATCACCAGGCATAACCATTTCAGTTCCTTCCGGTAAAGTACACTCACCAGTTACGTCAGTAGTTCTGAAGTAAAACTGAGGGCGATACTTGTTAAAGAATGGAGTATGACGTCCACCTTCTTCTTTGCTTAACACATAAACCTCACCTTTGAAATCTGTATGTGGAGTAATAGAACCTGGCTTACAAAGAACCATACCGCGACGGATTTGGCTTTTCTCAATACCACGTAATAACAAACCTGCATTATCTCCAGCTTCACCTTCGTCAAGCAATTTCTTAAACATTTCAACACCTGTAACAGTTGAAGTTAATGGGGCTTCCATTAAACCAACTATTTCAATTCCTTCACCCACTTTAATACGACCTCTTTCAATACGACCGGTAGCAACTGTACCACGACCAGTAATAGAGAATACGTCTTCCACGCTCATTAAGAATGGTAAATCAACCGGACGAGGAGGTAATGGAATATAAGTATCTACAGCATCCATTAATTGTTCAATCTTAGCAACCCATTCTGGCTCACCAGCTAAACCTAATGTAGCTGAACCTTGAATAATTGGAGTATTGTCTCCGTCAAAACCATAAGAAGTTAATAATTCACGAACTTCCATTTCAACTAGTTCTAATAATTCAGGATCATCCACCAAATCAACTTTGTTCATAAAAACAACGATTTGAGGAACGCCTACCTGACGAGCCAACAAGATATGCTCTTTAGTTTGAGGCATTGGACCATCAGTTGCAGCAACAACCAAGATAGCTCCATCCATTTGTGCAGCACCAGTAATCATATTCTTCACATAATCGGCGTGACCTGGACAGTCAACGTGCGCATAGTGACGGTTAGCAGTTTGATACTCAACGTGAGCAGTATTGATAGTGATACCACGCTCTTTTTCTTCGGGCGCGCCATCGATTTCATCATAATTCTTTGCAACGTTACCCATACCCTTTTTAGAAAGGATCATAGTGATCGCTGCAGTTAAAGTAGTTTTACCATGGTCAACGTGACCAATGGTACCTACGTTTACGTGAGGTTTTTCCCTCTTGAAGGTCTCTTTTGCCATTTTTATCGGTTTTTAGTTGTGTTTTTAAAATATTCGGTTCAATTAAGACCCGGTTAAAATTATAATTAGCAGCGACTTTCGCAACTACTGATTTGTTTTTTAGATATCTCCCTCTTTCTTTTTCACAATCACTTTGATATCCAAATGATAACGAGCCGATGGTGAGAATCGAACTCACGACCTCTTCCCTACCAAGGAAGTGCTCTACCCCTGAGCTACATAGGCTTGAAAGTTACCCGATTTTTTATCTGTTTCCAGTAAAAAATCGGGCAATATTTCTAGAGCGGAAGACGAGGGTCGAACTCGCGACCTATAGCTTGGAAGGCTATCGCTCTACCAATTGAGCTACTTCCGCTTAAATCACCGCAGCTTATGCGAAGGTGAAAGAAATTCAATTCAAAATTCAAAAAATTATGTTTTGAATTTTGAATTTTACCTTTTGACTTACAAAGAGCTTTAGTCCCCAAAGCTTGCGCTTTAAGGACTCTTTCGTGGGCAGAGTAGGGTTCGAACCTACGTACACGTGAGTGAACAGATTTACAGTCTGTCGCCTTTAACCACTCGGCCATCTGCCCATTTTTGGATTGCAAAGTTACCATTTATACATCCAGGAAGAAATTAGATTTCCCTTGTGGCATAACTAAACAAACTTGAGCCGAAGATGGGACTCGAACCCGCGACCTGCTGATTACAAATCAGCTGCTCTACCAACTGAGCTACTTCGGCATTACAAAAAGAACTAACCCATTTTTTGGGATGGCAAAGGTAATGGAAAACTTTATTCAGCAAAATTTTGAAGCAAAAATTTTGAAACAGTTTTCAACAGTCTGTTATCAACCTATAACAAGTTTACCCTACATGTCAATGTTTTCAGGTGTTAGAGCTCGATTATGACTTAAAATATATCTGGCCAAAGGGCAAAAAAAAGCCCCTGATTTTTTCAGGGGCGAAAGCTTTTTAAGCTGCAAGCTTATCTTTTTTTCTTTTTATCTGTGAAACGATTGATTCCATCGCATTGTCAAATGATTCCTCAAAAGATTTAGAAGACGCTTTTACAAAGAAATCATGTTTAGGTACATGTACTTTTATTTCAACAACCTTATCCTTAATGGAGTGAACTACATTATCCAATTTTAAAAAAAGATCCACTTTTAAAATCTGGTCATGAAATGTGTTCAACTTTTCTACTTTCTTAGTAACATAATCCACCAATTTGTCATCTGCATCAAAGTGCACTGTCTGAATGTTAACGTTCATAGCAACTCACGTTTAAACGGTTAATTAATAAAATATGGAAAAGAACTCTTTGCCGGGTTACAAAACCCAACCTTCGGAATCTGTTTACAAGTTAAATTAAATAATCTCAAAAAACTAGAAATAAAACTTGTTTTTTCAAGTTTTAACAGTACCTAAAAAACGCCTTTTGTTTAAAGTATTAAGCCTTTGGATGTGCTTTATTAAACACTTCTTTCAGCTTTTCGATAGAATTATGTGTATAGATCTGTGTTGCTGCTAAACTACTATGTCCCAAAAGTTCCTTCACTGCATTCAAATCAGCACCACCATTCATTAAATGGGTCGCAAAACTATGACGCAATATATGCGGGCTCTTTTTTTGAACGGTTGTAACCAATGCTAAATATTGATGTACAAATGCATATACAGAGCGGGGCTGAAGCGGCTTCCCTTTTTCGGTTACAAATAGATTTTGTATCTCAGGAATTTTCTGAGGCTTTTCATCCACATAATTTTGTAACTCAACTAAAAAGCTTTTTTCAACTGGAATAATGCGCTCTTTATTCCCCTTACCCAATACTTTTAATTGTTTTCCGGATATATCGATCTGCACTTCTTTTAAATTAATCAATTCCGACAAACGCATACCGGTTTGATAAAATAGTTTCATCACTAATCGTTCTGTTCTACCCTGCCAGTTATCCGGGAACTCCACATAATCGAAAAGTGTATGCATTTCTTTCTCCTCAATATATACAGGTAAGCGTTTGCTCATCTTTGGAGATATAATGCTGCTCATGGGACTCTTTTCCAAAAGCCCCGTTTTAATTTGGTATTTAAAAAATGATTTTAGAGAAGAAATTTTTCTATTGAGGGATTTCGCACTTATTGCCTCTTGCTGACGTTTCATTTCTGCCAACCAGCTCTTCACGAACATGCTACTTATTTGATCAATAGCCGGAATTTCATCGTATTGAACCTTTAGAAAAATAAAAAATTGCTCAAGATCTGTCTGATAGGCAATGATGGTATGTCGGGAATATCGCTTCTCGAATTGTAGATAATCTAAAAAGGATGCTATTTGCGGATATTCAGTTATTGACATAAAAAAGTAGTCTAAAGATATAACCTTAGACTACTCTAAAATATTGTGATGAAGGAAAATTACCCTTCGATCTTACCGCTGGCGATCTGCTGCTTGTAGATTGCTTTCAAAACCTCACCACGACGTCTAACAGACGGCTTGATAAAAGCTTGACGCTCTCTTAATTGTAATAAAGCCTTAGATTTTTCGAATTTCTTCTTATACTTCTTAAGTGCTTTGTCGATGTTTTCGCAGTCTTTTGAATCAATAATTAACATATAAATATACCTCCTCAGGTGTTTTTAGGAGCGCAAAGATACGTTTTGGATTCTATTTTCCAAATCAAAATAAAAACTCTTTTGATTTTATTCTCCACATTCGATTTGCCTATTAACTTGCAGCCATGTTTACAGGAATCGTAGAAAACACAGGAAAGATCATTTTAATCGAGAAAAAGGGCTCAAATACTAGTTTCTGGATCGAATCTCCCCTGTCGGGAGAGTTAAAAGTTGATCAAAGCTTAAGTCATGACGGAGTTTGCCTGACAGTTGAAGTCATTAAGAGCAATCAATATCGTGTTACTGCAATTGAAGAAACATTAAAAAAAACAAATCTGTCTATTTGGTCGGCTGGAAAGCAAGTGAATTTAGAAAGATGTATGATGATGAATGGTCGTTTAGATGGACATATTGTTCAAGGACATGTAGATACAACTGCCAAATGCATCGATTACAAAGTCTTAGAAGGTAGCTGGGAATACCGTTTCGAATTTCCTGATGGGTTCTCTCATTTGGTGATAGAAAAAGGCAGTATTGCAGTTAATGGCACTAGTCTAACATGCTTCAATGTTGAAAGAAATCATTTTAGTATTGCTGTGATTCCATATACCTACGATCACACAAGTATCCATCAGGTAACTATTGGATCAATAGTGAATATAGAATTTGATATTTTAGGCAAATATGTTCAACGCTGGATGCAACTAAAAGACTAAATAGTTTTCCCTTTTAAAGCTCCACTTACAGCTGCGTCCATGGCCCTTTCTGCAAATGGCCTTGATACTTCATTGAGTTCTTCTATTTTAGTTTGAATGAGGTTTTTATCATCCAATGTCAACGCCAATTGAAGTGCTTGCATAGCTGAAGCTGTATCTAATATTTCTTGTTGCGTTAGTAAAGATTGATTTTTCCCAATGAATTTTTCAGTGACATCTAAAATTTGTTCCGCTTCTGTTCTCGCTTCTACTAATGCACGAATTTGCATGTCGTCTCTTGCATGTTTGATGCTATCCAGCAGCATACCTTCCACTTCTTCATCTGTTAAACCAAACTGCGGTTTTACATCAATGCTTTGTTCTATTCCACTCCGCAATTCTTTAGCTTTTACTACAAGAATTCCATCAGCATCAATTAAAAATTGCACTTCTACTTTTGGCAATCCTGCGGGCATTCCAGGTATCCCAGTTAAATTAAATTCTGCTAATTTTCGATTGTCTTTTACCAAATCCCTTTCGCCCTGAAAAACAGAAATTCGCATACTCCCCTGACCATCTTTATGCGTAGTATACTGTCTTCCTACACTGGTAGGAATTTTAGAATTTCTAGGAATTAATACATCCATTAATCCACCCATGGTTTCTATACCTAAACTCAAAGGAGTGATATCTAACAATAAAAATTCTTTGTTATTTCCTGCTAAAATATCTGCTTGAATCGCAGCGCCTAAAGCCACTACTTCATCAGGATTTACTCGATCATTTACTGGCTTTCCAAAAAATGCACTTACTGCATTTTTTACTGCAGGTACTCGAGTAGAACCGCCTACCATCACGATGGCGGAAATAGCTTCAACAGTTAGTTTTGCGTCTGTTAATGCCTGCTTACAACATTCGATAGTCTTATTAACTAATGGTTGAATTAATTTTTCAAACTGCTGTTTTGTAATACTTAATACTTCTCCATTCCAATCTGTTGAAAAACGGTCATGATTGCTTAAATGTTTTTTTGCTTCTTCCGCTTTTAATCGCAAACCTTGCGCTAAAGATTTGTGTTCGTGTAACTCATCAATGGTTAATCCAACTTCATTCAACCAATGTTTCATGATAGTTCTATCCAAATCATCACCACCCAAATAAGTGTCTCCGTTTGTACTCAACACTTCAAAAATTCCATTACTGATATGTAAAATTGAAATATCAAAAGTTCCGCCACCCAAATCATACACCGCAATAGTAGCTTCTTCTTCCTGATTCATTCCTAACCCATAAGCTAAACTTGCAGCAGTTGGTTCATTTACAATTCTCATCACATCCAAACCAGCCAATTTACCCGCATCTCTGGTGGCCTGACGTTGTGTATCATTAAAATATGCAGGTACTGTAATTACCGCTTTTGTGACAGGTGTTTTTAAAATGTGTTCCGCCCTCTGTTTTAATTCTTTTAAAATAAAAGAGGATAATTCGATAGGTGAAAAAAACTGATCTCCCACCTGAACTTTCACCAAGCTATCTGTATCGTCATCAATTACTTTATAAGCAAAGAACCCGGCATTTTCTTTAATATCCTGATAGCTTTTCCCCATCAACCTCTTCGCACTAAAAATAGTATTCTGAGGATCTAACTCTAAAAAATTACGTGCTTGTTCACCTACAGTTGGGTTTCCAAATTCATCAAAATGAATGATACTTGGCACTAGACTACTGGTATTAAATTCCCTTAATGCTACTGGCTGTTTGGTTTCTGGATGAATGATTGCCACCATACTATTAGTAGTTCCCAAATCAATGCCCACAATCATTTCTGCTTGCTGTAAACTTCCTGTTGCAATATTGATAGCAATTTTTGCCATATATAGATTGAGTTTCGAAAAATATTTGAATTTCTAGGCCGCAAATGTAAAGCAATGCCTGTGCCATTAGTTGCGATTTCAGGAATGAATCAATCTGCCGTTTAAATCAATTTTCAACCACTTCGGTACTTGTCCATTTATCATGTAATGGTTTACCCCAGAAAGCATTGAAAAAAAAATCTATCACAATTAGTCTTAAAAAGCTCCGACCTAAAACCTGTCCAATGCTTGCTTTTCCCCCATCGCTTCTAACAACTTTTGAACCAGATACCCATTTGCCAGGCGTTCTAGCCCATATAATTTCAAAAAAGTTATAATACACCAGCAATACTCCGGCAATAAACCACCAGAAATTTATGGGTTTAAAATGCCAATTCACTACATAAAAATTCCAATATTTAAATGTTGTAAAACTCAGGAAGAATACCAGAAATCCATCAATGAGAAAATTTAAAATACGTGTACCATCACCAACCTTTTTCATAAACGTTTTGTATTTGAGCAAAAATATCTGCTTTAGTTGATTAAAATTCAATAGTCAACCAAATGAAGTAATTACTTTTGCGCAAATAGTTTGGAAGATGCATTTAATAGAAGAATTACAATGGAGGGGTATGATTCAGGATATCATGCCTGGCACTAAAAAGTTATTAGAAAACGAAATGGTATCTGGATATATTGGTTTCGACCCTACTTCAGATAGTTTACATATTGGCAGTTTAGTTCCCATTTTGTTATTAGTACACCTGCAGCGTGCAGGCCATAAACCATATGCTTTGGTTGGTGGTGCTACCGGTATGGTTGGTGATCCTAGTGGCAAAAGTGAAGAAAGAAATCTATTAAGTGAAGAAACCTTACAAATCAATCAGGAAGGGGTTCGAAAACAATTAGCTAAATTTTTAGACTTCAATTATAACCAACCTAACTCAGCAGAACTTGTTAATAATTACGATTGGTTCAAAGACTTTAGTTTCTTGAATTTTATTCGTGATGTGGGTAAGCATATTACGGTGAACTATATGATGGGTAAAGATAGTGTAAAGAAACGTTTGGAAGGTGAAACCGGCATGAGTTTTACTGAATTTACCTATCAGTTGGTACAGGGGTACGATTTTTATTGGTTATATCAAAACCGGAACTGCAAGTTGCAAATGGGGGGTAGCGATCAATGGGGGAATATTGTAACAGGAACAGAACTAATTCGAAGAAAAACGGGTGGTGAAGCATTTGCATTTACCTGTCCTTTAATCACAAAGGCAGATGGTGGAAAATTCGGTAAAACAGAGAAAGGAAATGTATGGTTAGATCCGAAGAAAACATCTCCTTATCAATTTTACCAATTTTGGTTAAATGCAAGTGATGAAGATGCAAAAAAATGGATTAAGATATTTACGCTTTTACCAAAAGTAGAAATCGAAGTATTATTGAATCAACTCGAAACTGCACCACATGAACGTGCATTGCAAAAAAAATTAGCGGAAGAACTCACCTGTTTTGTTCATAGCCGGGCAGACTTTGACTTTGCTATCAAAGCATCTGAAATACTTTTTGGCAATGCTACTACCGAAATTTTGCAAAGCTTAAGTGAAGAACAATTATTACAAGTAATGGAAGGCGTGCCCACTATCGAAATTCCGAGAGGCAGTATTGATGCTGGATATGAGATCGTTTCATTTTTGGCAGACACTCAAATTTTTCCAAGTAAAGGAGAAGCTAGAAAAATGTGGCAGGCCGGGGGATTGAGCATTAATAAAGCAAAAATATCTCTCGAAAAAACTTTAGTAGAAAATAGTGATCTTTTAAAAGATAAATATATCCTTGTACAGAAAGGGAAGAAAAATTACTATTTGGTGATCGTTTCTTAATCAACCACCCCAGCTGTATGCCGAGTCCGGCATCAGCATCCCCACCTATTCGCAAGCGAACAGGTGGTTTTTTTTTATACACTTGCAAGCTACTCCTTCACTTTTTACTTTTTACTTTATTTTTTTGATCTCATTCCACATAGCATCAGCAACAAATTGCTGACCAGTAGGATTTAGGTGTACTCTATCAGAAGTTAAAATCCCTTTTTCTTTATTTTCTGGATTGTTTTTCAGATTATACTCTATTAAACCTGCTCTTAAATCAACCAATTGAAGTGCATTATCTGCTGCATATTTTTTGATCCAATTACAATATAAATTCAAATCCCCATCTTGCTGATTAGAGTAATCTGTTCTTTCTCCTATCGCAGCTGGTGTTGCCAGGATAATCTTTGCACCGCTTGCTTTTATTTTTTTAACTACGGCATCATAAAACTTTCCAAACTTATCATAATCTGTACCAGTACCACCAGTCATTTTATGCCACACATCATTCACCCCAATGTAAATAATAACGATATCTGGACTTTTCTCCAAAACATCTGTTTCTAATCGAAGGTATAAGTCATATATTTTATTACCGCCAATTCCTGCCCCTATCAATTCATAATTGTTGGTAAGTCCTTCTTTTTGTATGATAGTATCGATTAATCTGATATATCCTCCCGGATTAACACCTGCTTGTGTTATACTATCTCCAAAAAAGAGCACTTTTTTCTTTTTATCATTTCTGTAAGACATCAGAATCATGGCACATACAAAAAGGGCTAATAGTATCAATTTGTTTGTCATGGCAATTATTTAATCGTTTATTTTTTGAGTATTAAATATAATTGTAAAAGTATCTATTAACTCAATTTTATGCTTTTATAGGTATCAAATGAGTAATTTTTTTTTCTATTTTTATCAAACAAGAGGGAATTTTAGTAATAAATCTTTTAAAATATTTGGAACAATTGGGGTACACCCCTATTTTTGCAACCCATTCGGATAGAATGTATCGGATTGCCTGATAGTATAATGGTAGTACGACTGTTTTTGGTACAGTTTGTCTTGGTTCGAATCCAGGTCGGGCAACAATCAAAAAAAGGACAATTTTTATTAATTGTCCTTTTTTTATTATTTAATATCATACAATCATTATCGTTTTCTATTCTATCTAATTACTTTCTGAATACATTGATAGATCATATTCACATTATTTTCCCAGGAATGCGATTTTGCAAAAAGGATACGTTGGTTTTCTTTTTCAGGGCTGTTTTCGGTTAATGACTTTTCAAACTAAAAAATGAATGCACTATCTTACAAAACATCTAAACAATTAGAAAACCTTATTTTAAAAGTCGAAAACGTAATGAATGTAGTGGTTGCTCAATTAAAAAACAGAACCTTTTAAGTCATGCCAGTTTTAAAATATATCTCCCAGCAATTAATTGAAAGGCAGAACCTACTTCAGGAAATTCATGATGTAATTATAAAAAGTGACAGAAGTGTAATTGCTACAATAGAACCTATGATGGGAAAAGAAATGATTTTATACAAAGTTTCGGGGACCATGAAATATGCGCTCTCAAGTGTACAAAAGCACATTTCATTACACTTGATGCCAATATACGCTTCCCCCATTTTGCATTCGAAATATAAAGCGCTCTTACCTCTTGCCAGTTTTCAAAAAGGGTGTATCAATTTCAAATCTGCAGAAGAAATCCCCTCACATATTTTAAAGCAACTTTTGGAAGATTGCGCAAAAATCGATTTGAACAAAATAAGAGAAGACTATCTGCAATCGAAGAAAAATGCAAAAAAATAAAATACTATGCCTGCAAATTATTTAAACAGGCTTTCAGACTTTTATGCCAGTCTTTTAATACTATACCATAATCATTTACCAATTTTGAACAATCCATTACTGAATATCCTGGACGTTTTGCGGGTGTTGGATAAGCACTGGAAGGGATTGGATGTACAATACAATTCTTACCCGCTTCCTTTGCAATGGCTGTTGCAAAATCATACCAAGAAATAACTCCACTATTATTGTAATGATAAATGCCATAATGTGCATGGCCTAATTCTATCGACTCAATAATTTTAAAAATTGTGTTTGCTAAATCTGATGCATAAGTTGGAGAACCAATCTGATCTCTAACTACATTGAGTTCTGTACGATCATTCATTAAACGCAACATGGTTTTTACAAAATTATTTCCATGCACACTATATACCCAGGAAGTACGAATTACGATAGTTTCAGCACAATTTGATAATGCCAATTGTTCCCCCATCCATTTACTATAGCCATAATAATTGATTGGGCTTGTTTTAGTTTCGGGAGTATAAGGAGAAACACCATTCCCATCAAATACATAATCAGTTGAAATGGTTATCAGTTTCGCATGAATCTTTGCGCAATATTGGGCTATTAAACCTACAGACTCCACATTAATCTTATAAGCCAGCTCATTTTCTTGTTCTGCTTTATCAACTGCTGTATACGCAGCACAATTAATAAAGTAATCAGGATGATTTTTCTCAAAAAAAGGTGCAATGGTTTCGGGTTTGGAAAGATCCAATTCTTCCCTACCTGTAAATAAAAAATCAAAACTATTTTTCATGAAATCTGCGATCTGCAGGATCTCCCAACCCAGTTGTCCATTCTTACCAGTTACAACAATTAATGGCTTTGACATAAGTAATTTATATAAATAGAAAAGGGCTGATACGGTTTTCCGATTCTGCCCTTTTCTGTTTAAAATTATGGTTTTAAAATTAATGGCTTACAAACTCTTTAGGAAGCTTTGACCATTCTTCTTTAGGAAGAGATTTAAAATAATCATACGTTTTTTTCAAGCCTTCTGCCCTTTCCACTTTAGGCTCCCAACCCAATAACGATTTTGCCTTTGTAATATCTGGTTTACGTTGCTTAGGATCATCAACTGGCAGCTCTTTATAAATAATCTTAACAGAAGAACCGGTCAATTTTAATACCTCTTCTGCAAAATCTTTTAAGGAAATTTCATTAGGGTTGCCAATATTCACTGGCATAGTATAATCGCTCATTAATAAACGATAAATACCTTCTACTAAATCGTCGACATAACAGAAAGAGCGCGTTTGACTTCCATCTCCGAAAACAGTAAGGTCTTCACCTCTTAGTGCCTGACCAATAAAAGCAGGCAAAGCTCTGCCATCATTGAGTCGCATTCTAGGACCATAAGTATTAAAAATTCTGATAATTCTTGTTTCTACCCCATGGAAGGTGTAATATGCCCTAGTAATAGATTCCATAAAACGTTTAGACTCATCATATACCCCTCTTGGACCAACTGGATTTACATTGCCCCAATATTCTTCAGTTTGTGGATGCACCATGGGATCTCCATAAACTTCACTGGTGGATGCAACAAGCATACGAGCGCCTTTTGCTTTTGCAAGTCCCAAGCAATTATGAGTACCTAAAGCCCCCACTTTTAAAGTTTGAATCGGGATTTTTAGATAATCTATTGGACTAGCGGGAGAAGCAAAATGAAGAATATAATCGAGTGTTCCGGGCACATGAATATATTTCGACACATCGTGGTGATAGAATTCAAAATCTTCTAACTTAAACAAGTGCTCAATATTTCTGAGATCCCCTGTAATTAAATTATCCATTGCAATCACATGATAGCCTTCCTTAATAAAGCGATCACAAAGATGTGAACCCAAGAAGCCAGCAGCTCCGGTAATCAAAATTCTTTTCTTTGACATAATAGATTTAGTTTAAAGTCTACCCACGCTTTCATAATGATAACCCATTTCTCTGATATGATTCACATCAAATAAATTACGACCATCAAATATTACTTTGTTCTTCAATTTTGATTCAATTATCTCAAAGTCCGGAGTTCTAAATTCACTCCATTCTGTAGCTATAATCAATGCATCTGCACCAGCAAGAGTACTATATTGATCAGCTGAATAATTGACTTTATGGCCTAACAAAGCCTGCACATTTGGAATAGCTTCCGGATCATAAGCCGTAACAGTTGCACCTGCTTTTATTAATGCGTCTATGATATACAAAGCAGGGGCTTCTCGAATATCATCCGTATTAGGCTTGAAAGCCAATCCCCAGAGAGCAAAATGCTTCCCTTTTAAATCATCATTAAAATATTTATTGATCTTGGGAATCAAATGTAACTTTTGTAACTCATTAACATCTTCTACAGCTTTCAAAATCTGAAAGTTATAACCTACTTCTGCAGAAGACATAATCAAAGCTTGTACATCTTTAGGGAAACAACTTCCACCGTATCCAATTCCAGGGAATAAGAAACGACGACCTATACGATCATCACTACCAATACCTCTGCGTACCATATCCACATCAGCACCCACTTTTTCACAAAGCTGTGCCACTTCATTCATAAAAGAAATTTTAGTAGCTAAGAATGAATTGGCTGCATACTTGGTAAGTTCTGCAGATTTCTCATCCATATAAATTACCGGGTTACCCTGACGCACAAATGGAGCATACAATTCGCCCATTACTTTTCTTGCACGATCCGATTTTGTACCAATAACCACTCTATCTGGTTTCATAAAATCATCTACTGCTACACCTTCTCTCAAAAATTCAGGATTACTAACAATATCAAACTCACCTTTGTAATTGGCAGCAACAGCAGCATGTACTTTGGCCGCAGTTCCAACAGGTACCGTACTCTTGTCTACGATTACCATATAATTCGTTAGGATTTTTCCTAAATCGCTAGCAACCCCAAGAATATATTTTAAATCAGCTGACCCATCCGCTCCAGGAGGAGTTGGTAAGGCAAGAAATACTATTTCTGCATCTTTAATTCCTTCTTCCAGATTAGTAGTAAATTTTAATCGCCCTTCCTTGGTGTTACGTAAGAATATTTTCTCTAAGCCGGGCTCATAAATGGTGATCTCGCCATTAGATAATTTTGTTACTTTTTTAATATCTATATCAACGCAGGTTACTTTGTTTCCCGTTTCTGCGAAACAGGTTCCTGTTACAAGTCCTACATATCCTGTTCCTACTACTGCTATTTTCATATTTAATTATATAAAATTTAAAATACAATTGCTAATATAACTTAACTGTTCCGAGTCTAATTCTGTGTGCATTGGTAAAGAAATAACTCTTTCGGTAAGCCAGTCTGTTACTTTCAAATCTAATTCTGGTATTTTAAAAGCACTGAACATTTTTTGTTTGTGCCCTGGCACGGGATAATAAATCATTGAAGGAATCTTTTTCTCCGCCAGATAAGCATTCAACGCATCCCTACTTACATCCTTCAATTGTAAAGTATACTGATGGTATACATGCGAGCTATAATCTGCTACAAATGGAGTTATGATTTTTTCATTGTCAGCAAAAGCCTCATTGTAAAATGCCGCAGCAGATTGTCGCGCTTTAATATAATTATCGAGTTCCTTTAATTTAATATTTAGGATAGCTGCCTGAATAGAATCCAACCTTGAATTACATCCAACCATCTCGTGATAATAGCGTGTTTGTTGACCGTGATTTGCTATCATTTTCATTTTATGAGCAAGGTCTGCATCATTTGTAAAAATAGCTCCCCCATCACCATAAGCACCTAAATTTTTACTGGGATAAAATGAAGTAGCTCCTACAGTTCCGATTGATCCTGTTTTTTGAGTTGTTCCATCAGCAAAACGATAATCACATCCAATTGCCTGAGCATTGTCTTCAATCACATATAATCCGAACTCTTTCGCAATCGCCATAATTTCTTCCATTGGCGCTGCATGTCCGTATAAATGAACGGGTACAATTGCTTTAGTTTTGGCTGTAATTGCTCTTCGAACTGCGGCTGGTTCTAAACAAAAAGTATAAGGATCTACTTCAACAAAAACGGGAGTCAATTTCAAAAGGGCAACCACTTCTGTAGTAGCAATGTAAGTAAATGAAGGAGTAATCACTTCATCCCCTGGTTGTAAATCAAGGGCCATCATTGCAATCTGAAGTGCATCAGTTCCGTTAGCACAGGGGATGGTAAATCCAGAACCCTGATAATTATTTAAGCTTGCACTGAACTCCTGCACAGCCTTGCCATTTATATAGGAGGCCGAGTCTAAAACCTCATGTATCGCGGCATCTACTTCTTTCTTAATTTTTAGATACTGTTGCTTCGTATCCACCATCTGAATTGGCCGCATAATTATAGTCTTAATTCTTCTGCAAATCTACGAGAAAATATAACAAATTAAGATTCCTAATTATCTGAAATAAGCTAAAATTTATTACGTTATTTTGTATCCAGAAAAATTCCATTGAAAATACTTTATCAACTCTTCGTTTTTTTATACCCTAAAGCCGCGTGGCTATTAGGCTGGAAAAATGAAAAAGCCAGAAAATGGGTCATAGGCAGAAGAGATGTGTTTAAAAACCTCTCCACTTATTTTTATCTCCACAAAGAACCTGTCATCTGGATTCATTGTGCCTCATTAGGCGAGTTTGAACAAGGTCGGCCCATTTTGGAATCTATTAAGAAGCAGTATCCCAATTATAGCATCTTACTTACCTTTTTTTCCCCATCAGGTTATGAGGTATGTAAAAATTACCCAACTGCAGATTACATCTCATATCTACCGATGGACTCTCCCCGCAATGCAGTTCGCTTTTTAAATATTGTACAACCAAGTCTGATTTTATTTATCAAATATGAGTTTTGGCACTTCTATTGCAAAGAAGCAGCCGAAAGAAAAATTCCATTATTATTAGCTTCAGGGATATTTAGAGAAGATCAGATATTTTTTAATTGGTACGGAAAATTTTATAGAAATATCCTTCACAATTTCAGTCATCTCTTTGTACAGGAAGCACAATCAGCAGAATTATTAAAGAACTTAGGTCTTCAAGAAAAAACAGTAATTAGCGGCGACACTAGATTTGATAGGGTTCTAGAAATTGCAGCTCAGTTTGCACCTATTTCTTTCATAGACTTTTTTTGCAAAGAAGCTATTACTATTGTTGCAGGAAGTACCTGGACAGAAGACGATGAAGAGTTGGACCATTTTATTAATAAACATCCTGCAATTAAATGTATCATTGCCCCGCATGAGATAGAGGCAGAAAGACTGAAGGAGTGTTTAACACTTTATAAAAGATCCATGCTTTTATCCGAATACGAAAAAACGCTTCAGCTCGCCGATAATAATCAGGCTGACCCACAAGTATTGATTATTGATAATTATGGAATGCTTACAAGGTTATATCAATATGCCACAATCTGTTTAGTAGGGGGCGGTTTTGGAGGAGATGGTGTACACAATGTATTAGAAGCTGCCGTTTATGGGAAACCAGTTATCATTGGGCCTGTTTATGAAAAATATAGAGAAGCAGTTGACTTAGTAGAGAATGGAGGATGTATTTCTGTAGAAAATGCACTAGAGTTGGAGGAAATTTTAAATCAATTATTGGATGCGAAAGATCCACTTTATCTTCAATCAGCAAAGGCAGCAAAAGAATATGTATCTACAAATGCAGGGGCTACGAATAAAATATTAAATCATATTCAAGCGAACCGTCTTTTAACTAATTGATCAAAATGTTCAACGGCTACAGAACTCACTTTCCAGCCCAATTTTAATTTCAATTCTCTCTCAATCCAATATTGAGCTTCTGGAAAAATATTAAATCCATTAATTGTCTTTAGGCTTCTCTCGTACATGATTTCATCGCCTCTGAATAATTCATTGATAAAAAGGTAGCGATCGTTTATTCCAATTGCTTTTTTCAAATCTCGAATAGGTGATTCATTAAATCCATATGCCACTTCAGGTTCATTTTGCTTTAGCTGGTCATTAATACTAAAAGCTTCTTCCTTAATCAAATCATTCAATTCTAATATTACTTTTTCAGGATTGCCAACCGGTTTTTCGAATCCGACACTTGGTTCTATCACAGGCATTTCCGTATTAATATCAAACAACCATCCACTTAGTTCCTCATTTTTATTTGTGGCAGATTTTGACATAGGGGAATTTGTCATTGTAATGGGATGCATGCGGGAATTATTGAGTAACAAATCCATCACAGAAACTGCGCTACTGGAGGAATAGGCTTTTTTTTGTTGTTGTAATTCAATCAAAATCATCTGAGAGGTAGCCAATAAAGTATCTATTTCAGCATGCTGAGCATATTGTTCTCTTAGTTTATCGATCAGTATACCCACTCTTTCCATTGGATGTAATACATTTGATGAGTTAAAATGTAAGCGAGTCTACTGAGAAACGAATATTATTATAATTTATTTTATAGATGTTTATTGAACCGAATATATCTGGGGAGCGAAGAGGATGGGTGGAAGTAATTTGCGGAAGTATGTTTAGCGGGAAAACGGAAGAGTTATTACGACGCTTAAAAAGAGCAAAAATTGCTAATTTAAAGGTTGAGATTTTTAAACCCGCTATTGATACACGTTATGACGAAACACAGGTTGTAAGTCATGATTCTAATAGTGTTCTATCCACTCCCATCGACAATTCGCAAACAATACTACTTTTATCGGAAGGGGTTGATGTGGTAGGTATAGATGAAGCTCAATTTTTTGATGACCAAATAATTTACGTGTGCGAACAACTAGCCGCGAGAGGGACCAGGGTAATAGTAGCAGGTTTAGATATGGATTATAAAGGCAGACCTTTTGGACAAATGCCCAACTTATTGGCCATTGCAGACTATATTACAAAGCTTCATGCGATTTGTGTACAATGCGGAAACATTGCAAGTATTTCGCATCGAAAATCAACAGTTGGACCTCAAGTATTATTAGGAGAAAAAGATGTTTATGAACCCCGTTGCAGAAAATGTGTCCATGAAAAACCATAATCCAATTTTAGCACTTGTTAGAAAAGAATTACTGCTCGAAACCCGCCAGCAGTATACCTTATATGGTATCTTCTTGTATGTAGCCTCTACTATATTTGTAGTTTATTTGTCGATGGGGCAACCCGAAGACAAGGTTTGGAATGGCTTGTTTTGGGTAATTCAATTATTTGTTTGTGTAAATGCGGTAGCAAAAAGTTTTCTTGCCGAAAGTCGAGGCCGCATGTTATATTTTTATTCCATAGCTGGTGCGAAAGATTTTGTTTTATCAAAGCTAATTTTCAATAGCATCCTGATGCTTGTGATGAGTTGTATCAGCCTAGCTATTTTCACGCTCTTATTGGGTAACCCCATTGAATTTGGATTAAAATTTTTGGGTATTGCCTGTTTAGGTGGGATTAGCCTAAGTCTTGTATTTACTTTTTTAGCAGCAATCGCTGCTAAGGCACAGCAACAATCTGCTTTAATGGCAATTATGGGATTCCCTATTATAATCCCCCAACTCCTTCTTTTAATGAAAATATCAACAGCCGCTTTTTCAGCTGTTATTCAAGCAGGTTTAATGCAGATGGTATTTTTATTGGTGGGCCTCGATATATTAGTAGTAGCCCTGGCTATTATATTATTTCCTTTTCTTTGGAAAGATTAATTTTCAAAACGAAGGTGGCGCACCGTTTGACCATTATTGATCAATTGCATCAAAGAATCAATTCCTATTTTCAGGTGCCGTTCTACATATTCTTCCGTTACTTTTTTATCGCTGGCTTCTGTTTTAACACCATCTGGAACCATTGGCTGGTCGCTTACCAGCAACAATGCACCTGTAGGTATTTTATTAAAAAAACCAACAGTGAATATGGTAGCAGTTTCCATATCAATAGCATATGCCCGAACTTTAGTAAGGTATTCTTTAAATACTTCATCATGTTCCCATACCCTTCTATTTGTGGTGTATACGGTTCCAGTCCAATAATCAACTTGATAATCTCTGATTGTAGTTGAAATTGCTTTTTGTAGTGCGAACGCTGGCATAGCTGGAACTTCTGGCGGGAAATAATCATTAGAGGTACCTTCTCCTCTAATTGCAGCTATTGGGAGAATTAAATCTCCTAGCTTATTTCTTTTTTTTAAACCACCACATTTTCCTAAAAACAATACAGCTTCTGGCTCTATAGCAGTTAATAAATCCATAATAGTGGCAGCACCCGGGCTTCCCATACCGAAGTTAATGATGGTAATTCCATTGGCAGTAGCACATTCCATTGGTCTATCTTTCCCAATAACAGGAACATTATTCCATTCGGCAAACATAGAAACATAATTAGCGAAATTGGTTAGTAAAATATACTTACCAAAATTTTCAACGTATTCTCCTGTGTACCTAGGAAGCCAATTTTGTACAATCTCTTCTTTCGTTTTCATAAACTGCTTTTATTGCTTCTTCAAGAAGTATCTTTGAAAAAGGTAATTGTTAAAAATACAAAAATCAAATCAGTAAACAAAACCATGATTAAAATTGAATATCCAGAACCAAAGTTTCGAACAAAGTTGGAAAATGGGAAGCAATGGATATTCGATGAATTCAGAAAACGCTGGATTCAAATTACTCCTGAAGAATGGGTGCGTCAGAATTTTTTACAGTGGTTAGTACAAACGAAGGGTATTCCGGCCTCATTGATAGCGGTAGAAAAAGAAATCAATGTAGGTGAGCTAAGAAAAAGATGTGATATCGTAGTTTATAAATCCTCCAATCCCTGGATGATTGTGGAATGCAAAGAAATGGAAGTAAAATTAGACGAAGCTGTTATCAAACAAATTCTTAATTATAATATTTCTTTAAGGGTGCAATACCTCGTCATCACAAATGGATCGGATACTTTTGCTTTTGAATTGAAGAATGGCGATATTCAAATGCTACAAGAAATTCCAAATTTTGAATAGTTTTGGTTCTTGTATTATTTTACTAATATGCTAGCTATGCGCATTAATCTATTTTTTTTACTCTTTTTGGGATGCCTAATATCACCTACTATGACAAATTCCCAAATCATCAGTATTGATAAATCAGATACATCGGACTATGTCAAAAAAATAAAATTTAATTTAAATTTCAGTACCGGATTAGAAGTAGATAAACAGCAAACTACACTCTGGGATGCGACGAATACTGCAGAGATGATGCTACAAAAAAACAAAGACTTGTTTATGTTTGCAGCAAGTTATCGGTTTACTTATAATGGCCCTTCTGATATTTTAAATGCTGGTTATTTTCATTTAAAATATAGGAGTCATTATAAAGACAAATTTCAACCCGAACCATTTGTTCAATATCAATTTGATAATAAACGCGGTTTAGAAATGCGAGCAATTGCAGGAGCCAATATCAGGTATAATATGTGGAAGGGTGATAAGATAGAATTCAATGCTGGATTAGGTTTGATGAATGAGATAGAAAGATGGGATTATGCGGGTGTCGACTCCACTAAATGGCCAATTAATCAAACTCCAATCACTAAGAACTATATTAAAATCAACTCTTATGTTCGAATGGATTGGAAAGCCAATGAGAATAGTGATCTTGCAATTAGTGTGTTTTTCCAAACAAGACCAGATAGTTTCCATCCAAGAATCGCGCCTCATTTTCAATGGAATCTAAATGCTGGAAAACATGTAGGATTTAGTATGAGTTTCTCTGGCATGTATGATGAATCTCCTATTGTTCCAATTCATCATTTTTATTATAGTTTATCCAATAGTATTACCCTTAAGTTTTAATAAAAAGGCCATCCTCATCCAGAAAGAAGGATAAGGATGGCCTTGTATTTTTTCAATTCCGGTTAAGGGAAAATTCCCAGTTCGGTATAACTAATCGCAACTTTATTAATTGCACTTACGTAAGCAGCAGTTCTCATATCAGGAATAGCAGGATTTTCAGCCATGATATCCATGATTTCTCTGGTGGCATTAATCATAGTCTCTTCCAATCCACTATGCACAAGATCTATTTCTTCCGCACCATGCAAGATAAATTCTTTTTCTTTCGGACCTACAGTTTTACCTGTTAATCCTTCAATTTGATTTAAAATATGAGAGTTCATATTTTCAGTGAAGCGCTTCTCCATTCTGCCATAACGTACATGGCTAAGATTCTTCAACCATTCGAAATAGGAAACGGTAACACCACCTGCATTCAGGTACATATCTGGCACCACCAGAGTTCCTTTCTGTGCAAAAATCTCATCCGCTTCTGGAGTTAATGGACCATTCGCGGCTTCAGCAATAATTTTAGCTTTAACCCTTGGAGCATTTTCACCATCAATTACATTTTCCAATGCTGCAGGGATTAAAATATCACAAGCAAGTTCAAGGGCATCACCATTCTTTGCTAGATTGGTTGCACCAGGAAAATTTAAAATACTTCCTGTAGCTTTTCTATGCTGGAATAGTTCCTCTTCATTAATTCCATCAGCTTTATAAATAGCACCCTCATATTCAGCAATTGAGACAATAATTGCGCCATGCTCTCTGAAAAATTTAGCACAGAAGTAACCAACATTACCTAATCCTTGAACGATCACTGTTTTGCCTTCGATACCAGTTTTTAATCCAAGTCTGGCCATTACGTCCTCCATATTACAAACCTCTCTGATGCCAAAGAAAACACCCAATCCTGTTGCCTCTCTTCTTCCACGAACGCCCCCCTGTGTAATAGGTTTCCCGGTTACACAACCTGCGCTATCAATATCTCCTGGCTTCAAAGATTGGTAGGTATCCACAATCCACGACATTTCTCTTTCGCCAGTTCCATAATCTGGTGCCGGAACATCTATACCAGGTCCAATAAAATTTTTCTTAACCAGCTCTGCTGTATAGCGTCGAGTAATTTTCTCTAATTCATAGGCGCTATGATTTCTTGGGCTGATTTTAATTCCACCCTTTGCACCTCCAAAAGGCACATTCACAATAGCACATTTATAAGTCATAAGGGAAGCAAGTGCCATCACTTCATCCTGATTTACTGCTAAACTAAAGCGAATACCACCCTTACAAGGTGTTTTGTGTTGTGAGTGCTGAATTCTGTAAGCTTCAATTACTTCAATGCGTCCATCATCCATTTTAACTGGAAAACGCATACTGTAGATACTATTACAAGCTTTAATTTGTTCAAGCAGTCCTTGTTCCCATTTGGTGAACTTGGCTGCTTTGTCGAAGCTTCTTTCAACGCTGTGAAAGAAACTATAAGGTTCTTGACTTGGCATGAGCAATTTTTTAGTTCGTTATTTTTTTGACCTTCTATAAAACAAAAAGTGCTCCTTAATGGAAGCACTTGAGATTATTTTTTTTCTAGTTTACTTATTTTTCTATCTAAACTATACACATACAAGAGTAATCCAATAACAATAAAAACGACTATTGTCATTACTAGAAAAATCCTTCCGTTACTTCTCATAAGATCATTGGAATTAGCATCTGTAGTAGCTGCCTGAGCATTTGCAAAGATTTGAAAAAGTGCAAACACAAAAAACAGGATACTCTTTTTTAAATTATTCATTGTTTAATTGCTTTTCTTTTAAAATTTGATATCTGATATTTAAAGTTGAAATCCAAACACCTAGTAAAGTCCACCCTATTACTGCAGGATAAAAAACGGTTCGTAAATTCATATCCATGTCTTTTCCATTTATTCCAGGGTTTCCCTGACTACCCTGTCCACCCGGATGCAATGATTCAGTTAAACGTGGTAAAATCCAAAGTGTAGGGAACAGCATGAAAAAAGCGAAAATATTATAGACAGCACTAATCCGCATTTTCTTTTCTTCATCGTGCATACTTCCTCTCAAAACGAAGTAGGCTAAATAAATTAATATCGCAATGGCAGCACCATTTTGTTTGGGATCACCACTCCAAGGACTACCCCATTGGTAATTTGCCCAAATTGCACCTGTGAAAATACCTAATAGCGCAAAAATGGTTCCTGTAGCAGCAAAGGCATTAGAATAGAAATCGTAAACCGGTTTCGGAGTTCTCAAGAACTTTACTGCATAATAGACAGAAACAAATAATAATACCATCATTCCAAACCACATAGGAACATGGAAAAAGAAATTTCGGACTGATTCCTGCATTCTATCGTCCATTTTAGGAATTTTTACATAAAACCCATAAGTACAGGTATAAATTAAAAGAACGATAGCCAATGCTTTCCACCAAAATTGTCGGATCATATATGTTTTTTTTCAGTCCCTTTTCTTAAACTAACAAATGTAAGTGCAAATTTAGGTGAAAGGGTTTCAATAATAGCATTATCATAAAAATTTTACAAGTTCCATTTTGTTAAAAAAGGGTTTAAACGGGATTATCCCTTACCTTTGCCAACTTCCAAAATTCATGCCGTAACATGAAGTTAGTGCTTCCCGCTTCAAGTGGGACAACAACTGAATGTGGCTATCATTTTAAAATAGAATAGACACATGAAATTATCACAATTCAAGTTTGACCTTCCGTTAAACCTTATTGCCCAGAACCCTACTAAAAAAAGAGAAGACAGCCGAATGATGGTTGTAGATCGCAAGACAGGGCATATGGAGAACAAACATTTCCGCGACATCTTAGAGTATTATGATGATAAGGATGTGTTTGTAGTAAATAATACCAAAGTATTTCCGGCTAGAATGTATGGCCGTAAAGAAAAAACAGGTGCTAAGATTGAAGTTTTTTTATTGCGCGAATTGAATAAGCCCAATCGTCTTTGGGATGTGATCGTTGATCCCGCAAGAAAGATTCGTGTAGGGAACAAATTATATTTCGGTGACAATGAAGAGTTAGTTGCAGAAGTTATCGACAACACAACTAGCCGCGGACGTACCATCCGTTTTTTATGGGATGATGATGATGAAAGTTTTAAGAAAATGTTGGAATTTTTAGGAGAGACTCCTTTACCTAAATACATCAAACGCAAGCCGGATGAAGAGGATAAAGAACGTTACCAGACTGTATATGCAAAACACGAAGGTGCTGTTGCTGCCCCTACAGCTGGCCTACATTTTTCTAAAGAATTAATCAAGCGTTGCGAAATTTTAGGTATCCGTTTTGCAGAAGTTACTTTGCATACTGGTCTTGGTACTTTCCGTCCGATTGAAGTTGAAGATTTAAGCAAACACAAAATGGATGCTGAATATTATCAGATTAATGAAGAAGCTTGCAATATTGTAAATAAGGCAAAACAAAACGGAAAAAGAATCTGTTCAATTGGTACAACTACTATGCGTGCCATGGAAAGTAGCTTTACTGCTCAGAAAATGTTGAAGCCTAGTGAAGGATGGACTAATCATTTTATTCATCCTCCTTACAACTTTAACGTGGCTGATAGTTTGGTTACTAACTTCCATCTTCCTAAAACAAGTTTGTTAATTATGACTTGTGCATTTGCAGGTTATGATCTAGCTATTGAAGCTTATAAAAAAGCTATTAAAGATAAATACCGTTTCTTCAGTTATGGTGATGCGTTGTTGATAATATAATTCAAAAGTAAAAAATCAAAATTCAAAAGTAAAAAGGCTGCTCGAGAGAGACAGCCTTTTTTTATATCTACAATGTTCTTCACATTCTGAGAATCTTTTTATAGCACACAGAAGACACTGATAAAACAGATTTTCACTGATGCTTCTCTCTTATAATCCAAACAGTCCACTATTCAATAACTGTAGGGTCTTTGTTCTGTATTCTTTCGGCACTAATAAAGATATATTGTGTGGACTACCGCCGTAGCTTACCATTGTTACTGGGATTTCGCGAACTGCATCAAACAGTTTCATTAATACATCATCAGTCTTAGCAATTTCATTGCCAACTATAGAAACAATTGATTGATCTTTTTCTACCTCAACTGAACCGAATGGTTCTAGTTCTTTTACTATTTCTGTAAGAGAGGTATCTGAATCGATAGTAACAGATACAGCAACTTCAGAAGTTGTGATCATATCAATGGAAGTACGATATTTTTCAAATACTTCAAATACTTTTCGCAAGAAACCATAGGCTAAAAGCATCCGGCTACTTTTTATTTTAATCGCGATGATACCATCCTTTGCAGCAACTGCCTTTACTCCTACACTCCCTGCTTCTTTAGTAATTACGGTTCCAGTAGCTTCGGGTTGCATGGTATTCAATAATTTCACAGGAACATTCTCTTGCTGTGCAGGCCAGATACAGGTAGGATGCAAAATTTTTGCACCGAAATAAGCTAACTCAGCAGCTTCATCAAAACTTAGTTGTTCTATTGCAACCGTTTTATTAACAATGCGGGGATCATTATTGTGCATCCCATCGATATCAGTCCATATTTCACAAACCGATGCATTAATCGCAGCCGCTATTAATGAAGCCGTATAATCACTGCCTCCACGTTTTAAATTATCTACTTCACCACGAACGTTTCGACAGATATAGCCTTGTGTAATGAATATTTTTTTATCACTATGTTCCGCAAGAATGGAAGTAAGTTTAGTACGAATTAATGTAAAGTTTGGTTCTTCATTTGCATCTATCACCATAAATTCCAAAGCCGGCAATAATAAATGATAGATGCCTTGTTCTTCCAAATAAACACAAAACAGTTTAGTACTCATTAATTCACCCTGGGCAAGTATATCCTTGTTCAAAGCTTCACTAAATGAAATACGAAGAATAATATTTAAAAATTCAAAATGCTCCGAAACAATGCTGTTTGCTTTAGCACGATTACTTTCTTGCTTTACCAAATCCAATACAAATTGTCGGTAATGGGCTTCTAATGTATCAATCTTGAGCTTGGCTGCTTCGCGATTGCTTGCTGCTAAACTATTACTGATTTCTACCAAGGCATTGGTGGTACCACTCAATGCACTTAATACAACAATCTTAGATTCTGCATCTTTAGTTATCAGCTGAGATACCTGGTGCATTCGTTCTGGCTTACCAACACTTGTTCCGCCAAACTTCATTATTTTCATAATACCCTTAAAATTTTGAAGTGCAAATGTACCAAATGAGGATAAACAATAAACCAAGAATTTTAATAACAAACGTTAGTCTAACTTGACTTTGAGTTATTTTCCAAATTGCCTTTGATTACTGCATTCAGCATTGGGTCCTTGACCGACATGAAGATAGTTGCAGAAATATTGATAAAAAGCATATCTATATTTTGTACGATCAGAGTGATTCTCACCACATTCCAACCCTCCATTTATAACATTCACAACAGCACCGAAGCCTGGCAAACGTCCGCCCGCCAAGTCTTTCGGTGATGGTTCCCATTGACTTGTGATTATAGCATGACAAGAAGGTTTAGGATATTGATCGTGTACCCAAAACCAGATAGCACTAGCAAAGCAGAGAACTGAATCTTGCAAAAGCAGATCTGGATTGTCTAATAAAATTTGTTTATTGCCAAAATAAGCTTCACTAAACTGTCCATAATTATAATTCCAACTTAATTGCATAGGTCCTCTTCCATGATAGGATTTTCCATCCGCTGGTAACCATTTTCTTTTGCTCGTATCTGTATAATTAAATTGATTATTTGGGAAACCTTTTTCTTGTACAAAATATAGACCCCATTTTTCCATACCGCCAGGTGCTTCATCCCAACCTCCATTTGTTTCATGCGATATATTTGCAAGAAATGCGGCTAACTCTCTTCTCTGTAAAGAATCACCACCTTCACTTAAAAAAAGAGGGAATAATTTTGCAGCGGCCACAAATGCATCAAAACTATAAAACTCTCTTCTTGGTAATCCTATAAAACTGCTATCTGGATATTTTGAAAGATGAAATCTATTTGGAAATAATCTGTTCCAATTTTTTGCGTCTAAGTATTTGGTGAGATTGGTTTCATTATTTAATTTATTGCTGAGAATGGTATCGCTATTTTTTATTTTCATGGAAATACAACCATAAAAAAATAAAATAAAAAATAAAAAATAAAAAAAGCAGGTCTCTTTTTTCATGTGTTTATATGCTATAATTTTATTTTAAACTTCTCTGCAATTTCATGTAAATCTTTTTCTACCTGCTCCACTAAAGATATCCCTTCTTTAATACGAATGGCTTCCATTTCTCTTTCCGGATCCCCAGGTATCAAAACTTTTTCATTGCCATCAGATGGTTTTGCATTTCTAAATCTTTCAATCCAATTATCCATATGTGATTTAAATTCTACTGCAGGTCGAAACGCATCAATGCGCATAGCTCCAAAAAAATGCCCGAGGCCTTGTCCGGGTTGATTTTCAGGCATCGGAATATAAGCCGGAAATGGTGGTGCCCAAGGGCCATATGAAGCACCGCTAAGTACTGCAGAAAAAATATCTACAATACTACCCATTGCATATCCTTTATGACTGCCGTGTTCACGATCACTACCTAATGGTAATAATGCACCTTGTTTACGTAATATATTTGCATCAAAAGATGGATTGCCTTCTTTATCCTGAGCCCATCCAAGAGGCATGTCAGCATTTTTTCTTTGAAGGATTTCTAATTTTCCATTAGCAGCAGTGGTGGTAGCAAAGTCTGCCACAAATGCAGGTTGTTCATTTGCCGGTATCGCCACCGCAATTGGATTGGTCCCAAGCATTCTTTCATTTGAAAATGTAGGAGCAACTAAGGCAGAAGCATTAGTCATTGCAATCCCAATCATATCTTCCTTCAAAGCCATCATGGCGTGAATACCTGCAATACCAAAGTGATTAGATTTTTTAACACTCACCCAACCAGTGCCCACATTTTTCGCTTTATCAATTGCAATTTGCATAGCAAAAGGCGCTACCACTAATCCCAAACCCGCATCGCCATCCACAACAGCAGTACTAGGAGTTTCGTGTACCACTCGAATATTGGGTTTTGAATTGATACGGCCTGCTTCCCACAATCTCAAATAACCACTCAATCTAGCAACACCATGACTATCAATTCCCCGTAAATCAGCCGAAATTAAAACCGTGGCAGCTGTTGTTGCATCTTGCAAAGAACAACCCATTTTAAGAAATACTGCATGAGTAAATTGATATAACCGTTCGTAAGGAAATGTATTCACGTTAGTATTTTAAAATAGGAAACAATATATT